>JAESGR010000332.1_pt1 | contig 48144 bp, 49 predicted proteins | sample 9269771 | NCBI WGS metagenome assembly JAESGR01 (sample SAMN15739572, study PRJNA653492) | algae metagenome | isolation source: Chroococcus sp. CMT-3BRIN-NPC107 and co-occurring heterotrophs from well... | place: USA: Clark Mountains Wilderness, California | collected 2010-04-18 | reverse complement strand
CGAATCGCTTGCTGGCGCAGGTAGTTTTGAGTCGTTGGATTTAGCAATCGAGCATCAGGTCTGTTCATCTTGCTAGTCTATCAATTTTTCCTCTCAACCTGTAGGCTCTTCGATTGCCAGGTTAATATGTTGGTCGTGAAGAATTCACACGAAAAACCTATACTCTGCAAACAGAACTAGTTGGAAAGTTCAAGACTGGATCGATTGTCCATCAACCTTTAATTGGGGTGGAGTTAAGACGAAACACTTGGGAATATACCGGATTCGAGGCGGCAGACCCCATACTGCTAGACATTTTTAATCCCAATTATGATGTTGATTTACCTGCCATACCTGATGAAGCTTACTTTTACACGACTCGTAGAGACACCTTGGGGATTTACCTCCAAGATCAAATTACTTTTGCAGATAATCTCAAGGTCTTAGTTGGTGGTCGCTTTGATACCTTCCAACGAAAAGAAACAGAACTCGGAGAAACAACGGGTGAAGAATCTCTCAGTGCTTTTAGTCCCCGTGTTGGTATTGTTTACCAACCAATTCAACCGATTTCTCTCTATGCCAGCTACACTCAATCGTTTCAACCCGATCGATTTTTCGGTCGCTCGGCAACAAATGAGCCCTTTAAACCCACAGAAGGAACTCAGTATGAAATTGGTATCAAAGCAGACATCGATGAACGACTTTCAGCTACCCTAGCAGCCTTCCAGATTACCAAAACCAATGTTGTCACTCCCGATCCCAACGATCCAGATTTATCTGTACAGGTGGGGGAGCAGAGAAGCAGAGGTATTGAGTTAGACATCGGCGGCGAAATTCTTCCAGGTTTGAATATCATTGCATCTTACGCCTACATCGACGCGATTACCTCAGAAGATAACAACATTCCCGTTGGCAATGGGCTGATTAATGTTCCCGAACACGCTGCGAGTTTGTGGACAACCTGTGAACTTCAAAGCGGCGATTTACAGGGTTTGGGCTTTGGTTTGGGGCTTTACTATGTGGGAGATAGAAATGCCGACTTAGAAAATACATCTATCCTGCCTAGCTATTTTAGAACAGATGCAGCCATCTATTACAAACGGGATAACTGGAGGTTAGCACTGAATTTTCGCAATCTTTTTAATGAAACTTACTATGAGACTTCTCAAGGCAGAAATACAATTTATCCCGGCGCACCTGCAACTGTCATCGGCTCATTTTCTATCCAGTTTTGACCAAGATGTTTGCCCAAGTTGATAATGTGTTAAGCCAAATTTGTCGAATTAGCGTGATCGCTTTCTTAATTCTGATTGATTCGGATAGACATTAAGCGCTGGGTTTCTATATCAAATCTCCATCCACTGGCGTAATAAATTGGCATGGCTTTTAGAAATTAGATCGAATGCAGGCGATTTGCCGGAAGCTTCAAACAGCGTTTGGCGGGCTGTATCTAGATCGAATAAAATCTCGCGCTGCTGAGGATCGCGCACTATACTCTGAATCCATGTCACCGCCGCTAGGCGCACGCCTTTAGTAATGGCTTCCACGCGGTGCAACGTTGATGAAGGGTAGACTATAGCCGCTCCGGCAGGCAACTTAAACCCTGCCTCACCTTGGGTGCTTTCAATTATCAGTTCTCCGCCTTCATAACTAGCAGGATCGCTAAGAAATAATGTCATCGATACATCCGATCGCATCAAGGGGTCGTGCATCACAGCATTATCAACGTGAGTACCGTAGGTCATGCCGATATCATAGCGGCTAATGGTGATTGGACGAATAATGTGGGGGCGCACTGCCATTTGAAATAAGACGTGCCTCTGTAAAGCCACATTGATGATATCTCGAACGATCTCAAGGGCGGTTGACCCTTGGGGAAGCTGGCTATTATTTTTGACCAAGCGAGCGTGCCAGCCAGCCGTAGCTTTGCCATCAATGAACTTTGCCGTTTCTAGTTTAGCGATCGCAGTTTCTAGCTCTGTAGAAGTGAGAATATTGTCAATACACAGAATCATGGCGATGCGTTAAATCGGGGGAATAGGTTGCCACTCTAACAGCCGGAGCAGTTTAGAGTAGCATCGTCTATGATTGTCCAGTTGAGCCGAATCTATCAGTAGGCTTTCAACCCAGCTAACGAGCCAATTTTGACCATTCTTCAGGTAGCACGTTGGCAACGATTTCAAATTTACCCTTGCCATCTGGCTTCACAATATAGGCAACGCCTTGAGGCTCTGGATAAATCCCCGTTGCCGCATCAAATAAGTCATCATGACCTACAACGACTACGTTGGTTCCATTGGCAGGCATGGTAGTAAGGAATGGCATCACCGCAGCCCGCATCTGAGCTTTCTGCGCCTCAGTATAATCTTCAGATGGTGGAAAGTTTAGAGATGCTCTCTTTTCAAAGCGACCAAACGCTATATCTGCTGTCTGCCAAGCACGACAATACTCGCTGGAGAAAACTTGACCCACGGGAATCTTCAAGGTTTGAAATGCTTTACCAATCGTCCGTGACTGCTGCCAGCCAACTTCACTTAGCATCCGTTGAGTAGAACAATCTCCCATTTTTGCGGACACTTGATCGGCGTAATCTTTTTCAGTTTGGGCGTGTCTAAAGTAAATGACATAGCCACCATTTCGCAGAGCATTTAATAGTTGTGTACCACTGAGCTTATCTTTAAACATTGTCCCAGCTTCACCACCTTCACCTCCTTGACTGGGAGTATAGGTAGAGGGAGGTTTTGTAGGGCTACCACCTTCACCGCCTTCACCTCCTTCGCCTCCTTCACTACCCTGGACTATCTTCACAACTGGTGAGTGATCAAGTCTCTCAACCGCGACCTCAGTATTGGCAAGTACTTCCCAATTTGAGACTGCTTCTGGGGCACGATCCGGAGCAGCGATCGCCACCGTTGCCGCACCGGAAAAAACATAAACGCCCACACCTATCCAGATTTTTACTTTTCCTAATTTCATGATTCACCTCAACCACATTTAATAATTAACTAAGACCAGAGAAGTGCCTGCTGCTCGGACTATCGATTCAGCACTATTGAGTCAAGATTTGACGTGCAACAAAATGCCCTTTTGATAACGCATGCTCAATTAACAATAAATTTTTGCATTATAGAGATGTAGAATGCTTTGATTTTTATATCACAAGAGTTAAATGATTGTGGCTTTAAGCTATTTCTCTCGAAAAATGATTTGGTCAATTAGTTTATGTCCTAGATAATTTGTTGTCAGTTATTCTCAATTAGCTTTGAAGGTGGGATGATGAGAACATTGCCTTCGCATCTCTCGTATCGATGCTTTTGTGATTCTTACCTGCGCTATTTTAATCACCTCATCTAGTTCCAAGTAGAATCACACTTAAAATTTACACCCGCCATGTTTTAGATAATGTACTAACTAATTCCGTTGTGTAGCTACCCCCAGTTTCACGCCTTGCACTGTACGTAACTCATCCATCACTGTAATTACCTGGCCGTGTTCTACTGCTCTGTCTGCATTGATAACCACAAGTAATTCCGGCTTATTTCCCTTCAATGCTTTAACTCGCTCCGCAAGTTCCCTCACTTCAACTGGTTGGCGGTCGAGCAACACCTTTCCCTGCTTGTCCATTGTCACTGTCAACTTACTTTGCGTCTGACTCTGCTGTGTCGCTGTCTTTGCGCTCGGTAGATTTACAGGTAAACCCTCAGAACGAGTCAGAAACAGACTTGCTAAGATAAAAAATGTCAAAATCGCAAAAACAACATCAATCATCGGAGTGAGATTAATTTCTGGCAGAGAATCGCTATCATCATTAGGCACATTCATCACTTTCTTCCCTGTTCTTTACTTTTTATTCCCACGTCAGTTTGTCGATCTTCGTATCGAAACAAGTGCAATACCTCTAGCTGGTTGCCATACTCGTGAATCAAAGCTAACTGTCGCTTATAAAAGCCTCTGAATAAACCGTAGAAAAGGAGGGTTACAATAGCAACCACCATACCAGAAGCAGTAGAAACCAGAGCTTCACTGATGCCCGCAGTTACTTCTCCCACCCCTTCGCCGCCCGTATTGCCAATGTCGATATTAGCAAAGGTACGAATCAGACCCAAAACCGTTCCTAATAACCCAAGTAGAGGAGCGCCCGTAATAATAGTTGAAAAAACTGTATTAAATCGCTGTAGTATCGGCAGTTCTGCTTGAGTTGCACCTTCTAAGGCAAGACGAAAGGCGTGAGGCGGAGCATAATCTAGCTCTAGGGCTTCTAAAAAAATACGAACAATTGGCAGATCGCCATTTTGTCGGAGCTTGGATAGAACAAGCTCTGAATCATTACGATAGGCGGCTAATATATCGCGGATCGCACGGCGTTGCCGTCGGCTGATCTTGTACCAAAACAAACAGCGTTCAATAATTAGCGCGATCGCCGCTAGCGAAAACGCCAACAGAGGGTACATAACAATCCCACCTGCGGCAAACAAATTACTTATGCTCATACATAGCCTCTAGCTCTACTGGTTATGAACAGTCAGCCTGCTGGATGACTGTTCATAACCAGTAGAGCTGATATCACTTCTCAAGTGAGAATAAGTTAAATGAGAATTAATGTCAAGTTTTTATTGGTTGCATCTGCAAGCAAATTTATAACTAACTTTCATTATTCGCTTGACTTTTAATCCTATTCGTCCTAATGTTTAGTTGAATTAGTGAAAAAGAATAGCAACAAAGTATGGGTTTTTCCACCATAGCTGCCCAGCAGAGAAAAGAAGCAGCAGAAACTCTCAGGTCTTTTCTCGCTTACGGTTTGATTGGCTCGGTAGCACTACATATTGGGGTGCTAGGTTTCGGTGTTAGCAATCTTTTGGACAGAGTGACCCCGTTGGCAGATGAGCCAATAGAATTGACGCTCGTCGAGCCTTATACTTTGGAAATAGAAAAACCCGTTGAAGAAGCTAAAGAGAAATCGTCCAATAGCTCTAGTCAGGACAATACACCCAGCAAAGTTGTGTCTGCACCCTCATCCATAGCGATCGCGCAAGGCTTCGCTCCATCTTTGCCATCGGTGGTTATCCAGAAACAGCCCAAGTCGTTTAAAAATCTTCAAAAGAAAGAAGTTGTCGAGAACTTAAAGACACCAACCCCACCAAAGCAAACAACAGCCCAATCTCCAACTCCAGAAATCCCTAAGCAACCTAAACCTGTTGTTACGACCTCACCTATCCAATCTGCTCGTCTAGCATTAACCTCTAAGCCCTCTGTTGCAGTCAATCAATCTCCACAAGACGCGAAGCCAAATGAAAAATTAACAGCGCAGCTCAGAGGAATAAGAGACTCTAGAGAAAACCAAGGAATTGCCACAAATAAAACAGGCTTGTCAGAGAACCTTAGTGGAGTGGGTAATGGGAGCAATGCTCCTGGCGGTACAGGCAATCGGGCAGGCAGTGGTACAGGTACAGGCAATCGGGCAGGCAACGGCAGTGGTACAGGTACGGGCAACGGCAGTGGTACAGGCAATCGGGCAGGCAACGGCAGTGGTACAGGTACAGGTACAGGCAACGGCAGGGACTCAACAGTAGCTACAGGATCGGGAGCTATAAGGCGAGGCTCTGACAATAAAAACGGTGATTCAACAGATTCCGCAGAGGGTCGTCTGGCTTGTCGTGACTGTAGCAAACCAAAGTATCCAAACAGTGCTCGACGGCGAGGAGTGGAAGGCACTACTAAAATCAAAGTCGATGTTAATGACAAAGGTAATGTCACCAATGTTCGGGTAGCAGAATCTAGTGGTAATTCAGACTTGGATGCAGCAGCTATCCGGGCGGCAAGGAACTGGAAATTTAATACTCCAAACGGTGCTAGAGAGGGACTCAGTGCCAAAGTTGATTTTGCAATTGAGGGGTCAGAGCGATCGCGTCAACTTCGCGATCGCCGAAGACAAGCCACAAGGAGAAAGCGCTCCTCTGAGACTCAAAATGCAACAAGGACTCCTGCGACTGAGAGAACAACTGCTACTACCCAACCTGCTGCCACCTCGTTGCCTCGTCGCACTGCCCCATCTACACCTAGACGGCAGCGACGAGTGCAACCTCAATCTGTCAGACGCTTACCGTCAACTTCATCTGGTAGTCAAACGAGATTGCACCAATCTCTACGTCGTCAGCCCCTACAACCTCAACCTGTCAGACGGTTACGGTCAACTGCATCCGGTAATCAAACGAGGTTGCGCCAATCTCTGCGCCGTCAGCGTCAAAGTCCGAGTCAAACTACATCTAATAGTCAAACTAAACTGCGGCAGTCTCTACGTCAACTACAACAGAATCCGCAACCAACAGTGAATCCTAATGATTAGACCTCTTGCAAAAAAGCAAGAAAGATGGCAAAAGCCTGGATGAAGCCGTAGCCTTTGAGATGAACGACGTTGCTCCGTCTAATATATCTAAATGAAGTGATATTAGTTAAACTTTCTTAATCAATAACCCTAGCGCAAAAAGGACACAAACAATTAAAGTAAGCGTAATTGACCATTTTGATTATTAGCTGTGGATTCGTTAACTGTATCAAACCAAACTTCTTCAGTCTTAGCCGATAGCAATTTATGAGCGGCTTCCATCATTAAACCAGATATTTCTTTAAGGTCTTGGCGATTATTTATGTAAGCTGTCAATGCTTCCATTGGGTCGATCGCACTACCTGCTCCTAATTCTGGCAAACGCGGTCTAGCTAACTGGCTAATTAATTCTGGTTGAATTGTATAACTATGGGCTGAATTTAGGGCGTTATGAATAGCAGTGCTATCAATTTTATCTATTTGTTCGGAGCCAAGTTGATAAATTAGCCGAACTACCGCATCCTCAATAGTATATTTAGCGATCGCTTTCATCAATTGCTCGTGAGGTTCCGTCGCCTTAGACACATCTACTTTAATTGTCTGAAACTTCCGAACTTGCAATGGGCAAAATTCCCACTCTACTTTCCCCTTTTCTAAAGAAACTTTGACATAGCCTTTATCTTCTTTTTCTTCGCTAAAATCAACGCGCTCAATACTACCAGGATAAATTACAGGCGGATCGTTGGATTTATTCAGGTTTTGGTGGCGGTGGACGTGACCTAGCGCCACGTAATCGAAGCAAGGACGGGTGATTAACGACAAAGGAATAGTAAACCCTTTACCTACGGCTAAAAGGCGTTCAGCACCCAAATTAGCGTTGTCAATCATTAAGTGTCCCAAAAGCACCGTTGGCAATTGGGGATCTAAACGGCGAACTTCTCCTTCCATTGCTGTTCGCAAACGTTCTATCAACATATCGTTGATATCGGTAATTGATAAGCCTTCAGTTTCAGGACGGGTTAACAAGGTAGAACGAGTTAACCAAGGAAGCGTGATTATTTGAACTGCACCATTACGGGTTTGGATTAGATGGGTTGTTAATCTGTCGCCCACTACAAAGCCCGGTACGCCCAAAGTACGATAAATACATAAACTCGCCCCGCCCATCCCTTGGGAATGCTGATCGTGATTGCCTACAAGCAACACTGTAGGTATTTGGGCATCAACCAAGCGGCGAAATTGTGTAGCAAACTTTTCTTGAACGTAAGGCGGTGGTGTAGCATCGGGAAAAGCATCACCGCCAAATAATACTAAATCTACAGGTTCGGCTAAAGCTTGGTCGATACATCTAGACAACGTACTGACAAAATCCTCCAAGCGTGTATTTAAACCAGTTTCGGGGTTAAGCTTGCCGTGAGTGAAGCCGCTTCCCATATGGATATCAGACAGATGGAGGATTTTTAGCATTGATAACCTATAGTACTCAGCGCGTGTTTGTAGAAATCAAGAAGTTTTAGATGTGGATGCCACATTCAGTTTTACCCATTCCCCGCCAGCGTCCAGCGCGTTCGTCTTCGCCCTCGCCTACTTGGGTTGTAATGGGTTCGTCGCCAATGCTAGGGTAGCCTTGGTCGTGCAGAGGATTGTAAATAACACCGTGTTTAAATACATAAGCCCAAGTTTCTTTGCGCGTCCAACTAGCAATCGGATTGACTTTAAGGCGCTGATTGCCATCTACTTCAAATATAGGCATATCTTGGCGAGTATTTGCTTGATCGCGGCGACGACCAGTAATCCAAGCGGTTGTATTTAGTTCTGCTAGTCCCCGTTGTAAGGGTTCAATTTTAGTAATTTGGTGGAATTGGCTAATATCTTTATCCCACAATGCGTCTCCGTACTTGGCGGCGAAAGCTTCCCGGCTGTTGAGGTCGGGCATTTTGTAGGTTTTGAGGTTTAAGTTGTATAACTCTTTAACTTTGCCTACTAATTCTAAAGTTTGGGGGAAGTGATATAAAGTATCGAGAAATATTACCGGAACTGGGTGCTGGAGGTCGCGGTAAAGTATATCAGTAATGACGATATCATCTACATTGAAGGCGCTGGCTTGAACTAATCCACTGGTAATGTTTTCGACACACCAAGCTAAAACATCTTTAGGATGGGCGGTGTCGTATTTTTGGTTCAACTCGGCTAGATCGAATTTGGCGGCGGCGTTGGGTGATTCGATGGAAAGGCTCATAATTATTTTTGTTACTTCTTATTCCAGAATATCGAAATATGCCGCTCTCTAGAAAGTGTAGTAGTTTTACATTGATAATTTAACAGGCGCGATCGCAATGCAACTAATTTTGTACAGTAAACCGGGCTGCCACTTGTGCGAAGGTTTAGAAGAAAAACTCCAACAAATTCGCCCTAATCTAAACTTTGACTTAGAAATTCGCGATATCACCACCCGCCCCGATTGGTTTAATGTTTATCAATACGAAGTTCCGGTAATCTGTAGGATGTCTGCGGGTAAAGAACAAGTTTTACCTCGTCCTTCACCCCGTGCTAGTACAATGCAATTGCAACAAATGCTACAGAAATATTTATCGAGTGATGGACAATCAGCCCAATTAGGTGAAGCGTAGTAAATATGAAATTAAGCCAATTATTAAGTCAAGTTAGCAATCTTTCTTTGTCTCCCCAACATCCAGCAATGGAGGAAGAAGTAAAAGGTTTAACTACCAATTCTCATGCTTGCCAGCCGGGAGACTTGTTTATTGGAATGCCTGGAACGCGGGTTGATGGAGGAGAATTTTGGTCAAGCGCGATCGCATCCGGGGCAATAGGCGCTATAGTATCATCTCAAATTGCTACAGAAGCTAATAACCCCCTTGTAATTGGCGCTTCAGATATGGTATCGGCTTGCGCGGCTGTAGCGGCGGCTTTTTATGGCAATCCCACCAAGCAAATGCAACTTGTCGGCGTGACGGGGACTAATGGCAAAACTACAACTACCCACTTAATTGAATATTTCTTAACCCAAGCGCAGCTATCTACCGCCCTTATGGGGACGCTTTACACTCGTTGGGCAGGTTTTGAAAAAACTGCGGCGCATACAACACCTTTTGCGGTGGAATTGCAACAACAGTTTGCCCAAGCGCGGGATGCTGGTTGTAAGTTTGGCATTATGGAAGTTAGTTCCCACGCCTTGGCGCAAGGAAGGGTAAAAAGCTGCGAATTTGACGTTGCAGTGTTTACTAACTTGACTCAAGATCACCTTGATTATCACAAAGATATGGAGGATTATTTTCAAGCAAAAGCTTTGTTATTTAGCCCCGAATATCTGCAAGGACTAGCAATAATCAATATTGACGACCCGATAAGCGATCGCCTAATTAAACAAATACAGTCCCCAGTATGGAGTTATAGCGTCAGCGATCGCACGGCAGACTTATATACCACCGACTTAAAATACCAACCAGCCGGGGTTAGCGGCACTCTGCACACTTCCAAAGGTGACATTGCTTTTGAATCGCCTTTAGTTGGACAATACAACTTAGCCAACCTTCTAGCCGCCGTAGGCACAGCATTACATTTAGGTGTAGATTTACAGCTAATTGTGCAAAAGTTGCCAGATTTTTCCGGCGTACCGGGACGCATGGAAAGAGTGCAGATATCGCCAAACCAAGATATCAGCACGATTGTAGATTACGCCCATACCCCCGATAGTTTGGAAAACTTACTTATTGCCGCCCGTCCTTTTATTAGTGGGAGAATGATCTGCGTTTTTGGTTGTGGAGGCGACAGAGATCGCACCAAACGCCCAAAAATGGGTAAAATAGCCGCCGAACTTGCTGATATTGCGGTGGTAACTTCCGACAATCCCCGCACCGAAAACCCCGAACAAATATTGCAAGACATTCTTGCTGGGATTCCCTCAAACATTAAACCAATTGTAATAAGCGATCGCGCGACGGCAATTAATGAGGCGATTATGCAAGCACAACCTGGAGATGGCGTACTGATTGCCGGAAAAGGTCACGAAGATTATCAAATTCTTGGTACAGAAAAAATCCACTTTGACGATCGCGAACAAGCTAGAAATGCTTTAAGCAAACGTCCAATCAATTCTCCATAACTAATTGCTAATTCTTGAAGGCTCCTATAAAGTACCTATCAAAGCAATATCACGAAAATAAGTATGGTTAGTTCTTTTAAGCAATCTCTTAGCCTTTATGAATTGAGTCTTAGTACCGAGCTACCCCCACAATTACTATCTGTAACTCCTGCTACTTTGTTAGCTTTAATACGAGCAACAATCGACTTGCTTATTGAGCAAGAAATCCGCGCCCAAATTTGGTTTAAGCTTCCACCGGGCAAAATTTGGCATTCAGAAATTCAACGTTACAGTGTAGCTAATTTGAGTGAAGGTATATATAATTGCTTCGTTTATAAAACTGCCCAAAGCGATCGAATTGCCTCACTAATATCAGTAAAATTAACCCCGGCAAGTAAGTTACAGCGCGAGTATTTTATTTTGGTTTTGTCATCTCAATTTTGTAGTTTAGCCTTGGCGCACCGTCGCCGCGTTCAGCGCCAAGGTACTATCACTAAAGTTCTTTCTCCATCAAAACCAGTCAATAAACCAAAACAAAGTTCTTCATTAGTAGCTATTTGCTCTTACGAACCTCCAGTCATTGAGCGCGTACTAGCAGGAATTAAACAAGAAATTGTTTCAGTTATAGCAAAAAATTCTACTAAAAAAACCACGTCTAGCAATCAAGCTCAACTTACAGAACTATTGCAAAATTGGGATGCGTTGTTTACGGTGACACCAACTTCAGGAACGCTAATTAGTCAAGCCGCTATCAAACAATTGCAATATTGCGATGCTATCCTCCGCCGAGCAAAAATTGAACGCGCAACCCAGTTAGAACAAAAAAATCAAGAATTGCTCAACACAGTAAATCTCAAAAATGAATTGCTCCGTCGCGCTAGTCAAGAGTTGCGTACGCCATTAACCAATATGAAAACAGCGCTAAGTCTGCTCAACTCCCCCCACCTCAAACCGCCGCAACGAATGCGTTATTTACAAATGCTGCATACCGAGTGCGATCGCCAAAGTTCGGTAATTAATGGTCTATTAGAACTATTAGAAATCGATCAAACCCCAAAATATACCCCTTTGCAGCCAGTACGACTGAGCGAAATTGTACCGGGAGTAGTCAGCACTTATCAACCCCTAGCCCAAGAAAAAGGTATTATGCTGGCGTATACATTGCCAGACCAAATACCGCCAGTATTATGTTTCAACTCTTGGCTGAAGCAAATAACAATTAATTTATTACACAATAGTATTAAGTTTACCCCTCGTGGAGGTCAAGTTTGGGTGCGATCGCGCGTCATGGGCGATCGGATAATGCTAGAAGTGAAAGACACGGGTATTGGCATTGCCGAACGCGATATAGCGAGAGTATTCGATCATTTTTATCGCATTCGTCCTACTGCTGATGATAGTAGCGGTGCTGGTTTGGGCTTAACTATTGTTCAACAGCTTTTACAACGTTGCGGCGGCTCAATTTCGATCAAAAGCAAGCTAGGAGAAGGTGCTACTTTTACAATATTGTTGGCAATTGCTCCCACCTTGCGGGCTAGTTAAATAGATTGATACAAAGGTGGATGACTCAAATCCATTGGCAAGAAAATAGTTAATACTTCTCCCTCGTGGGGGCGTTGTCTGACGATGAGTTTGCCACCAATTGCTTGAAACAAATATTTCGTTGCATTGAGATTGAGGCTAATATTTCCAGTCTCTGGCTGAAACATTAGCAACGGCCCTAAAGACTTAACTGTAGGCGCAACACAATGAGATGCTACAGACTTATCGCTTTTACCAGCAAAAGATTGATGTAATAACTGCAATTTTAGTTGATCGCCTGCGGGAATAACTTGAACTTGAATGTGACTACCCGCCGCCAAATTGCGAGTAAAATTTTCAATCAAACCCGTCAAAACTTGGTCTAGTATAGTTGGGTCGCTAACTACTGTAGGCATTTGTTGAGGTAAAACTACCTCTAAAGTCAAGTTGCGCCGACTAGCTTGTTGTTGCCATCGGGGAATGCTTTGCTGGAGTACCTGAGCTAACGACATGGCTGTAAGGCGAGTTATGGGGCTAGGAAGGGCAGATTTTTCGACTAATTCCACAGCCCTAAAAATTAATTCCATCCGATTTATTTGCTCGGTACACTCGCTGTCGATAACTTCTAAACGTTTTTTAACTTCTGGTGCTAAATCTTTGCGCTTTAATATCAACCGAGTTAAGGTGCGAATGGTTGTTAAAGGCGTACGCACTTCATGAGCAAAAGCTTGCAGTAGCTCTATATCCGAGCGGTGAGAATTTTGGCTAACTGGAGGCTGTTGTTTGGGTTCGTCGCTAGTTGCTTTTAGTTGCGAGTACTTGAGTAACAAATGACTAAAATCAGTTACTACTCGGTAATCTGGCGCTACGGGGTAAAACTTTGCTACCAAATCGTCCAACTCGCCGATCGCCAACTGTGGATTAGTTAATAGTAAACGCGATCGCAATACTCGCCAAGCTTTAATAACTTCTTCGGGTGCAAAAGAAAACCTAAAAGCTTTATTGCCATTACCATCCACCCCTAAAACTAACAGCAAACCAAATTTAGCAGTTAAAACTAAGCAAAATTGTTCCTCTGCTAAAGGATCGTTATTTAGTAAAGAGAACTGTTGCGGGGTAACTTTTTGACTTGAAGTAGTGCTATTAGCTGGCGGTAGCTGTAGAGCCTCTGTACTTTGGGCAACAAAAATCCATGTTGGTAGGCTTACTTGCAAAGCTTCGTTGCCCCATAGAGGCGATGAACCTGCAAATACTATTCCTTGGGGGGCAGAAATGCGATCGCCCTGACTATTTATAATTTGTAATAAAACTTCCTCTGTAGCCGCCACCGCCGCCCGCCAATCTCTCTCTGCTTGAGCCTGTAATTGTAACGGCGACTTCGATTTATCGCTACAGGTAGATTGTGCCTTGTCAAATTCCAAGGCTAATATTTCACTTAGGGTAGGCAACATCCATTTTTGCACGAGTATTTGCCCCAACAGCTACAAATTACTTAATTTCTACAACTTTTCTTACTACGAGCTTATAGACATTACGGCATTAATGACAGTCGTAAAACCGAACCCTTAAGTCGCAATTGCCCCTATGAATCTCTGTATTTATTTTTTAGTAATATATTTTACTTAAGGGTAAATGTAAATACGTAGTCACTTTTGACCAATTATTGTTCACTCCCTCCATAGACAGATAGTTACAAATATTCCCCCTGTAGACCGATGAAATTGAGGTATAAAAAAGCGAAAACAGTAATGTTAGCAGAAATAACTTATTAACTTCTGTATTTATGCTAACTCTGTTCAAATCTCAAGACAGAGGAGGAAGAAATGGCATTAGGTTTAAACAAACGAGCAGTTGGTGTATTTAGCACTCGCAATGAAGCGGAACACGCGCTTCACGAATTGAACAATTCCGGTTTTCCCATGAACAAAATCTCGGTAATCGCCAAAGATGCCGATCGCCAAGATGATATTGCAGGAGTTGACGTTCAAGACAAAGTAGGCAACAAAGCAGACGAAGGAGCTAGTGCAGGAGCGCTCACTGGTGGCGTATTAGGCGGTGCTACAGGGTTACTTGTAGGTCTTGGCGCGCTGGCAATTCCTGGGGTAGGGCCAATTGTATTAGCTGGTGAAGTAGCAACAGCATTGGCAACGACCCTAGCAGGTGGCGCTATTGGTGCGGCGGCGGGTGGTTTAATTGGTGCTTTAGTTGGCTTAGGCATTCCCGAAGAAAGAGCGAAAGTTTACAGCGATCGCGTATCTAGAGGTCAATATTTAGTAATGATAGATGGTAGCGATGCGGAAGTTGCTAGAGCCGAATCAGTCTTGACAGGTAGAGGAATTGAAGAATTTGGCATCTACGATATTCCAGGTAGCACAGCTATAGATGCAAGTTATGGAAATCAAGTCTTGGTAGACGATACCAATGTAGTTAGCGATCGCAGTAACACCACCCCAGGCGATCCTAGAGTTGTAATTGTCGATCGTCGGGAAGAAGTTTAATTAGTTCAATAATTTGAACTGCGACAAAAGGGACTATTTTTCCCTTTAAAAAGGGCGATTGCTAAGTAGAGCAAAAATAATTATGCTGTGCGATCGCCCACTTGTTAAGTTTAAAAAAGTTACGAGGCAAAAATGAAAAAATTTATTCCTTTTATAATTGGAAGTTTGCTAGTATTCGGTGCGGTAGGTTGCCAAGACACAGCTAAAACTAGCAGCGATGCACCAGACAATGCCGGAGAAACGGTCGCGTCTCCAGAAACAGACAACGCAGAGCAAATTCAGAATGATGCAACTAGCGAAATTCGTAGAGATCAGCTAAATTCTGATATCAGAGCGGCAGAACAACGCAACAACGCTACTGGTGGCGATGCTAATAGATCGGAGGGCGATTTGCAAAACGAAGTGCGGAGTAAGTTAGAAGCAAATCTTCCTGCTAGTCAATTAGGCGTTGAAGCTGAAGATGGTGTAGTCACTGTAAGCGGTACCGTTCCCACTGAAGAGCAATTGCAAAGAGTTGAACCTTTAGCCAAAGAAATCAAAGGAGTGACGAGCGTAAAAGTTGACGTTCAAGTTAAACCTGCAACAACTAATAATTAGTCATTAGAAGCGTTGAAGACCTCTTTGAGCAAATAACGCCAAAGAAATCCCCCTGAAAAAGGGGGAAGATAAAATTCTTTTGATGTGGGTGATTCTACAAAGCCGATAATCATATAAATATCGAAAGAATTTCTTGTTAATTTCCGGCGATCGCTTTAACTTTAATAGTTCAAACTATACATAGCCAACCTGATAACCCCCTAAGTTTAAGCTGTAAGTTTTCTAATACAGTTTTTTTAATCGGGGTGAAAAATAGATAACTTTTAGTTTTTAATCTTTTGGAATGCTAACTAAACAAAAACCCGCACTAGGCGGGTTTGAGGTGCAGGAGTAATTTTACTCCTATCTTTCTATCTGATACCAAGCGTAAGGTTTAAACTGTCTATCTGTGGCAACTGGACGATAGTAGGATTCTTCAATCCAGGTTCTTACGTCCGTTTCTGAATCGAAGCTAAGTCGATCGCCTGTAGTAGGATTATATAGCTCCCATACCTCATTGCCTTTGCTTTTTGATTGCCATATCTGCAACCCAGAACTTTGACTTAGATAGGTAATTAACTTTTGCCAAACTTTACTTAACCATGATTCGCGGTTGGTTTGGCTGGCTGCTAGTTCTTTGCTAGAAATTAGTTTTAGGTCTTTGTAATTCATCAATTTCGCCTCCTGAAGCGTTAAATTCATTTTTGAGGCGCGTTCCTTCAGTCTTATCTTACTTCCGTCTCTATAACTAACTACTAAAAGCTAATTAAAAAGATGAACGCTTGTTTTTAGTTCTGTATTGATTGTAACCAAAAAATATTAATTCACCAACCATAAGAAAATTTAGTTAATATTTAAAGATGATAAAAATCCTCTTGTATAGCTTAATACTGTAGTCTTTTTTTGATTTGTGTAAGGTAGTGAGAAAATCTAATAATTTTGGTAGAGACGTTGCCGTGTAATGTTTCTACAGTAATATTTTTGTTAAAGCAGCGATCGCTTTATCGATATGTTCTAGCTCGTGAGTTGCCATTACAGAAAATCTAATTCTACTGGTGGGTACCGTTGGCGGACGAATTGCAGGGGCGAAAATCCCCGCATTTTTTAGTTGAAAAGAAGCTTGCAAAGCCGCCTTTGCATTAGGATATTGACAACAGACAATTTGCGACTGGGAATCAATTATTGGTAAAGGCAATTGTTGTTTAAGATAAGCGACGTTATCCCATAATTGTTGACGACGTTGGGGTTCAGAATTAATGAGCGCGATCGCACTTATTGCGGCGGCGGTATCTGCGGGGGAAAGTGCTGTAGTATAAATCCAACTAGCGGCGCGGTTACGCAAAAAATCAATTAAAAGCTTTGAACCGGCGACAAAACCTCCCAAACTACCTATTGCTTTGCTCAAGGTTCCGACTTGAATGAGTTTGCTGTTGGCAATGCTAAAATGTTCCGCACAACCCGCACCAGTAGCTCCAAATACGCCTGTAGCATGAGCTTCATCAACTAGCAGCATACAATTAAATTCCTCTGCTAAGTTAGATAGCTGCGGTAAAGGACATAAATCGCCATCCATACTAAAAACGCTATCGGTAATAATTAGACAACGGCGAAAGTTAGAGCGTTGTTGAAATAGTTGATTTCGGAGAACTTCTATATCTTTGTGGGGATAATCGATCGCCCTTGCACCACTAAGAATCGCCCCATTTTTGAGACAAGAATGATTGTAAGTATCGGCTAAAATTAAATCCCGTTTGCCAACTATTGCCGAAATTGCGCCAAGATTTGCCAAATAGCCAGAACTAAATACTAAAGCATCTTCTGTTTGCTTGAGAGATGCAATCGCACATTCCAATTTTCGATGCAACTCTCGATGTCCGCTAAGTAGCCGAGAACCCGTGCTACCCGTGCCAAATTCTTGGGTTGCGGCGACGGAAGATTGAATTAGGCGATCGTCTCCCGCTAATCCCAGATAGTCATTACTAGCAAAATTAATAACTTCTTTGCCTGCTAATTGTATTACCGCGCCGGGTTTACCTTCAATTGCCTGTACAGTGCGATACCAAGACGCGCGGCGCATAGTATTTATTGCGGGTTCTATCCAATCGTAAGGGTCGCAATTCATGATCGAAGGTAGATTTGAGATAGAAAAAGCATAATAGCAAATAGAGACTACTAAACCTAGTGCGATCGCTTATCCATAAATTAACTAGCATTATGCCAATTATCGAGGCTGAAAACCTCAGCAAAGTCTACCCTGTCGCCGTCAAAGAACCCGGACTGCAAGGCACTATCAACCACTTTTTTCACCGCACCTATCGCTCTGTAGATGCTGTAAAACAAGTTTCTTTTCAAATTGAGCCGGGGGAAGTAGTGGGCTTTTTGGGGGCAAATGGAGCCGGAAAAACCACTACATTAAAAATGCTTACGGGGTTAATTCATCCTTCATCTGGCAAAGTAAAAGTTGCTGGATTTACCCCTTTTGGGCGAAAATCTGCCTTTTTGCAGAAAATAACTCTAGTTATGGGGCAAAAACAACAGTTAATCTGGGATTTACCCGCCCTAGACTCCTTAAAAATTAACGCTGCTATTTATGGCATTTCTGACCAAGAGTATCGAATGCGAGTCGGAGAACTTACAGAAATGCTATCTCTGCAAGATAAACTCAAGCAACCCGTGCGTAAACTATCTTTGGGGGAACGCATGAAAGCCGAATTTCTCGCCGCTTTATTGCACCGTCCCCAAGTGTTATTTTTAGACGAACCTACTTTAGGGCTAGATGTCAACGCGCAAGTAGGAGTAAGGGATTTTTTGCGCGACTACAATACCAAATACGGGGCGACAATCCTATTAACCAGTCACTATATGGCAGATATTACCGCTTTATGCGATCGCGTTTTAGTTATCCATCAAGGACAATTAGTCTACGATGGTGGCTTAAATAAATTAATTGACAACTTCGCTCCTTGTCGAGAGGTAAAAGTAGAACTTGCTCATCCAATACCCGAAGCCAAGCTATTAGCCTACGGCGAAATTAAAGCTTTAGTTGGACAATCAGTAAGATTTTTAGTAGAACGTGACTTATTAACTCGTACCGTAGCAAAAATGTTAGCTGAATTAGAAGTAGTAGATTTAACCGTAACCGATCCCCCAGTAGAAGAAATAATTGGGAGAGTTTTCAATGCTGGAGGTATTTCATGAAAGCAGTGTTAAAAAAAGCCAAAGTTTTATCATTGGTGTATTACGCTTACATGATGGAATATCGCGCCGAGCTATTTTTATGGGCATTATCTGGGAGTTTGCCGTTGATTTTGATGGGAGTTTGGTATCAAGCGGCACAAGGCGGACAATTTGAGCTAAGTCCAGTCGATTTTACTCGTTACTTTCTCGCCGTATTTGTAATCAGGCAATTTACAGTCGTTTGGGTAATTTGGGAATTTGAAAAAGAAGTAATTGAAGGGCGACTTTCACCAAAGCTATTGCAGCCGCTAGATCCGGTGTGGCATCATGTCGCAGGGCATTTTTCCGAAAGATTTGCCCGATTACCCTTTGCTTTAGCACTAATAGCAATGTTTTTTGTTATCTATCCCCAAGCTTTTTGGATTCCTAGCTTAAGTAATGTTCTACTTTTTGCGATATCGGCAATCTTTGCTTTCGCCTTGCGTTTTATAATTCAGTACACCTTTGCCTTATTTGCTTTTTGGACTGAACGAGCCAGTGCGATTGAAAGCTTATGGTTTTTATTATATTTGTTTCTTTCTGGACTAATTGCGCCCTTAGAGATGTTCCCTGAAGGCGTGCGTGAAGTATTGTTGTGGACACCATTTCCGTACCTAGTGCATTTTCCCGCAGCGCTACTAATCGGATTAAAAGATATAAATGCAATTCAAGGCTTTTTAGTAATGCTTGGTTGGGGTGGATTCTTTTTCGTTTGGAATCGCTGGTTGTGGCGCAAAGGACTTAAACAATACTCAGGAATGGGCGCATAAGTCGATATAGTTTATCCCTAGCAAAATATAAAATTAATAAGCAAGTTATACTGAAGACATTTTGCAAAATTCTTATATTATTTTATACATTTATTAAAATTGCAAGGTGACAAAAACCAAAAATATTGCGCGCGATCGCCAAAGGCAAAAGGTACAATCTTTTGCCTTGTTCGCCTTTATTTAAGATAAATAACTTTGTGCTTCAGTAGCTACAGCTTCAACCTCATCTTTGGCTAAGGTTTCTAAAGTAGCACGAGCGCGATCGCCACCTAAATTATTCATTGCTTGAACGACTCGATAGCGAATTTGCCAATCGGGATTTGTAGCATAGGGAACTAATAGCTCTACAGCGCGGCTTTCTCCCAACTCTCCTAAAGAGCTAATCGCCGCCGTTTGCACCAAATCGTTATCAGAATTTAACGCCTCGGTAAGCAAGTCAAAAGATCGCGGATCGCCAAGTTCGCCTAAAGTAGCGACGATACTAAACTTAACTAGCCATTCGGGAGTATTGTGATAAAGTTGCTGCAAATCTTCAAAAGCTTCGGTAAGCTTCAAAGCGCCCAAGCAATCGGCGGCGGCGGCTTGTACGTCGGGTTCAGGATCGTTATGCAGGCGATCGCGCAATAACTCTAAAGATAGCTGTAAGTCTTCTGTACCCAGGGTATCTATTTGACTTACCGCCGAGTAACGCACGCGAGCATTGCGGTCATTCATCGCAGTTTGAACAAGCTCAAAAGCAATTTTTCGATCTTCTAGTTCTCGAATTTGATTTACCGCCCGCAATCTTTCGCCCAAATCTTCGGACGCGAGCATTTGCTTAATAGATTCAGAATTAGCACTCATTTAGGTTTTTGGTTAAAAGGATAAATTAGTCAGAACTAGCTGCCATCGCGCGGACAATATCACCGCGAGTTAAGATGCCAATTACAAGGTTATTGCTATCAACAACGGGTAAACGCCGGACATCGCGATCGTGCAGCAATTGAGCCGCTTCTTTGAGAGTTTTATCGGCAGCAATAGCAATCGGATCTTTGCTCATAACTTCCCCTACAGTTTGCCCTAAAGCCTTATGTAAGTCGCGCTCGTAGGTAGCAGGATTTTGGAGAAAAATTACGCTATCGAGGAACATAATGTAGGCGGGAGGCGTGACCCCAGTTTCTTGCCACATCAAGTCAGTTTCGGAAATAATTCCGATTAAGCGCTCGTCATCTCCCACTACAGGAAGCCCGCTAATTCGACGCTCTGCCATGATTTTGATAGCTTCGTTTAGGGGTGCTTGGGGCTTAACGACAACGGGGTCAGGAGTCATCGCGTCAGCAACAGTTTTAGGCATTTTTGGGGCTGCTACCTGTGAAAAAATCTTTACAGTCTTATTGTAGAAAATAGTAGCGATCGCCCAGACATAACTTAAAGATTATTACTACTTAGCCCAAACTTATTTTCTTATTTATAGAACGGCGTTGTATCTGCGTTAGCGTAGAAATTGATAGTTTCTTTTTTACTTGCCGTGTTGCACCGACTTACTGCCATTAGTTTATTAATGCTGACATTGAGCGCCTGTGCAAATAGTCCTACAGGCAACAATTTAGAGCAAATCCTCAGCGCCGAACCTCGGTTGTCGGCGACCGAAAACCAACAAGGCAATCGCAATCTAACAAACTCTGGTTTACCTGCGGATTTTCCCATTTACCCCAACGCTCAATTGCAACGGGTTGTACCGCCAACGCCAGTAGCAAATACACTGGCTATATTAACTACCTGGGTTAGTGCCGATACTGCGATCGCCGTTCAAAGCTTTTATCAAAACCAGTTGCAAGCTCAAAATTGGCAAATCGATAATCAGTCTGGCAACACTCTAATCGCTCGTAAAGACAACGTGCAAGCAACCTTAGCAATTCAAGATTCAACCCCAGGGGCGACGACAGAATTTACGATTGAGTATGTCCGGAGTGGAGATTCTCAAGCTACTCCAGATTCAACGGTAGCATCAGCGCCTCAAGCTGGCGACGAAAACTTTGTTGGTCCTGTACCACAATTAAACCTTGCACCGAAGCCTAGTACAACTACAACCCAAGTATTTACAGATATCGATAAAGCACCGCAACAATTGCGATCGCACATTGAAGACTTGGCAGCGTTGGGTGTATTGTCGTTCCCAACTACCGCTAATAAAACTAGCTCTAATTCCCAGTTTTACCCAGCAAAAACTATTACGCGCCGCGAATACGCCCGTTTGTTATTTGCTGCCAACAATCAAATCAATAGTAGCCGTCCTGAGTTGCAGATTCGGGAAGCTGCCAAAGATAGCCAAAAAACCTTTCAAGATGTTTCTCCAAGCGACCCAGATTTTGCCGCAATTCAAGGATTAGCCGATGCTGGTTTAATTCCTAGTTCTTTGTCTGGAGATAGCAGCGCCGTTTTATTTCGCCCTAATGCGCCTTTAACCCGCGAACAATTGATTCTATGGAAAGTTCCTTTAGATACCCGCCAAGCCCTCCCTAACGCTTCTGTAGATGCTATAAAAGATAGTTGGGGCTTCCAAGATGTAGCAAAAATTGACCCCAAAGCCTTACGGGCAATTTTCGCCGACTTTCAAAATAGCGACAGGTCGAACATTCGCCGCGCTTTTGGCTACACAACTCTATTTCAACCCAAAAAACCTGTCACCCGTGCCGAAGCTGCGGCGGTTTTATGGTATTTTGGCAACGCTACAGAGGGCTTATCGGCAAAAGAAGTCTTGCAAATTAATCAAGATAACAGTACGCCAGAAACAACCGAACCATCACCGCAATAGCAAAGATGAAATGCTTAGACTTGGTATAGTTGAACAAGCTTAAGTATTATTACTGGTAATTGCGATTAATCAGCGCCTATTCTAAGTTAGAACGGTAAACATACTAGGCAAATTTAGGACATTCTTCCTCATGCAAAAGCAATTTTTGGCTACGGGTATTGTTTTGCTATCTTGCTTGTTTCCGTTACGAGCCTTTGCCGCTAGTTTTACAAATATTTACGTTTTTGGTGATAGCTTGTCCGATACGGGCAATTTGTTTAGGGCAACAGGTGGTTTGCTTCCTCCTAGTCGGTTTTATAGCGAGGGACGTGCCTCTAACGATCTTTTGTGGATAGAATATTTGGCAGAAGACGTAGGCGCAACTACAACAAATTATGCTTTTGGCGGTGCAACTACAGGCAACGATAATACATCTATCCCTGGTTTGATTGGACTTGAGCAGCAAATTACTAATTTTCAAGCCACGAATTCTTTTGCCGATCCTGACGCGCTTTATGTAGTTTGGGCGGGTTCCAATGACTATCTTGGTGCAGGAGTTACTGACCCTAGCGTGCCTGTTGGTAATTTGGCAAGTTCTATCGCTACCCTTGCAGATTATGGAGCAGACAATTTTTTAGTAGTTAATTTACCAGACTTAGGGCAGCTTCCCGCCACCAATAATAGTGCTTCTTCTAGCAGCCTTACTACGCTCACCGATGCTCATAATTTGAGTTTAGACACAGAGCTTAATAGTTTGAGCGTAAGTTATGACATCAATATTTACGATCTTGATGCAAATTCATTATTTACAAATGCGATCGCTACTCCCGAATTATTTGGGTTTAAAAATGTAACTAATGCTTGCTTAACCGATCCTAGTTGTCAAAACCCAGACCAATACTTATTTTGGGACAATTTGCATCCCACAACAGCAGCCCACGAACTAATTGGCGACTTAGCTTTAAATCGATTAGATTCTCAACCAATTCCCGAACCTAGTAGCAGACTTGGAATACTAGCGATTAGCGCCTTGGGTGCAGGAATAATAGCTAAACGCAAACATCAAAAAACAAATATCACCCGTTAGTCCTTTGAGCAATAATTTTTTGAACTACGACGAGCTATTTTTGACTATTGAAGAATTGGTAATGCACCATTCGCCGAGCGGTGTGGAAACGCAAATAAATCAGTTATTGCTGCGCCGCTTTGCCGAAATTGGTGTAGAAGTTTGGCAAGACAAAGCAGATAATATTATTGCCAAAATCCCAGGACGAGAAGCTGGTTCTATTGCCATTACTGCTCATAAAGATGAAATAGGTGCGATCGTTAAAACTATAGAAACTGATGGTAAAGTATCTGCCCGTAAGTTAGGTGGCGCTTTTCCTTGGGTTTATGGAGAAGGTGTTGTCGATTTACTGGGAGATAATGCCACCATTAGCGGCATTCTTAGCTTTGGTTCGCGCCACGTCTCCCACGAATCGCCCCAAAAAGCCCAGCAAGAAGATAAAGCTGTACGTTGGGAAGATGCTTGGATTGAAACTAAATGTACCCTAGAGGAATTAGAATTAGCTGGAATACGCCCAGGAACGCGCGTAGTAGTGGGCAAACACCGCAAGCGCCCCATGCGATTAAAAGATTACATTGCTAGTTACACCTTAGATAACAAAGCTTCTGTAGCTATCTTGCTGGCTCTAGCAAAAAACTTAAAGCAACCAGTCTACGATACTTATTTAGTCGCTTCTGCTAAAGAAGAAGTCGGCGCAGTAGGAGCGCTTTATTTTAGCGGACAACAAAAGCTAGATGCGCTAATTGCCTTAGAAATATGCCCTTTAGCACCCGAATACCCCGTTGAATCGGGATCTTCGCCAGTAATTTTGGCTCAAGATGGTTACGGCATTTACGACGAAGGCTTAAACGCTCAGTTGCGTCAAGCTGCCAAACAATTAAATATGCCCGTACAACTAGCGGCAATTAGTGGCTTCGGCAGCGATGGCTCTATTGCGATGAAATTAGGTCACGTTGCTCGGGCTGCGTGTTTGGCATTTCCTACCCAAAATACTCACGGTTTTGAGATTGCCCATTTAGGGGCGATTTCTAAGTGCGCCCATTTACTCCAGGTTTTCTGTGAAACTCCTGAATTTTAGCTAGGGTTCCTATGGCGGCAAAAGCCTTAGCGCTGTAGATGTTGGCGCTTAAAAAAACCGAAGGAGCGGAAATTAAGGCAAATTATCGAGCTATACCCATGTTCAAAATCTTAAATTGATATTAAATTTATTAAAGAAGTAAATCTAATACATTTGTTAGTTTATATTTCTAGCCACCCTCAAAAAGTTGCCTGTTTTCAGTGCTGAAAAAAATTTGCATGCAGGTTTCGCCGCAACCAACCTACTCCGAATCACCGCTTCAACTGTTACTGTTTGTTGACGAACGTCCGAGCGCGCGAAGTCAAGTATCAGAAATTCGCCATTATTTCAAACAGCTACAAGCCGATTACCCGTTCCAGTTGCAAATTATTAATGTCAGCGAGCAGCCTTATTTGGTAGAACATTTTAAACTGGTAGCAACTCCAGCTTTAGTCAAAATTCACCCCTCACCTCAGCAAGTTTTATCGGGTAGCAATCTTGACGCGCAGATAAAAAATTGGTGGTTTCGCTGGCAGCAATCAGTAGAAGCGTACCTAAGAGTAGAACAACTTCCCCAAATTTTAGACCAAGACTATAATATCAACTTAGCCCCATCACCGATTCGTTCTGTGAGTGATTCTGCTGAACTGATAAAACTTACTGACGAAATTTTCCGTTTAAAGCGGGAACAAGAAAAACTTACTGAGCAGTTACAGTTTAAAGATCGAGTAATTGCCATGTTGGCTCACGATTTGCGTAATCCGTTGACGGCGGTATCGATCGCCCTTGAAACTTTAGAAGCCAATTTAGTTCCTCAAGCAAATAAAGTTTCTCGTCTCAAGCCAGAATTAGCCGCCCATTTGTTTAGACAAGCCCGCAGTCAAGCCAAAAATATCGATCGCATGATTTTGGGTCTATTGCAGGTAGCTCGCGGTACGAGCGCTCAATTGCATATTGAACCTGCTAAATTAGATATAAATGCTTTGTGTCAAGAAGTTTTAAGTCATCAGTGCGATCGCGCCTCAGCTAAGTTGCAGACTTTAGAAACCGATTTGCCTAGCGATTTGCCTTACGTTTATGCTGATAGTGAAAGGCTGCGGCAGGTATTAAGCAACTTATTAGATAATGCAATTAAGTACACGCCAGAAAATGGCAATATTCGTTTATCGGTACTACATCGTACCAGTCAAAAAGCTCAAGTTAGCATTTGCGATACTGGTCCTGGGATTCCGCCAGCAGATTGCGATCGCATTTTTGAGGAGCGCGTGCGCCTAAAACGAGATAAAATCCATGAGGGCTATGGAATTGGGCTATCTTTGTGTCAGCGAATTATTCACGCTCACTACGGGCAAATTTGGGTAGATTCGCCACCTACAGGGGGAAGTTGTTTTCACTTTACAGTTCCCATTTATCCTACTTGACGCAAAGCAGCAATAATTTGAAAATTTGCTTCGGGAAACGAAAACTTATCTATCTCCTCTAGGGTCACCCAACAAATTTCATCGCATTCTATTGGTTGCGGTATCCCGTCTGTATATTGGCAGTGATGAACGATTAAAGTAACGTGCAGGTGAGAATAAGTGTGAGAAATTGTGATTAAATGCTGACCAACTTTAATTGCAATTCCTAGTTCTTCCCAAATTTCTCTTTTGATACAATCTTCTACCGTTTCGCCTTGTTCAATTTTACCTCCAGGAAATTCCCAAAGGCCTCCGAGTATACCATCTTGGCGGCGGCGATCGATCAAAATCTGCCCTTGTTTATTCCAAATTATACCCACACCAATAATTTTTTCAGTCATAAATTATAAAAACAAGGGCAAACAAATTTTAGTTTGCCCTTGTTGAAGAATATTAAAAATTAAAATTTGCAAGTTCTATTCAATAATTTCCGAACCTTGCAAGGCTTTGTCAAAAGTCATTCGTTGTTCGGCGTTACGTAAAAAATAGCCGCTAATCATTGCTGAAGCTAAAAGTCTACCTAAATTTTCCCGATTAGTGCTAATAGTAACGTCAAAATGTTCGGAGGGTAAGCCGCCTAACAGCCCAACAATATTACGCTCCATCACTTGAAACACTTCGCCAGAAGTAGGTTTAGATAATTGAGTAATAGTTTCTGGACTCAGAGATTGGACGTAGTGCCATAGCAAATTGCTATTTTCTGATTCGCCGTTAAAAAACTCCGAGACTTGATTGGGTGATTTGCTCACTTGATACCTCCATTTGGTTTTTGCTCCCTTAGCTTAATTTCGTGCTGCGGTTGCCGTCGTTTAGACTGTAAGATTTGTTTATTGTGTAACTAATGTAACAAGGGGCGCTTGGAGTTGAAGTCGATGAAACCGAACTCTTTTTGGGGTAGTTTCGCGCTTTAGCTTGCTAAGTATTGATCCATATCTGCTTTACGTTTGCGGAGTTTGGTTAGTGCTTCGCGCTCAATTTGTCTAACTCGTTCGCGACTAATATTTAAGCGATCGCCTATTTTAGCTAAAGTTAGCGCTTGTCCGTCGGCTAATCCAAAACGCAAGATTAATACTTCTCTTTGCTGGGGTGTCAAATCTGCCATTAATAAGTCTAAGTCTGTAGCCAAAGAAGATTGCATCACAAACTCCTCTGGAGAGGCACCTGTATCTTCAAGCAGTTCTCCAAGTTCGGTATCTTGGTTGTCTCCCACGCGCAAATCTAAAGACAATGGCAAACGCGCTCGTTCTAAATACTCTCTAACTTGTTTAGTAGTTAGTTCCAGTTCCGTTGCCAATTCTCCCGCCGTAGGTGCGCGTCCTAGTTTCTGAGAAAGCTGGCGTTGAGCTTTTTTAATTTTGTTGAGTTTTTCGGTAATGTGAATCGGTAAACGAATGGTTCGCCCTTTTTCGGCGATCGCGCGAGTTATTGCTTGGCGAATCCACCAGTAAGCGTAGGTTGAGAACCTGTAGCCTTTAGTAGGATCAAATTTTTCTACCCCGCGCTGCATCCCAATAGTGCCTTCTTGAATTAAATCTAGTAAGTCTACGTTGCGCTTAATATATTTTTTGGCAACCGATACCACTAAACGCAAATTAGCTTCTACCATCTTGCGCTTGGCAAGTTCTCCGGCGGCGATGATTTTTGTCAGTTCTTCGCTATCTGCTACATCGCTGGCTTTTGCCCATTCTTCTTGGGTTGGTTCTCGTCCATGTTCAGCAAGTAACGCTTCTCTTACCGTTTGTAAGGCGCTCGAACGCTGTACTTGCTTTCCGTATAAAATTTCCTGCTCGTGGGTGAGCAATGGTACGCGACCAATTTCTCTTAAATATGTACGTACTAGGTCGGTGGCAGTCTGAGCGGTCTTCATAACGCTACTTTTTTTATTATTAATGGGCTTGGCAGGAAAACGGGAGCGCTTTATAATTGTTTTTTACAACCTTCTTACAATAAGTAGGATTTATTGTCAACTCCAATTACAAGGGAATTTTTACGGGCTTAGTAAATCTCTAATAGGGGGGAGCGTCAATTATACATTAAGTTACTTTTTTGTTTAGCCTGGATGTTGATTTGGTAACATTAATAATTGTAACATTTATGAAGATTTACGACTACTCTTTTTTAAGTTTTGCCAGAAGGGAGAAGTGAGTTGCTTCTCCCTGGTTAAATTCACCCTTTTAGTAATTAGACTCCCGTCGCAATAATAGGTTGCAAGTAATCTTGTAATGCCTTGACATCTAAAGGTGTACTTTGCATAGACCGAATCGCCGCCGCCGTTGCTTTAGCACCTGCAATGGTTGTAATCATGGGGATTTTGTAAGTTATGGCGGTGCGACGAATTAAACGCGCATCGGTTTGAGCTTCTTCTCCAGAAGGAGTATTAATCACGAGTTGAATGTTGTGGTTTTTCATCGCATCCAAGACGTGGGGGCGACCTTCATGGAGTTTTAGCACTAATTCAACTTGCTTCAACCCATGCTCTAGCAAAACTTTGCGTGTTCCGTCGGTAGCTAAAACGTGAAAGCCTAGCTCGATAAATTCTTTGATGACGGGTACTACTAAAACTTTATCGCGATCGCTCATAGAGACAAAAACTGTCCCTTTTAATGGGAGTACCTGTCCTGCGCCTAATTCGCCTTTAGCAAAAGCCCGACCAAAGTCGCTATCGATGCCCATTACTTCCCCTGTAGAGCGCATCTCTGGGCCTAAAATTGTATCTGTCCCCGGAAACTTATTAAAGGGTAAAACAGCTTCTTTAACGGCAATATGGGTAGGGATAGGTTCCGTTGTAAAGTTAAGTGATTCTAAGGTTTTACCCGACATGATTAAAGAAGCGAGTTTTGCTAAAGGTACGCCGGTAGTTTTTGAAACAAACGGTACAGTCCGAGAAGCGCGGGGATTTGCCTCAATAATATAAACTTGGGGGTTGTAGCTGTGGGCGTTGACAACAGCAAACTGAATATTCATTAACCCGATGACATTTAAGGCTTTAGCTAATTGCGTTGTCCAGGTACGAATTTTGTCTAAAACCGCCGTAGGTAAAGAAATTGCTGGTAAAGAACAAGCCGAATCGCCAGAATGGATTCCTGCTTGTTCGATATGTTCCATAATGCCGCCAATTACAACTTTTCCTGTATGGTCTGCGATCGCATCTACATCTACTTCTATGGCATTTTCTAAGAACTTATCGATTAAAATCGGATGGTCGGGTTCTACTTGTACCGCGTAAACCATGTAGCGCTCTAAGTCTGCGTCTGAGTAAACAATTTCCATGGCGCGTCCTCCCAAAACGTAGCTAGGACGTACAACTACTGGATAACCAATTTTTCCAGCAACAATTAAAGCATCATCATAATTACGGGCGATTCCATTGGGTGGTTGAGCAATATTTAGCTTGTTAAGAATCTTCTCAAACCGTTCCCGATCTTCGGCAGTATCGATAGAGTCGGGGGAAGTTCCCCAAATTTTAGTTTTAGATAAGGTGTCAGCATTTGCAGCTAAATATCTTTGCAATGGTATCGCCAGTTTTAATGGTGTCTGACCGCCAAATTGGACAATTATTCCGATCGGGTTCTCTGCTTCAATGACATTTAGTACATCTTCTTTAGTGAGTGGCTCAAAATATAAGCGATCGCTGGTATCGTAATCTGTTGATACAGTTTCGGGATTGGAATTGACCATAATTGTTTCAAATCCCGCCGCTTTGAGGGCGTAACTAGCATGACAACAACAGTAATCAAACTCAATTCCTTGTCCTATACGGTTAGGACCTCCGCCTAAAATCATTACTTTTTGCCTATCTGAAGGTCTAATTTCCGATTCTTCTTCGTAGGTGGAGTAATAATAAGGAGTAAAAGCTTCAAATTCGGCGGCGCAAGTATCTACAGTTTTATAAACGGGAATAACGCCTAGCTGCTTGCGATAGATTCTAACTTCGTCTTCAGTGGTTTTGGTGGCAAAAGCTATTTGGCGATCGCTAAATCCTTCTCGTTTGACATTATACATTTGCTCCTTAGTCAATTGATTTAACGGTGTTTTTTTAATAAACTTCTCCGTTTCAATCAAAATCTGCATCTTGTCCAAAAACCAAGGATCGATACCTGTTAGTTCGTAAATTTCTTGTACAGACATTCCTAAAAGCATTGCTTGACGCACCGCAAAAATCCGCTCTGGGTTAGGAGTCCGCAATTGTGGGCGAATATGCTCCCCACTAGGCAATTTTTCTTTAATATCGCAACCCCAACCAGCGCGTCCGGTTTCCAAACTCCGCAAAGCTTTTTGAAAAGACTCGTTAAAGGTGCGTCCAATAGCCATTGCTTCCCCTACGGACTTCATTTGCGTAGTTAGGACGGGTTCAGAACCGGGGAATTTTTCAAAAGCAAACCGGGGAATTTTTGTAACTACATAGTCAATAGTTGGTTCAAAAGATGCGGGAGTTTTTTTAGTAATATCGTTACTAATTTCGTCTAAGGTATAGCCTACCGCCAACTTTGCCGCAAACTTAGCAATGGGAAAGCCTGTAGCTTTAGAAGCCAGCGCCGAAGAACGAGAGACGCGGGGGTTCATTTCAATGACAATCATGTCGCCATTAACTGGGTTAATTGCAAATTGAATGTTAGAGCCGCCCGTTTCTACGCCAATTTCGCGGATAATTTTAATTGCCGCATCGCGCAAGCGCTGATACTCTTTATCTGTAAGGGTTTGCGCCGGAGCAACCGTTATCGAGTCTCCGGTATGAATGCCCATCGGGTCGAGGTTTTCAATTGAGCAGATAATCACAACGTTATCGGCTAAATCGCGCATTACTTCTAGTTCGTACTCTTTCCAACCAAGCAAAGACTTATCAATCAAAATTTGCGAAACAGGACTTGCATCAATCCCTACTTGCGCCATTTCTTCAAATTCTTCTTGGTTGTAGGCAATCCCACCACCACTACCACCCATTGTGAAGGCTGGACGAATAATTAAGGGATAAGAACCAATAGTACGAGCTACGGCTTTTGATTCTTCTACCGTTGAAGCTGTACCGCAAGGACACATTGCTACCCCAATGCGATCCATTGCTTCTTTAAATAACTGGCGGTCTTCAGCTTTTTCAATAGCTGGCAATTTTGCGCCGATTAACTCTACTTCGTACTTTTCCAACGCGCCACTTTTTGCCAAAGACACAGCTATATTGAGAGCCGTTTGTCCGCCCATTGTTGGCAATAAAGCATCGGGACGTTCTTTTGCAATTACATTTTCGACTAATTCCGGTGTTAGTGGCTCAATATAAGTGCGATCGGCGGTTTCCGGGTCGGTCATAATGGTGGCAGGATTGGAATTGACAAGTACCACCTCATAACCTTCTTCTCGTAATGCCTTACAAGCTTGAGTCCCGGAATAGTCAAACTCACAAGCTTGTCCAATCACGATTGGTCCAGAGCCAAGCAGTAAAATTTTATGGAGGTCGTCACGACGGGGCATAGTAGTTAATTCGGATTACGAATAGGCAAATCCTGACTATTCTAAGCGTCTATTGTAATTCTCGTTGCTATTTATTTATCATTTTTCTAAAAAAGTATAGTTAGAACCTCTATTTACTTGATTAAGCGGTAGTTTAACTTCCGCCGTTTCTTGGCCAACATACTACTGTCGCTTTATACGTATGAATTTTTCGCGTTTTGACCATCTGCAACGGTTAGAGATAGATAAACATCATTATTTGCCCGATTATAGATGGTTTTGGAGGATAAATATTTAGTATAAAAAGTCTTGAATAAATGACCTAAAAAACTAGGGAGGAGCATTTCGTCCCGTATATTTTGCAGCGCAACTAAAAAAGAGCGATCGCACTCTCGTTAAATACCCGTAGTGCGATCGTTCTCCTAAATTTATTTAGGCAAATTTCTATTTGGTAGCGGCAGGGCGCACTTTATAAAGTGCGCCCTTCTAGCTAATTTTTACCATTGCTCATAAAACCCAAGGTGAGGCTGTCATGGGCTAAAAAGTGGGCTAAGTGATAAGCTCTTTCTTCAGTTTTGAGGAGGATTGTCTCATACAAGTAACGGGTAGCGCGATCTCCTAAACTCTCGGCTTGGTTAGCTTGGCGGCGAATCAAATTAATCATTGCTTGCTCGGCAACTAAATTGTGTTCTACCATTGCTCTACAGTTGAAAACTCCGTCGGCTTCTGGCTCGAAGCAACATAGTTGAGCTAATTTATTAAAACTTGCGGCGGGTACGCCACCAATGCCATCTAAACGTTCGCCGATATCGTGGACGTGACTTTGTACTTGTTCGTAGCTTTCGCCAAAAAATTGATGCAGCATATAAAATTCTGCACCTTCAACTACAAAATGATGCTTTTGGTATTGCAAGTAGAGCGCTTGAAAACTTGCTAAAGCTACATTTAATCCTTCACAAACTGGTTCTGTGACGCTACGCTCTAGCATCACTGGATTGTCATATACCTGACCAAAGTTGCGTAGTTGGGTTTGAGCTTCTGACATAGTTATCCTCTCTTATGGGCAGCGTTCAAAGTTCTGACTGCTCAGATTAATACTTACCAGTTTAAGCCTTCCTAAGAGCGATCGCGCTGTCTTCACTAATACAACTAAAACTTATTCACAAAATCTTGACTTGATCTTTATGAGAATTATTTGCAATTAGTGTATGCTACTAAAAAGTAGCTAAACTACTATATTTGTAATTTGCTACAAAATGGTCTTTCATCTTTGGAGATAATTGTCAGTGAAGTCGCCCAGTTGTCAAGCCGCAAGCGTAATGGTGGAAGTGAGTTGGGGAGATAGGTGGTATGTTTACGAGCGCCTACAGCAACTAGCTATTCCTTGTTCCTGTGCAATCGATCAACCGCTACAAGTGCAAATTACTAGCATTTCAGCAGCCATTCAACTTTGGAGTATTTCTAGGCAATTAAATACTTCAAGACAAGAATTGGTGAAATGGCTAGAGAAGTGCTTGTAGTAGCTTCTAAGATTCTTGCTTGTAATTAAAGATGAAAAATAAAATCATGAGTAAAAAAGTAACGACTTTTAACATTGAAGGGCGATTTCTGGGTTTTGAATTTGAAGACCATAAACCAAAAAAGCTCATAGTTGCAACGTCTCAAGGCGAGCAGACAATCAAGCTGGCTAAGGCTTTGCGGTATAGTTTTCAGTTACGTTTGATACCTGGCGATTGGTTGCAAATTTCTGGAGAACAGGAGTTTGATAGCAAAGGCAAGCTGAAGTTGAAAGCAGAACAAGTTATCCCAAGTACGGTTAGTCAAGAACTAGCAATTTTACCCGTTCTAACCGATAAGAATAAAGCAAGTATATTAGTTTGTCAAAAGTCTAGCTGCATGAAACGAGGCGGTAAAGAGGCTTGTCAGGCTATGCAAACGGCATTAAAAATTCGCGGTTTATCTGAGCAAGTGAGTATCAAAGGTACGGGATGTTTAAAAGACTGCAAAGCAGGCCCGAATATAGTGATGATGCCAGATAAAAAGCGTTATACAAAAGTCCAAGCATCTCAAATTCTAGCCCTAATTGATAAGCATTTTGGCGAAAAAGAATTAGATATTACTGAGCCTCTAGTTAAAGCTCATTGAGAAACACAGCTATTACTAAACTTTAGAATTAGAAAGTAGATCGCAATTGATTGGCAATAATAAAGCTCTAGCATGACCAGAGCTTTATTGCAATTTACATCATTGGTTCAAATAAACCGATTAAAGTGCCATCAGGATCGCGTAGATAAACGGTTTTGAGGGCGTAGTAGGGGTTGTTTAATGGTTCGGTAACGAAGTTAGCGCCCTTTACTTTCAGGCGGTGATACGCTTCGTCTACATTGGCAATGGTGAAGATTAGGGAAACTTTATCTTGACATTCTACAGTCACGGGAGGGCGATCGCTGCCAATCATTTCTGCCATTTCTTGCCGCCGAAATAGCGATAACTTCATCCCTGGCGTGCTAAACTCGGCATAACCATCTTCTAAAGCCTCCATAGCTACCATAAATTCCATCACATCTCGGTAGAACTCAAAGCAAGCTTTCAAGTCAGCTACTAATAACCGCGTGTGAGAAGTTTTTATATCCATAAAATGCTCCAATAATTTCCGGCTTACAAACAAGTGCAGTATCTAAATACAACTAAAGTAGCTAAAGCAAAAGCTATCCCTGCATAGAATACGCTATTAATTCCACCGATACCATAGGCTATACCCATTAGTAACGGCCCTAAAGTTTGTCCCAATCCAAAAAATGTACCGTTAACAGATATAACTGTAGCTAGATACTCTTTGGGCGCTAAAGTGGCTAAAAGCGTTTGAATACTCGGAAAACCAATGCCTAAACCAATTCCAAAAATTGTAGTGGGAATTAGCAGCAACCACAAAGACGATACAAAAGGGACGATCGCTAAAGCTACAGCATAAAATACAAAAGAAGCTCGAATTAGAGTTGTTGGCGGAAAACGTCTGGCTAAATTGCCAAGTTGAGAAGAAGTAAATGCGATCGCTACAGAAACACTAGACAAAAACAACCCAATTGTAAAAGGTTCTGCACCAAACTTGTCAGCAATTAAACTCGGCAAATAAGTGACGTAAGCGCCATATAAAAGCACAAAATTAGCCGCACTAGCAATAAATAAGCCAAATAGTTGCCGATTTTTGATAGTTTTTAAAGCATTTTGCAAATATACCTTAAGGTTTCTTTGTCCTTGAGGTTCGGGGTTTTTGAGTCCAAATAGAACTAATAACCCTACGGGAATAGCAACTATAGGCAACATAAAGGGAAAATACCACCCCATAGTTGCCAGTGCGCCGCCAATGGTGGGATAAAGTGCTGTACCAATGCTGCTGACACTAGCGTTGTAACCCATAGCTGTAACGCGATTGTCGCCTGTATACAAGTCGCCAACTAAAGTAACGCTAAGAGAAAGTAAAGATGCTGCGCCAACTCCTTGTAAGAAACGCAAGCCAAGCAATAAATTAAAATCGCGGACAAAGGCGCAGCTAAATCCGGCGATACCAAATAATATTAAGGAAGGGACAAGAATCTTTTTTCTGCCAATGCGATCGGCAAAAACGCCAATAATTGGTCCTAGTATTAGAGTAGGAAACGTAAAGACTGTAATTAGCAAGCCAACCCTTTCTACAGGCACATTTAACGCTTCTCTTAACCTGGGAAACGTTGGCGTTACGCTGGCGACTCCGAGAATGGCAATAAGAGAAATTGTAAAAATAATTAACAAGTTTGGATCTTGAAATAAATTTTTATCTGCTCTATGTTTGTCAGTTTTGATTAAATTCACAAGATTCCTGTAAGTGCGATCGCTGCTTTTACCTTAAGTGTGAAGTAATTGCGATGATTTTTCACTCTGTAGGTTCAGTGTAGACTACCTCGTATAGGTGAAATTGGTTTTCAGCGATACCTTGCCAATACTCGCTTAGTGGTTTGTATTTGGAATCTTTAAGCAATTCTTCAAAATCTGCAAAGCTGCGCCACTGACCGTAATTTACCGTATGTACGCCATCAAGCGATCGGTGGAAATTTGCAGATAATAATCCTGGATTTTGCAATCCTACTCCTACAAATTCTTTTTCTAACTCTACTAAATGGCTCTGATTTTCTGGTGCTACTCGAAACTCTGCTAAATGAATTAAACCACCTTTAGCAATTGTAAGATTGGCATCGTCAGGCTTAGATACTGCTACTTCGTAAAGGTGCGACTCTTGAAGTTGAAACTTTGAGAGCTTGTTACCTTTTGCGTGGACTTCGGCATTTTGAATAAAAGCTTGATAGTCTGCTTGAGTTTTCCACTGAGCGTAATTCATTACCCGCAAGCCATTGATGCTTTTATGAATGCTGGATGATACAAAACCTGTTTGGTGCTTAACAGTAGTTTCAAGAAACTCAATAATGGTATCTACTAATTCTTGCTGCTTTTCTGGTTCAACGGCAAAAATAATGATTGCAGTGATGACATCGTTGCTTTTAGCGACCGCAGGCATCTATAACTACCTCAAGACTGTTACTTACTTATTTATAAACTTTGACGATAGGTTTGTCAGTTGTCCAAACAAAATTAGCGGTAAATACTGAAAGCGTTGTAGAAGGTCAAAATCGCTTGCAAATTGCAGATGTTTATGAGTTTGAATCTGGATACTTTGGTACATCGCCGCAGTTTGTTTGTGCCTATTGCAGATAGCAGTAGCTCGACAACGACCAATAATTTAGGACAAAGTGGACGGTAAAGGCTGCTTCTGCTCTACTTTATAGTTGCGCTGTTTGATTAACTGCTGAATCTCTTTAACTCGCCTACTTGGTGCGGGATGAGTTGCTAAAAAATCTATATCTAACTGTTGTTTTTGACTCATTCTCGCAAAAAAATCCGTTGCTCCGGCGACATGACCGTAAGTTTTTTGTAATAAGGTTAAACCAACTTCATCAGCTTGACTTTCTTGAGATTGAGAGTATTGAGCGTTGCTAATTGTTTCAATGCCAGAGACAGCTATAGAGCCAATGGAGCCGATATCGCCAATAATAGAAGCGATCGCAATCTGCACCACCACCGCCCGTCCTAAGCTACGTAAATGATCTCTATTGGCAAAATGTCCTAATTCATGTCCCAGCACCATCATTAATTCATTTTCTGATTGCGCCTGTTTTACTAAGCCAGAATAAATAATAATGCGATCGCCCGGAACTGCCAAAGCATTAACGGTATCTTTAGGAATGTACAGCACTTTATAATCTCTATTCTGGCGCTGTGAGGGCAACTGTGCCTCTAATCGGTCTAATAGGTCATTGAGAGTATTTTGGGCGGGTGATGGCATTGCTAGGCGTTCGTAGACAGGAACTATTACCGCCCCCAATTGTTGTTCGACACTGTAGGGAATTAGCCAGACTATGCTACTTGCAATCCAACCAATCAACCAAATAACCCCGATAGTAAAGGCGGCAAAAATGCCCAAAAGAATTAGTAGCTGACGATTGCTAGGAGGTTGATTGCGATTTCTATAATTTACTGATGACATTGGGATAATTTTTCTAACCTTTCGTAGGACGGAAGGGATTTAAGAAGTTAATCAAACTATAAAGATTGCGAGATTGTACCCATAATCGCCCTTGTCCGCGAAAACGACATACTAAACCTTCACCGCCTAAAATTCCCGTCCTTAAACCTCTAAAAGATAAGCCACCTAAAGCCTCAACGCTGTAATTTAAAGTATCTTCAAACGCCACAATGTAACCCGTATCGACTATATAATTGCCAGCGACGGGAATTTCGACAATTGCGCCGTAGGAGCTAAACCACACATCACCTCGTCCAGTGGTTTTAATTAAAAATAAGGCTTCTCCACTAAAGAAACCTTTAAAACCTTGAAACTTACTATCAATTTCTACGGTAGTGCTAGAAGCAATAAACCCCGAAGATTGAATCATCAACCCCGTTGTACCGTTGAGGTAGTAATGCTGAATATCTCCCGGAACTCCTGGAGATATATACAAATCTCCTGCTTTGCCAACGGCGGTAAATTCGCTAATAAATAACGATTCACCTCCCAACATTCGCCCCAACCCCTTCATCAGTCCGCCTTGTACCTTAGATTTCATATTTATCCAGGTATCCATAGCCGCCATTCCCCCCGCTTCTACAAATACGGTTTGATTTGGTTGCAAGCTTAAGCGCAGGGAAGCATAAGCTGGAGCATGAGTAATTTCGTAAGCAATTTCATTATCTTTAACGGGCATTTTATCTAACTCCTAAAATTAAATATTTTTGTTTTATCTGGGCGGCAATTTAGAGCCGACAGTGCTACCAAAAGCTCCAGCATTATGACTTTGACAATAAATTTTTCCGTGTCCTTTAAATCTACAAACTAAGCCTTCTCCACCCAAAAAAGCCCCTACCCAGCTAGAACCCGCTTTAGTAATTTCAAAGGTTAAGTTTTTTTCAAAAGCAACAATATGTCCCGTGTCAACAATGTATTCTCCATCGATATCTATTTCATAAATTGCGCCAAAAGAACTAAGAATAACGTAACCATTACCAGTAATATTTAGCCAAAAAACTGATTCGCCAGAAAATACCGATTTTAAGCCTTGAAACCCTAGGTCAATATCAACGTTTGATTCACTTGCTAAGTAAGAAGTTGATTGAACAACTAACCCCATTCCGAGGACTTTGTACAGTAAAATATCACCCATAAATTTAGGCGCAAGAAAGACCTCGCCACCAGATTTGGGAGAACGAAACACGCTCAAAAACAGCGATTCTCCTGCCACTAAGCGCTTGAGTCCGCCCAAAATTCCGCCCCCTTTACCTTGCCGTAAAGTGGTACTAGCATTGATATAACCGCTCATGGCAATCATACACCCAGCTTCGGCTACTAATTCTTCGCCAGATTCTAGAGTTACTTTAGCGATCGCGCTATCTGGTTGCTGTAAAATTTCTACATTCATATTCTTAAATCCATTAATATTTTTACTAGCGAAGTTTTGGACGTAAATATCTCACCAACCCATCGACGCTACGAGATTGCAAATATATGTCCCCGTTGCCAGTAAGTTTATTTACTATTCCTTCACCGGACGTAACTGAGCCTACTAAGCCACCAGCTAATTTGATACTCTGCTTAATTTGCGGTTCGTAGGCAACTAAATGACCGCTATCAACTATAAACTCGTTAGTAATGCGTTTTTTGGTAATTCCACCATAAGCACCAAAAAAAATTCTGCCTTTACCGCTTAGTCTCAGTTTAAAAAGCCCTTCTCCGGCAAAAAAACTAGCAAATCCCGCCCATTGTACTCCCATCTTTATCCCCGGAGTATGAGCAATATAAGCTCCCGGTTGAAAACAAATTTCGCTATTATCTAAATCAATTCTGTCAATATCGCCAATAGTAGATTGAGTTAGAGTTAGTTTTAGTGGATCTTTAGTTTGATTAGTAAAAACATTCACAAACAAAGACTCACCACCAAAAAACTTTTTTATTAGTCCTGGTATAAGTCCGCCAGAAAACTCCGTTCGCATCGCTAATTGAGCATCCATGCTAGTCATTGCCCCAGCTTCCGCCGTTATGGTTTCACCAGGGTTAAGGGTCAGAAAAATCGTCGCAAATGCTGGCTTGTAGCGAATCTCAGTTTTCACTAGCTAATCTACTCCTTTAGGGGGACGCATATAATATGCGCTAGAAATAGCGTGATGTCCAGTTTTCTTAAAAAAAATATCAATTTTTGGTTGCTATCTGTTAGAAAGGTTAATCTATAGCAACTTCACTTTAAGAAATTAAAATTTTTATATTAAGGTGCTAGATATTTTTGAAACCTGGGTAGGTCTTGGGCAGGGGTAGAAATACTCAACAACTATTTGGTTTACTTTTGACAAGTCAAATTGTATCTACCTCTATCTTGAGTTAGGTTTTTTACCTCTATCTCTAGTGGGTTTAATAGTTGTTTCAGTCTTTGTTAATCTTCGATAAAAGTTGTCATCTTAGACATTTTTTAGGTAAAAATTTTAACGCAGTACGACTATTTCAAATTAGTTGAAATATTCCTGATGTTAGCTAATTAAGCAGAGGTTACTATGACATTTACTGAAACTAACGATCCAAATATTAAACAGGCTGTACAATCATTTCAAAGCTTGGAAGTAGACGACCAACTAGCTTTGTTCTACTTCATTTACAAAGAAATGGGTAACTCAATTACTCCGGCTGCACCTGGTGCTAGTACCGCAGGAACAGATATTGCTGAAGGCTTATTTAATCAAGTAAAAGAAAAGTCTCACGAGGAGCAATTACAACTACAACGCGACTTAATCAACAACGCAGACAACGAATATACCCGGATGTACGGGTCAATGAGCGAAACTACAAAATTGCTATTTTGGTACAGATTATCGCAAGGAATGGATGACGGCACAATTATTCCGATGCCTTCAGGCTACAAAATCTCCTCTCAAGCTGAAGAATTGTTTGAAAAAATCAAGGGCATGGAATTTCAGCAACAAATTACTTTATTCCGCGATTATGTAGGGCCGATGGGTGCGGAAGCAAAAGCTGGTTCGGATATCTAGTTTAGATAATTAAATAGTAGCTAAATCGCGATCGCTACTATTAATTATGTTGTCAGGCTAAGGTAGTTATTTTTAGCTTGGCAAATCGATAAATGTTGTTAATTTCTAAGTGTTAATTATGACCTCTGCACAACCTGAAGCTATTAAGCAATCTGTAATAGGATTTCGTAGTTTGAAAATGGAAGATCGCCTAGCAGCAATGGCGCTAATCTATAAACATATTGCTGGACAAATTCCTGCAAATGCAGTCAACAATTCAGCAAAAGCAAGTGGGCTTGTAACTAAAGTTGGACAGCTATCGCCCGAATTGCAAACCCAAGCTCTGCGCGATATGCTAGATGCCCAAAGACAAGATGGTGATGAAGTTGCATTAGATCCAAATCCTAGTAAAGCCCTAGCTGAACTTGTAACTGGAAGCAATGAAACGATCCCAATCGATGAATATAGTTCGCTAGCAACTGAAGACAAACTCGCTTTTTGGTATCAAATGGGTAAAAGTGCCGAGAGCAGCCTTAGTGACATCACTCCCTCATCGGAAGTTACTGAATTTATAGGTTCTCTCCAATCTCTAAGTGCGGACGATCGCGTAGCTTTTATAAGTAAAGCACTTTAACTTGTCAAGCTGGTAAAAGCCTCTATTCTAAAGTTATAGAGGTATAGCCATGCTAGGTATTTCAATGATGCTGTTGTGGAGCGGCGGGGTTATGCTCGCCGCTATTGCTGTAATTGTATTTGTTTTGTACTTTCGAGGAACATTTTGCGATCGCATTGAATACAAATTAATCAATGTTCCAACTCCCGAAGATCCCCGTTTTCCCCTAGCTTTAGCAACTCTATCAAACTCTGTGTTTACAACGGGCAGATGTACAGAGCATTGGGTTGAAGCTGAAAACATTTATGCTGCTAGGATTGCCGCCATTAAGGAAGCAAAACACAGCATCCATTTTGAAACCTTTTTCATGACTCCAGGGCGACGGGCGAATGATTTTGCCGATGCAATCTGCGATCGCGCCTCTGATGGAGTTGAAGTATTAATGATTATCGATCATCACGGCTCAAACAAGCTATCCAAACGTTACTGGAAAAGATTAAAAGCTTGTGGAATAGATATCCGTTTTTTCAATAAATTTAATTGGAAAGCACCGATTGATTATTTTGCCCGTACTCATTGGAAGCTGCTGGTAATTGACGGCAAAAAAGCTTTAATTGGTGGCGCTGGGGTTTCAGATTTTTGGGATGGAATAGATAACATTAAAGACACTGGGGCTTGGTACGATTTTGAAATGAGTTTTACCGGAGAAGTCGTAGCTGCCTTACAAGGTATGTTTATGCAGCATTGAACTTATGTTCATGGCACGGCGGATCTAAATATAACAGCATTTAATCCCCAACCTACAGGCGATTCGCTAATTATGGTAACGGCGGGTGACGATCCTTCTTATCGTTCTTCGTCAGTAAAAGCTTTATTTTTAACCAGTATTCACGCCGCCAAAAAAAGAATTTGGATATCTAGCCCTTACTTTTTGCCTGATGGTAATTTGAGAGCATCTTTGATTATTGCTAAAAAAAAGGGGGTAGAAGTTCGCATTTTAACTAATGGATCTCAATGCGATAAAAAATTTGTTTATTACGCCTCTTGCGAACTATATGGCGATTTATTAGCCGCCGGAATTGAAATTAACGAATATCAACCCAGTATGATGCACGCTAAAGCATTGCTACTTGATGATTGTTGGATTAGTACGGGAAGCGCAAATTTCGACCCGCGTAGCTTCTTCCATAATGACGAGCTTGATATCTCCACCGCTCAACTTGAACTTGTAAAACATATCGAAAACCTTTTTATTACAGGGTTTTCTAGGTGCAAGCAAATAAATAGTAATGCTTGGCGTAAGCGAGAACTTTGGAAACGAGTGTTGGGGCGCGTCGTATTATTTTTTCAATCGCAGTTGTAATCTATTAATGTTAAAATCCTGCCTGAGAAACCTAGGGGGAAATGGATGCCAGTAGCTACACAGGGAATCAAATTTGGTACAGATGGCTGGCGGGGAATAATTGGCGATGATTTTACCTTCGATCGTCTAACTCTAGTTGCGCCGATCGCTGCAAAAGTATTATCGCAGACTTACGGGGCTACCGCAGCCAATAACATAATTATTGTGGGCTACGATCGCCGCTTTATGGCAGAAACTTTTGCCCAAAAAACCGCCGATGCAGTTGTCGCCGCAGGTTTTGACGTGCTGCTTGCTGGGGGCTATGCCTCAACTCCGGCTTTTAGCTGGGCAGTTAAGCATTACAACGCTTTGGGCGCGTTAGTTATTACAGCAAGTCACAATCCTGGTAGCTATTTGGGGTTAAAAGTTAAAGGTGCTTTTGGGGGTTCTGTGCCGCCCGAAGTTACCGAGCAAATTGAAGCATTATTATCTACCGAACAATCTCCCCCAGCTAAACCTGGTACGCTACAAACCTTTGAGCCTTGGGCTAATTATTGCCAGACTTTGAGCAAAAAAGTAAATATAAACCAAATCCGAAGTAGTATTACTTCCGGTAAATTAGCCGTGTTTGTGGATGTAATGCACGGTGCAGCCACCGGAGGGATGGCGCAGATATTGGGCGTACCTGTACAAGAAATAAATGCAAATCGGGATCCGTTATTTGGTGGTGGTGCGCCGGAACCATTACCCCGTTATCTATCTAAGTTATTTCGCACGATGCGGAGTCATAATCGTACCAAAGCTTTTGATAGTATTTCTGTAGGCTTTGTATTTGATGGAGATGGCGATCGCATTGCTGCTGTTGACGGGCAAGGTAATTTTCTTTCTTCCCAAGTTTTGATTCCAATTTTAATTCAACACCTAGCCGCCAAACGCGGCTTAACGGGAGAAATTGTCAGAACAGTTAGCGGATCTGACTTAATTTCTCGCGTTGCCCAGATGTACAAATTGCCAGTTTATGAAACTCCTGTAGGTTACAAGTATATTGCCGATCGAATGCTAGTAAGTAACGTATTGCTAGGCGGAGAAGAATCGGGCGGAATTGGCTACGCCGACTACATTCCCGAACGGGATGGCTTATTGTCGGCTTTGTATCTGCTAGAAGCGATTTCTGTTGCTCAAATGGACTTAAGCGAACTTTACAAGGGCTTGCAAGCTAGTACAGACTTCCATTCTGTCTACGATCGAATGGATTTACCTTTAGCGAGTATGGACGTTCGCAGTCGGCTATTAAACCAACTGCAAACCCAGCCTTTAAAAGAGATTGCAGGTAAAACAGTGGTTGATTGTCTCAGCATTGACGGCTACAAGTTTCGTTTAGCTGATAATAGTTGGCTAATGATTCGCTTTAGCGGTACAGAACCCGTTTTACGCTTGTATTGCGAAGCACCGACAATTCAAGAAGTGCATAAAACCCTGGCATGGGCAAAAGCGTGGGCAGAGTAGGAATAATATGGGAAAAATACTTGTAGTCGCTACGGGAAACCCCGGTAAGTTGCAAGAAATGCAAGCTTATTTGACGGGTGAGAATTGGGAATTGCAACTAAAGCCCGATGAACTAGAAATTGCCGAAACGGGGACAACTTTTGCTGAAAATGCTTGCCTCAAAGCTTCCCAAATTGCCAAAGCTACCGAAAACTGGGCAATTTCTGATGATTCTGGTTTAGAAGTTGCGGCTCTAAATGGCGCTCCGGGCATCTATTCGGCGCGTTATGGTAAAGATGATAGAAGTCGCATTTCTCGCTTGTTAACTGAGTTAGGAGACACCCCAAACAGGCAAGCGCAGTTTGTTTGTGCAATTGCGATCGCGCGTCCTAGTGGGGAAATAGCTTTGCAATCGGTGGGTATTTGTCAAGGTGAAATTCTTTACCATCCTCAAGGGACGGGCGGTTTTGGCTACGATCCAGTTTTTTACGTGCCAACTTATCAAAAAACCTTTGCCCAGATGCCAAAAAAAGTAAAGCACGAAATTAGCCATCGCGGGAAGGCATTTCAGGCATTACTTCCCCAGTTGCACGATTTAGACTAGGGGCGCAAGGCTTGCGCCCGCTAATTTCATCATACGGCTTCTAAATTCTTTTCCCCTGTGCGAATACGAATTACTTGTTCTACAGACGAGATGAAGATTTTGCCATCGCCGATTTCTCCAGTTCTTGCCGCCGCAATTACTTTATCGACTACCATATCTACTTGACTATCTTCAACGACAATTTCTACTTTCAGTTTTTGCAAAAACTCAACGGTGTATTCCGAACCTCGATAGCGTTCGGTTTGTCCTTTTTGTCGTCCAAAACCGCGAACTTCTGAAACTGTCATGCCAACAATTCCAGCGTTTACTAGCGCTATTTTTACTTCATCTAGTTTAAATGGTCGGATAATGGCTTCAACCTTTTTCAATTTCTTCACTCCTTACTGCATTTAGCACTTTATTTAGAGAGTTTACCAATTATTTCCATTGGTACAATACTAGATTGTTGCTCTAACTCAAATCAGTTTTAAATTAAACGTGCAAGTCAACCAGCGCGTTCAATATCCAAAGACTTGAATATCATTCAACCGTACAAGTAATGCGTAGCAACTAATACAATTTGTTTAAAGTTATCGACTACGAACCAATGGACGCATCATAAAATATCCTGCGCCAAAAGCTGTCACCATAATTAATACAATAGCGATCGCCAGCGACCAACTGCTAATTTCCCCAACTCTTTGCGAAGATTGGCGACGATAGCGCCCTTGTTCTTGTTCGGCAATTTGAGGAGCAGGAAATTTAGCTGATTTGGGCAATAATGGTAACGTGCCTTCCTTTGATGACGGCAAATTATGATTAGCTACGCGCGTATCCGTAAAAGAACCATAAGCAGATTCTGCCCCCTTATTTGCTTGTCGCCAGTACAAAACTAACTCTGTAGCTTTTTCTAATTCTTGTTGCAATTGTTGGTTTTGAGCATTTAAAGCTTCAGACAACGCTTTAGCACTTTGCAATTCTGCTACTAATTCCTTGTACACCGACATAGGTACAGAGGGGGCGTAGGTGACAGGAGGGTTAGATAAATTTCGATCTGAATTAGGGTGCGATCGCATGAGCAAATTTAAAAAGTTGGTAGGCAAATTTTAGCTAAACTTATAATTAGCTACAGCTAGTCTTTAAGACTATGCCCAACGATACTGGAAATTAAAGCAATTTCAACGCTTTTTTCTAAAAATCTACAAAGTTTAAAACTTTACTCGCGATTTTCACCGCAAAAAGCATAAAAGTGTCCTACTGGGCCTTGTCCTTTACCGATATTTAAAGAATGTTGCAAAGCATTGGTAACATAACTTTTTGCTTTTTTTACCGCAGCGAATAAATCTCGATCTAAAGCTAAATTAGCGGCGATCGCTGCTGCCAACGTACATCCTGTACCATGAGTATTATTTGTTTCTACTACGGTGGTGCTTAACGTCTCCATCTGTCGCCCGTCAAACCATACATCAACGCCGCGCAAGTCGCCTTTCATGCCTCCGCCTTTGACTAACACCGCTTTTGCACCTTGCTTGTAGATGCTTCTAGCGGCATTTTGCATAGCTTCTAAACTAGAAATTTCTAAACCTGTTAGTATTTGGGCTTCGTAGCAGTTAGGCGTGACTACAATCGCTTGGGGAATTAAAAGATCGCGCATACACAACTTCGCACGATCATCAATTAATTGCGCCCCAGTACGCGACACCATGACTGGATCGACTACCAAGTTAGCAATTTTTAAGTTCTTTACTTCCTCGGCAACGGCAGTAATAATTTCTTGATTTAATAGCATTCCAGTTTTTGCCGCCTGCACGCCAATATCTTCTACTACAGCCTGCATCTGCGCTACTACCGATTCTGCAGGCAACGCATCTACTCGCGTTACTCCTAAAGTATTTTGCGCGGTGATACAAGTTAAAGCGCTAGTTCCATGAACGCAGTGAAAAGCAAAAGTGCGTAAATCGGCTTGAATTCCTGCACCGCCACCACTATCTGAGCCTGCAATTGTTAAAGCGACTTTTACCACAAATTTTTAGTTAAATACTTAATACTTTTTCGCGCTGCTTTTGGTAAACTTTGGGCAATCCCCACCAAGGCACATCTGGGTATTCATGGTGTTCGTAATGATAGCCAAAATGGTAACAAGTGATAAACGATAGCCAAGTCGGTAGGGGATTAGTTTGGGCGCAATGAATGTTTTTATATCCTGCCTCTGGCTCTTTATGAGGTGTAAATGTTCCAAAATAAAATAGCTGTACAGAGCTTAAAATCGAAGGAATAACCCAAAATAAAGTTAAGTTTTTTTCAGGAATATGTAATGTAAAAAGAATGACATTGTATAAAGTCATTAATGATAGTAACCGCGTCCAACTCCAATAGCGCAGCATAAAATATAAATACCAAGCAAAAAAGTTTTTGTGTTTGCTATTGTGAAAATCTGGATCTAATTCACTAGCAGGGTTGTGATGATGAAGCCAATGTTTCTTTTGCAATTTTTTATAGTCAAAAAGCGCATATAACCCTACTGCTAAAGCACCGATGAAGTTATTTATTTTTAAATTTCTAGGAAATACGGCTCCGTGCATGGCATCGTGAGCAGTAATAAATAACCCAGTATAAAGAAACGTTTGTAGGGCAATTAGTGGTAAAAGTAATAAGTTATTAATTTCAGAAACATCAAAAGACATTAATAGACCCCAGCTTGAGCCCCAGATACCAATAACTGTAAAGGCTACAACTAGCCCCCCGTATGAATTTTTACTACTTACCATTCGCGTATTTTTTTGATTGCAGGATAAATTTTAACATTTTATTATACTATCTTGACAACCTTGGTTAATAGTCTGCCCTGGGATATAATCGTTCTCTATTTCCTCAGACTAACTGCGCTTAAGTCTACAAAATACATTCAAGCAAGCTTATCTATAAGTTTTATGCTTGCTAATTACAAATTAAGTAGTCAGTTCGTGGCTTATACATACACCCAAAGTATACAATTTGCAATAAATCTATTAAATAAAAACGTTAATAAATAGTTATTAATGAAAATATTAACTCTGTCATTTGATAGGAATAAAGACGATTTTGTATAATTAATCAATTTGAGGCTTAAAAATAGCTAAAGAAATTCTGCCAAAGGGGAGAGGTTGAAAATAAGGTGCAAACAATTACATAGATATTATTAAACTAATATTTGTATAAATATGGCTCCTACAGTCTTAATTACTGGCGCATCCCAAGGTATCGGTAAAGCAACCGCACTTTTATTTGCTAAAAATGGTTACGATCTTGTTTTAGCATCTCGGCGAGTAGAACCATTAACTGTCGCAGCGCAAGAAGTACAAGCTTTAGGTCAAAAAGTTTTAGCTGTTCCTTGCGATGTTAAAGACCCCCAACAAGTAGCTAATTTAGTTAATAAAGCACTGGCAGAATTTGGCAGCATTGATGTATTAGTTAATAATGCAGGTATTTATAGTTCGGGAACTGTTGAAGACTTTTCTTTAGAAGATTGGCATCAAACTATAGACACCAACTTATGGGGATATATTCATACAATTCACGCTTTACTGCCTGCGATGATTGCTAGAGGTAGCGGCACAATAGTAAATTTAGTTTCTATAGCTGGTAAAGTACCTGTCTCTTACTTAGTTCCTTACTCTACTAGCAAATTTGCGGTTGCGGGTTTAACCGAATCCATGCACTCGGAACTAAAACCTAAAGGCATCCACGTCTGCGGAATATATCCAAGTGTAATTAGGAGTAGCTTGCTAGAACGAGCAATTTTTCGCGGTAAAGACGAAGAAGATGCGACGGCGCGTCGAAAGCAACTCGAACAAGTTGTAAGTGTCCCTGTGGTAGAAAAGCCAGAAGATGTAGCCAAGGCTGTATGGGATGCCGTAAAAAATCAGCGTGCTGAAATTTTAGTTGGTTCTGCCAGTGTATCTAAAGCAGCTTACGGTTTAATGCCTGGTTTCATGCAGTGGGTATTTAGACAAGGTTTTAAGCAGAAAACTTAATTTGGGTATTTAAAGCGAAATGCGATTACGCAGAGCATAGCGCTAAGAGCGATCGCACAGTAAAGTAGGTTGAGGTCATACGTCAAAAGGCACTGAACCATTAACTTTACTATGCCAACTAAAAAAGAAAACAGTGGGTGTGGATGTGCTAGTGTTCCGTTTTCGGTAATTTTAGTAATGTTAGGCGTTGGTTATTGGGGTTTTCGCCAGCAAGATAGTTTAGATATCAGCAAGTTTTACCAGTTAATCAGCCCCCAGTTGCTAATAATTCGACTCTTGCACCCAGCCAGCGCCCACCTGTGGCTAATTCTCCGCTTCCTCAAGTTACGCCGACAGCAACAGGAAAAACTACGCCACAAAAACCATTAGCTGTAACTGCCAAAAAATTGCCTCCTACGCCTTGGGAGAAAAAAGCAATTAGGGGAATTTATTATTTAAGTCGGTATCAAGTAACTAATAATGCCAGCGAACAAACAATTCGCGAACGAGTGCGCTATTATCGCGCTCAAGGAATAAATACAATTATTCATGGAGTATGGGGTAATGGTTGCACGATGTACAACAGCGATGTTATGTAGCAAACATTTGGGTATAAAAGTTGTCCCAATACGGTTCGGTTAAGCTCAAAAACAGGTAGAGTGAGGGTTGTCACCCAAATGTACTGATGTTGAATGCAAGTCAAAGAGTTCTCACTAATTTCACCAGCGATTGAATCAGGTAGAGTACTC
>JAESGR010000331.1_pt1 | contig 48237 bp, 40 predicted proteins | sample 9269771 | NCBI WGS metagenome assembly JAESGR01 (sample SAMN15739572, study PRJNA653492) | algae metagenome | isolation source: Chroococcus sp. CMT-3BRIN-NPC107 and co-occurring heterotrophs from well... | place: USA: Clark Mountains Wilderness, California | collected 2010-04-18 | reverse complement strand
CAGCTTCGGCTTCGAGGAGACGCCCGACCAGCACGCGGCCATCCACGCCGTGATCCAGGACATGGTGTCGCCGCGGCCGATGGACCGCCTCGTCTGCGGCGACGTCGGCTTCGGCAAGACCGAGGTCGCGCTGCGCGCGGCCTTCGTCGCCGTCACCGGCGGCAAGCAGGTCGCGATCCTTGCGCCGACGACGCTGCTCGCCGAGCAGCACTACCAGAACATCGCCGACCGCTTCGGCAAGTGGCCGATCAAGGTCGCCGAGCTGTCGCGCTTCCGCTCGCCCAAGGAGGTGAAGACGGCGCTCGAGGGGCTGGCCGACGGCACGATCGACATCGTCGTCGGCACGCACAAGCTGCTGAGCGCCGACGTCAAGCTCAAGAGGCTGGGCCTGCTGGTCATCGACGAGGAGCACCGCTTCGGCGTCCGCCACAAGGAGCAGATCAAGGCGATGCGCGCCGAGGTCGACGTGCTCACGCTGACGGCGACGCCGATCCCGCGCACGCTCGGCATGGCGCTCGAAGGGCTGCGCGACCTGTCGGTGATCGCGACCGCGCCGCAGCGGCGCCTCGCCATCAAGACCTTCGTCCGCAACGAAAGCTCGGGGACGATCCGCGAGGCGGTGCTGCGCGAGCTGAAGCGCGGCGGCCAGGTCTACTTCCTGCACAACGACGTGGCGACCATCGAGCACCGGCGCGAGACGCTGCAGGCGCTCGTCCCCGAGGCGAGGATCGCCGTCGCGCACGGGCAGATGCCGGAGCGCGAGCTCGAGCGCGTCATGCGCGACTTCGTCGCCCAGCGCCACAACGTCCTGCTCTGCTCGACCATCATCGAGACCGGCATCGACGTGCCGAGCGCCAACACCATCGTCATCAGCCGCGCCGACAAGTTCGGCCTGGCCCAGCTGCACCAGCTGCGCGGCCGGGTCGGCCGCTCGCACCACCAGGCCTACGCCTACCTCATGGTTCCCGACGTCGAGGCACTGACCAAGCAGGCGGCGCAGCGGCTCGAGGCGATCCAGCAGATGGAGGAGCTCGGCTCCGGCTTCTACCTGGCGATGCACGACCTCGAGATCCGCGGCGCCGGCGAGGTGCTCGGCGACAGCCAGAGCGGCAACATGATGGAGGTCGGCTTCCAGCTCTACAACGACATGCTGGCGGAGGCGGTGCGTTCGCTCAAGGCCGGCCGCGAGCCCGACCTGCTGGCGCCGCTCTCGGCGGTGACCGAGATCAACCTGCACGCGCCGGCGCTGCTGCCGGACAGCTACTGCGGCGACGTGCACATCCGCCTGTCGCTCTACAAGCGACTCGCCAGCGCGGACAGGACCGAGCAGATCGACGCCATGCTGGAGGAGATCACCGACCGCTTCGGCAAGCTGCCGCCGCAGGGGCAGACGCTGTTCGACGTGCACCGCCTGCGCATCCTCGCGAAGTCGTACGGCGTCGCCCGCATCGATGCCGGGGAGCGGGTCTCGACCATCACCTTCGTCCCGAACCCGCCGATCGAGCCGATCCGCATCATCGAGCTGGTGCAGCGCAACCGGCACATCAAGCTCGTCGGCAACGAGAAGCTGCGCATCGACTGCGGCGCCGCCGAGGTGCGCGATCGCGTGAAGCTGATTCGAGACGTCCTGCGCCTGCTCGGGACGCCGAAAGTGCTGGAAGCGGCTTGAGCACGCAGCCTGCCGCCGGCCTCGTCGTCCGCGGCGTCGTGCCGCCGCTGTCCCTGGCCGATTTCCGGCTCGCGGCCTTCGACATGGATTCGACGCTCATCGACATCGAGTGCGTCGACGAGATCGCGGCGATGGCCGGGAAGAAGGCGGAGGTCGCCGTGATCACGGAGGCGGCCATGCGCGGCGAGATCGCCGACTACAAGGAGAGCCTGCGCCGCCGCGTCGCCTTGCTCGCGGGCGTGCCCGCGTCGGCGCTGCAGCGCGTCTACGACGAGCGGCTGCGCTTCAATCCCGGCGCCGAGGCATTGGTGCAGGCCTGCCGCGAGGCCGGCCTGAAGACCGTGCTCGTGTCCGGCGGCTTCACCTTCTTCACCGATCGCGTCCGCGACCGGCTGAAGATCGACTACACGCGCAGCAACGTCCTCGAGGTCGAGGGCGGCGCGTTGTCCGAGGGCAGGCTCGAGGGAGCCGTCCTGACCGGCCGGCTCGTGGACCAGCCCTGGGGCGACATCTGCGACGGGGAGGAGAAGCGGCGCATGCTGCTCGAGACCTGCGCCGCGCTCGGCATCGATCCGCGGCGATCGTTCGCCGTCGGCGATGGCGCCAACGACCTGCCGATGATGGCCGCCGCCGGCCTGTCGGTCGCCTACCGGGCCAAGCCGAAAGTGCGCGAGGCGGCGAACGTCGCCATCGACGAGGGCGGCCTCGACCGCCTGCTCGAGGTGCTCAGGCCGCCGGGCCGCTGACCCCGTCCGGCTGCGCGGCGCGTCGCGCCTCGGCCTTTTCACGGATCGCGCCGAGCGTCGTCCGGCTGGTGATCACGTCGGCATCGAGGCGCAGGTGGATCAGGGCCGGTCGGCCGGCGGCGAGCGCCGCCTGCAGCGCCGGCTCGAAGGCGGCCGTCGCGTCGACCCGCTCCGGCGCGAACCAGCCGTAGGCGCGCGCGAGCGCGGCGAAATCGGGATTGCCGAGGTCCGAGCCCGAGACGCGCCCCGGGTACTCGCGTTCCTGGTGCATGCGGATCGTGCCGTAGCTGCCGTTGTCGACGACGATGCTGACGAGCTTGCCGCGACCCGTGCCGGCACCGTGTGCGACGGCCGTGGCCAGCTCCTGCCCGGTCATGAGGAAGTCGCCGTCGCCGGCGATGTTGACAACCGTGCGCGCGGGCTGCAGCAGCGACGCCGCGATCGCCGCCGGCACGCCGTAGCCCATCGCCCCCGAGGTGGGCGCGAGCTGGCTGCGGCCGGCGTGGCGCAGGCCGGCGTAGCGATGGAACCGATGCAGCCAGCCGCTGAAGTTGCCGGCGCCGTTGGTGAAGACCGCGTCCTCCGGCGCCAGTCGATCGATGCTGCGCACGACCTCGGCCAGGTCGAGCGGCGTCACCGGCGACGGCACGAGGTTGGCCTCGTAGTCGGCATGGGCGCTGCGGGTCCACGCCGACCAGGCGGCGGTGGCCGGCGCGTCCAGCCCGGCGAGCGCCGGGCCGATGCACGCCATCGATGAATGGATCAGCAGATCCGCGGCGTAGACGCGCCCCAGCTCCTCCGCTCCGGCGTGGACGTGGATCAGCTGCTGGCGCGGGCGCGGCGCCGCGAGGAGCTCGTAGCCGCCGGTCGTCATCTCGCCGAGGCGTGGGCCGACCGCCAGCACGAGGTCCGCGTCACGGATGCGCTGCGCCAGCCTCGGATTGATGCCGATGCCGACGTCGCCGGCGTAGTTCGGATGCCGGTTGTCGAAGGTGTCCTGAAACCGGAAGGCGCAGCCGACCGGCAAGTGCCAGCGCTCGGCGAAGCGCTCGAGCGCCTCGCCCGAGCGAGCGTCCCAGCCGCTGCCGCCGACGATGACGATGGGCTGCTTCGCGGCGAGCAGCCGCTCGCGCAGCGCGCGGAGAGCGTCGGGCGCGGGCGCCGCGAGCGCCGGCTCGGCTCGCGGCAGCACCGGCGCCGACGTCATCGCGGTCAGCATGTCCTCGGGCAGTGCGAGCACGACCGGGCCGGGTCGGCCCTGCATCGCGGTGTGGAAGGCGCGGGCGACGTACTCCGCGAGCCGGTCCGGGTCGTGCACCTCGCCGACCCACTTCGAGAAGCCCAGGGTGCCGGGCCCGAACATCTGCCGGTAGTCGACCTCCTGGAACGCCTCGCGGTCGCGCTGGTGGCTCGCGACGTGGCCGATGAAGAGGACCAGCGGCGTCGAGTCCTGGAAGGCGGTATGCAGACCGATCGCCGCGTTGCTCGCACCCGGCCCCCTCGTCACGAAGCAGATGCCCGGGCGGCCGCTCAGCTTGCCTTGCGCCTCGGCCATGAAGCAGGCGCCCCCCTCGTTGCGGCAGCTCACGAAGCGGATGCGTTCCGCGTGCTCGTGGAAGCCGTCGAGCGCGGCGAGATAGCTCTCGCCGGGGACGCCGAAGGCGGTGGCGACGCCTTGTGCGAGGAGGGCTTCGACGAGGGCATGGCCGGCCGGCCGCGGCTTGCTGGGCTGGGTCATCGCCCGAGTGTGCCGGACGCGCGCAGGCCCTTTCGCCGCTTCCGGGTTTTCTCTGCTATCGTCAATTCACCGTTTGGTGAATTATGCTGCCCATGCCCAGCCGCGCCGCCGCCGTCGTCGAGATCCGACCCCGCGATGCCGACCGCAGCCGCGAGGAGATCCTGCGTGCCGCGATGACCGAGTTCGCCGAGAACGGCTTCGCCGGAGCGCGCATCGACGCCATCGCCGAGCGCGCCGGCGTCAACAAGAAGCTCATCTACTACTACTTCGCGGCCAAGGACGAGCTCTTCGTCGCGGTCCTCGAGCAGACCTATGCCGACATCCGCGCCGCCGAGCAGGCGCTGCACCTGGAGGCGAGCGATCCGGTGCAGGCGATCCGCACGCTGGTCGCCTTCACCTGGCGGCACTACCTCGAGCATCCGGAGTTCCTGGCCCTGCTCAACAGCGAGAACATGCATCGCGCCGGGCACCTGAAGCGCTCCGGGCGCATCCGGCAGATGAACTCGCCGCTGATCGAGACGCTCGCCACCATCGTCGAGCGCGGCCGTCGCGATGGCTCCTTCCGCGCCGGCGTCGATCCGCTGCAGCTCTACGTCTCGATCGCCGGGCTGGCCTACTTCTATCTCTCGAACAACCACACGCTGTCGGCGATCTTCGGCCGCAGCCTCATGACCCCGGCGGCGCTGGACGAGCGCCTCGCGCACATCACCGCGGTGGTGCTCGGCTACCTGACGAGCCGCGGACCGCAGGAGGAACACGACTGATGGATGCCATCGACCTCGGCTACTACCGTCACCATGGCCACGTGACCGTCAACGGCGTTTTCGCCCCCGCCGACATGGACGCCATCGTGCGCGACATCGAGGCCTGGGGCGAGAGCTTCCTCGCCGAGCTGCCGCCCGAGCAGCGCGCCTGGTACGTCGACGGCGGCGTGCAGGCGCGCACCGTCCTGCGCAAGCTCGACAACCCGCACGCGCATCGCGACGCCGTGCAGAAGCTGGCCCGCGATCCGCGCCTGGTCTCCCTGGTCGAGCAGTTCATCGGCCCCGGCGTGTCGGTCTACTTCAGCCAGATCTTCTTCAAGCCGCCCGAGGGCGGCGGTCCGAAGCCGGCGCACCAGGACAACTTCTACTTCGGCCCGACCGACATCGAGGGCATCGTCACGGCCTGGGTCGCGCTCGACGACGCGACGCTCGAGAACGGCTGCCTCTACTTCGGCGACGGCAGCAACCAGGGGCCGGTCTACGCCCACACGGCACCGCCCGACGAGCCTTACAACCTGCAGCTGCCGAGCGCCATCGTGGAGAAGCAGCCCATGGTTCCCGCACCGGTGCGGAAGGGAGGCATCAGCTTCCACCACGGCAACACCTTCCACCAGTCCGGGCCCAACCACAGCCGCTACTGGCGCCGTGCCTGCGCCCTGCACTTCGTCCGCAACGACGTCGAATTCGCGACGCCCGCCCTGCCCTACGACCACTCGCTCAAGTTCCGCGTCACCGACGCGCGGATCACCGCCTGAACCGGAAGACGACCATGACGACTCGACGACTCGGCCTGATCATGCACGGCGTGACCGGGCGCATGGGGATGAACCAGCACCTCATCCGCTCGATCTGCGCCATCCGCGCCGAAGGCGGTGTGAAGCTGAAGAACGGCGACCGGGTGATGCCGGACCCGATCCTGATCGGCCGCAACGCCGAGAAGATCGAGTCGCTGGCGAAGGCGCACGGCATCGCCCGCTGGGGCACCGACCTGGCCGCCGCGCTGGCGGACAGGAACGACACCGTCTTCTTCGACGCCGGAACGACGCAGATGCGCCCCGACCTGCTCGCGCAGGCGCTGCGCGCCGGCAAGCACGTCTACTGCGAGAAACCGATCGCCACCAACCTCAACCAGGCCGTCGAGATCGCCCGCGTCGCCAAGGCCTCGGGGCTGAAGCACGGCGCGGTCCAGGACAAGCTCTTCCTGCCGGGCCTGCGCAAGCTCGACATGCTGCGCCGCGCCGGCTTCTTCGGCCGCATGCTGTCGCTGCGGCTCGAGTTCGGCTACTGGGTCTTCGAAGGCGACCTGCAGCCGATCCAGCGGCCGTCGTGGAACTACCGCGCCGAGGACGGCGGCGGAATGATCCTCGACATGATGTGCCACTGGCGCTACGTGCTCGACAACCTGTTCGGCGAGGTGCAGTCGGTGTCTTGCCTTGGCACGACGCACATCCCGAAGCGCTGGGACGAGAACGACCAGCCCTACACCGCGACTGCCGACGACGCCGCCTACGCCACCGTGCAGCTGAAGGGCTTCCAGGGCGAGCCGGTCATTGCCCAGCTCAACATGTCGTGGGCGACGCGCGTGCGCCGCGACGACCTCGTCACCTTCCACGTCGACGGCACGGACGGGTCGGCGGTGGCGGGGCTGACGAGCTGCGTCGCCCAGTCGCGCGTCGCGACGCCGCGTCCGGTCTGGAACCCCGACGTCAGGCAGTCGATGAACTTCCTCGACCAGTGGCAGGAGATCCCCGACTCCATGGTCTACGACAACGGCTTCAAGATCCAGTGGGAGCACTTCATCCGTCACGTCGCCGAGGAAGGGCCGTGGAAGTGGACGCTCGAGGAAGGCGCCAAGGGCGTGCAGCTCGTCGAGGCGGCGCTCTCCAGCTGGAAGGAAAGGCGCTGGATCGACGTGCCGGCGCTGAAGGTCTGAGGCGGCCATGACCGACGCATCCGCTCTCGCCCTTCCCTTGCCCGTCGCGGCCGGCCGCCTCGAGCGCTACAGCCTGCGCAGCCAGGCGCCGCTTGCGGCCGGCAAGGCCGACAAGCCGTTCACGCGCGTCGCCTACTCGGCGGCGCACGTCGTCGCCGACCCCATGGCCGCGGTGGACCCGTGGCTCGCCGCTGCGGTCGACTGGGACGCGACCATCGCGTACCGGCAGCGCCTCTGGTCGCTCGGCCTCGGGGTCGCCGAGGCCATGGACACCGCGCAGCGCGGCATGGGACTCGACTGGCCGACGTCCCTCGAGCTGATCCGCCGCTCTCTCGATGCGGCGCGCGACCACCCCGGCGCGCTCGTCGCCTCCGGCTGCGGCACCGACCACCTCGCCTTCGATGCGAGCACGAGCGTCGACGACGTCATCCATGCCTACGAAGAGCAGATGGAGGCGATCGAAAAGCACGGCGGCCGGCTGATCGTGATGGCAAGCCGGGCCCTCGCCCGCGTGGCGACGAGCGCGGCCGACTACGAGCGCGTCTACGACCGCGTTCTCATGCAGTCGAAGCAGCCGGTGATCCTGCACTGGCTCGGCGACATGTTCGACCCGCAGCTCGCCGGCTATTGGGGCAGCGCCGACGTCGACACGGCGATGGAGACGGCGCTCGGCGTCATCGCCGCCAACCCGGGCAAGGTCGACGGCATCAAGATCTCGCTGCTCGACAAGGACAAGGAGATCGCCATGCGCCGGCGCCTGCCCGAGGGCGTGCGCATGTACACCGGCGACGACTTCAACTACGCCGAGCTGATCGCCGGTGATGGCGTCGGCAGCGCCGCCAATCACCGGCACAGCGACGCCCTGCTCGGCATCTTCGATGCCATCGCGCCGGCGGCGAGCGCCGCCCTCGCGGCCTTGGCGGCGGACGACCTGCCGCGCTTCCACGCGATCCTCGCGCCGACCGTGCCGCTGTCGCGGCACATCTTCCAGGCGCCGACCCGCTTCTACAAGACCGGGATCGTCTTCCTGGCGTGGATCAACGGCCACCAGTCGCACTTCACGATGGTCGGCGGCCAGCAGAGCGCACGCTCGCTGCTCCATTTCGCGGAGGCCATCCGCCTCGCGGATGCGGCCGGGCTGCTCGAGCAGCCCGAGCTCGCGGTGCGGCGGATGAAGCAGCTCCTGGCGCTGCACGGCGTCGACGGCTGACCCTCGAAGCCGCCAGAGCACCGTGCGCGACTTCTCCGCCGATCACCGCTGGCTGTCGATCAACACCGCGACCTTGCGCGGGGCGGGCACGCTGGACAAGGCCATCGAGGCCTGCGCAAGGCACGGCATCCGCGCCATCTCGCCGTGGCGCGACCAGGTCGCGGCGATCGGCCTGGAGCGGACCCGGGAACTCGTGCACAAGCACGAGCTCGCGCTCTCCGGCTATTGCCGCGGCGGCATGTTCCCGGCCATGGACGCGGCGAGCCGGCGTGCCGCCCTCGACGACAACCGGCGCGCCGTCGACGAAGCCGCGGCGCTCGATGCAGCCTGCCTGGTGCTCGTCGTCGGCGGCCTGCCCGGCGCGCTCGCCGGCTCGCCCGAGACGAAGGACCTCGCGGCCGCGCGGCGCGACGTCCACGACGGCATCGCGGCGACCCTCGAGTACGCGCGCTCGGCCGGCATGCCGCTGGCCATCGAGCCGCTGCATCCGATGTACGCGGCCGACCGGGCCTGCGTCAACACGATGGAGCAGGCGCTCGACTTGTGCGATGCGATCGATCCCGATCGGGTGGCCGGCCGCAAGGGTGCGGCGCTCGGCGTCGCCGTCGACGTCTACCACGTGTGGTGGGATCCGAAGCTCGAGGCGCAGATCGCCCGCGCCGGCCGCGACCGCCTGCTCGCCTTCCACGTCTGCGACTGGCGGGTGCCCACGCGCGACCTGCTCAACGACCGCGGCATGATGGGCGACGGCGTGATCGAGATCGCGCGCATCCGCGCCTGGATGGAAGACGCGGGCTTCGCCGGATACAGCGAGGTCGAGATCTTCTCGGCCGAGGATTGGTGGAAGCGGCCGGTCGACGAGGTGCTCGCCACCTGCGTCGCCCGGCACCGCAGCGCCGTCTAGGCCGCCGCCGCCTGCAGCGCCGTGCGGCGGGCGCGGCGGACGTTGAAGGCGGTGAACACGAGCAGGCCCTGGACGATGGCGATGGCGACCCACACGTCGGCCGGCCGCTGCCGGTCCATCAGCAAGCCGTAGACGAGCGGCGCGATGGCCTGGCCGATGTCCAGGCCGGAGTAGACGATGCCGTAGACGCGCCCCGTGGCGTTCTCGGGCGAAGCGCGCTTGACGAGCAGGTCGCGCGACGGCCCGGCCATGCCGGAGGCGGCGCCCATGACGATGAAGATGGCCGGCACGGCCATCGGCACCAGGGGGGCGAAGGCCATGGTCAGCGCCAGCGCGGCGGCGATGCTGAAGCCGAGCGCCACGATCTTCTCGCAGCGCGCCGGGTCGGCGGCGAGGAAGCCGCCGAGCACCATGCCCGAAGCGCTCGCGACCATGTAGAAGGTGAGGCAGAGGGCGGCGGTCTGCGTGGGCACGTCGTGCAGCAGTCGTGCGGCCTCGGGCGCGAATGCCTGGATGCCGCTGATGACGGCGGCGTAGAGGAGGAAGAAGAAGAAGCACACCCAGACCGCGGGAATCGTGAGGAAGGCCAGGCTTTCGCCGCCCTGCACCGCCGGCTTGCTCTTCTCCCCGGGGGACACCACGGCGCGTGTCATGGCGATCGTCAAGTGCGAGCGGTTGAGCCACAGCACGAGGAGCACTGCGATGATCAGCGCGCCGGCAGCGGCGAGCGCGGCGCGCCACGAGAAGGCCAGCGCCACCGGCACCAGCAGTGCCGGCGCCAGCGCCCAGCCGAGGCTGCCGGTGATGCCATGGACGCTGAAGGCATGACCGAGGCGCGAGACGTGGATCTTGCGGTTGAGGAGCGTGTAGTTGACGGGATGGAACACGCCGTTGCCGAGGCCGGCCACCACCACCCAGAACACGAGCATGGCGTAGCTCGTGCTGGCAGCGAAGCCGAATGCCGCAAGGCCGAGCAGCGCGATGCCCGCGAAGAGGATCGGGCGCGGGCCGAAGCGGTCGACGGCGAAGCCGGACAAGGCCTGCACGGCGCACGACACGACGAAGAACACCGTCAGCAGGAGGCCAAGCTCCGTGTAGCTGACCTGGAAGGCGTCCTTCAGCCACGGGAACAGCGGCGGCAGCAGGAGCTGGCTGAAGTGGCTGACGCAGTGAGCGAGACCGACGAGGCCCATCACGGCGGCATCCGGACGGATGGGCGGGCGCGGTTCGTGGGGAGTCGGAGAGGTCATCGAGATCGATGGTAGACGGTGGCCGCGATCGCGTCCGCCGGCGGGGCAAGGCGAGCGCAACACGGTTGCCGGTCATCGGCCGGCCCGTGCCGTGCATCGTTGTAACAAAAGGTAGGAGCGGGGTTCGAAAGGTCGACGCCTAGACTGCCCGGACCCACGGAGGTCGCCTCGGCCGCCACAGGAGCATGCATGCTGACTTCCCTGTTCGGTGACCTCGGTCCGAAGAAGACTCCCGACTTCGACGACACCCAGGTCGATCCGCGCGGGTTCGCGGCGACGGCGATCATGGAGAGCATCGCCACCGAGGTGAACGAGCGCGGCCAGATCATCGACAAGCACCTCAGCGACCTGGTCGTCACCGGATCGCCGGCGCAGGCGATCCGCGAGCATTTCGCGGCGACTCGCCCCGATCTCGAGACCGCCTCGTCGATGATCACCTTGCTCGACCCGGTCGGCGTCTGGGCGTCGTCCGTCATCAAGGCGCTGTCCGACGCGGGCGGCCGGCCGATCGAGCGACTGCACCTGCGCGAGAAGACGACGCTGCGCACGCTGGCCATGATCGAGCGCACGACGCTGGTTCGGCGCCAGGAAGACACGCTGCGCATCTTCCACGCCGATGTGCGTGCACCCGGTCCCGAGAACGCGGAGATTCCGGTCGCGCTGATGGAGCGCAGCCAGATGACCGCCGTGATCATCGGGCCGATGCAGCCGCACGCGATCGATGCCCTGCTCGCCTCGTTGCGGCATGCGACGAGCCTGCCCACGTGGCGCTGCGCCCATCTGCTGTTCCAGTTGCCGCCGAACGCGACCTGGATCAACAACAAGGTCGACGCCGTCGTCTGGCCCGAGCGGCTGCACGTGCACCTGGTGAGCGAGCCCATGACCGGCGCGTCGTCGGTGTGGAACGCGATGCTCGGCGTATGGAACGAAGCCAAGCTGCAGCCCGGCTGGGACCCGGCGGCGGTGTCGCCGATGCTCGGCATCAGCGACTTTCCCGTCAAGGTCGACGAGATCGGCAGCGTCAAGGTCGCCGCACCCGAGCTCCCGGCGCCGGCGGCCGTCGCCCAGCCAGGCAAGGGCGTGCTCGACGCCGTGCGCGCCCGGCAGGCCCTGTCGACGCTGCTGAAACTCGACGGGCTGCTCGGCTGCGCCCTGGTCGACGCCGGCAGCGGACTGGTCCTGGCACACGACACGATCCATCCCGAGGCGCTCGACATGGAGCTCGCCGGCGCCGCCTGCGCGCAGGTCCTCGGCGCCCATCGCGACTCGGCTCGGTCGATGGGCCTCGTCGACACGATCGACGAGGTCATCAGCACGGCCGGCGCTCGCCACGTGCTGATCCGCGCCCTGCAGCGACACGCCGGGCTGGTGCTCGTGGCCGTGCTCGAGAAGAACCGCACCAACCTCGCCTTGGCCCGGTTCCAGCTGCTCGAGGTCGAGCGCGGCTTGCATTGAGCGGCTGACTCGCCGACCCGCGCTTGCGGGCGTCATCGCCGCGGCACGCGGCGGCGGCCCGGTCAGCTCGCGCTTCGCGTCTTCAGGGCGAGCGCCTTGTTCGCCAGCGCATCGGCCTTCTCGTTGCAGCGATCGCCGGTGTGCCCGCGCACCCAGCGCACCGTGACGCGCCGCGCGTCGGCCTCGGCGAAGAGCTGCTTCCAGAGTGCGAGATTGGCGACCGGCTCGCCCTTGGAATTCCGGAAGCCCTTGCGCTCCCAGCCGGCGCGCCATTCGGAGATCCCCTTCAGCACGTACTGGCTGTCGGACACCAGCTCGACGCTCGCCCCGCGCGGCACCCGCTGCAAGCCCTCGATCGCCGCAGTGAGCTCCGCGATCTGGTTGGTGCCGAGGCCGATGAAGCCGAAGTGATCGGTCTCGGTCTTGCCGTCGGGGGCGATGACCACCGCCCCCCAGCCCGCCGGGCCGGGATTGGTCGGGGCACAGGCCCCGTCGGTGTACGCGACCCACTTCGACGCCACCGCGGCTGCCTCAGCGCTCATCCGCATGCGCCTCGAGCTCGCGCTGCGAAACGGCGACGGGCGCCGGGGCGGTGACGGCCTTCAGCCGCGCCTCCTTGCGGATCAGGCCGACGAGGCGCATGCCGCGGACGCGCTTCACGGCGACGATGTAGTAGAGCGCGCCGAACACCGGCCACCACCGATCACCGGCACGCTCCATCCATGAGAAGCGGGCCAGCCAGCGTGCGGTGGTCACGGGCGGGATGTAGCAGCCGAATCGGCCGGCCTCGACTTCGAAGCTCAGCAGCCGGAGCCAGTCGCGCAGGCGCCGGTAGCCGATGAAGTCGCCGGCGCGCGGCAGGAAGAGCTCGCGCTCGGGACCGCGCGACAGGCGCTGGCGCAAGCGGCCCAGGCGCTGCCGCGCGCCCCAGAGGCTGGCCGGATTGAAGCCGACGATGAGCACCCGCCCCTCGGGGACGAGCACGCGCTCGACCTCGCGCAAGGCGAGGTGCGGATCGCGAGCCAGCTCGAGCGAGTGCGGCAGGACGACCAGGTCGAGGCTGGACGAGTCGAAGGGCAGCGCATCGAAGTGGCAGTGCAGCGACGGCGCAGCGACGACGGCCGCCTGCTTTTGCGACTCGCCCGTGGAATCTCCTGGAACCTCCGGCAAGGTCGTCGACTCCGACGGCGGCGACTCCACCGCGAGCCATCGGTGCGGCATGCGGTTGGCGCGCAGAGCGGCCAGTTCCGGCAGGCCGAGCTGCAGTGCATGGAAGCCGAACAGATCGGCCACGGCCTGGTCCAGGTGGCGCTGTTCCCATGCCAACAAGTACTCGCCTGCGGGCGTCTTGAGCCATTGGTCCAACTGTATGATCGCGCCTTCCGTCATGAACCTGACTGCACTCGCCGCGTTCTCGGACAACTACATCTGGATGATCGACGATGGCAAGCGCGCGATCGTCGTTGATCCGGGCGAATCGGGGCCCGTCGAAGCCGCACTCGACGCGCGACGGCTCGAGTTGACCGGTATTCTATTGACCCACCACCACGCCGATCATGTCGGCGGCGTCGATGGCCTTCGATCCCGACTGCGAGGGCCGGTGTTCGGCCCGGCGCGGGAGAAGGTCCCGCAGCCCTGCACCGGCCTGCGCGAAGGCGAGACCTGCGAGGTTCTGGGCCTGCGCTTCGAAGTCCTCGACATCCCCGCCCACACCGCCGGCCACATCGCCTTCGTCAACCGCTTCGGCGCCGGCGACCCCATCGTCTTCTGCGGCGACACCATGTTCTCCGCCGGGTGCGGGCGGCTGTTCGAAGGCACGGCCGAGCAGATGCACCGCTCGCTCGGCAAGCTCGCGGCGCTCCCTGACGAGACGCGCGTCTGCTGCGGCCACGAGTACACCTTGTCGAACCTGAAGTTCGCGCAGGCGGTCGAGCCGGACAACGCCGACGTGCGCGAGCACACGGCACGCTGCGAAGCCTTGCGCGCCGAAGGCAAGCCGACGCTGCCCTCGACCGTGGGCCTCGAGCGTCGCATCAATCCTTTCCTTCGCTGCGCCGAGCCGACCGTGATGGCGGCGGCGCGGGCGCGCGGCGCCACGGGCTCCGGCGGCAGCGAAGTCCTCGCGGCACTACGAACCTGGAAGAACGACTTCCGATGACGACATCCATCGACGCACGACCGGGGCCGGCAGGCCGAGCACTCCAGTGGCTCGTCCTGCCGATTCTTTTTCTGGCGGGCTGCGTCTCGGCGCCACTGACGCAGGCGCCGCCCGAGGTCGTCGCCATGCCGGCGCCGGCCGCGTCGGCCGTCCCGGCGGAGAACGCCAAGGTGCTGGACCAGGCCGCGGCGTCGAGCGTGGCCGCTGCCGCCTCCGAGCCGGAGCCCGCAGCTGCCGCGCCGGTGCCGGTCGATCCCCTGCGTCCCGAGGTGCGGCTCGATCTCGAGGACCGCGCCACCCGGGTCGACCTGTGGGAGCGCGTCCGGCGTGGCTTCGCCATGAACGACCTCGAAAGCGAGCGGGTCCGCGAAAGCGAGCGCTGGTACGCATCGCGGCCCGACTACGTGGCGCGGATGACGGAGCGCGGCAGCCGCTACCTGTTCCACATCGTCGAGGAGCTCGACAAGCGCGGGATGCCGATGGAGCTGGCGCTGCTGCCCTTCATCGAGAGCGCCTACAACCCGCAGGCCATGTCGGTGGCGCGCGCCTCGGGCATGTGGCAGTTCATCCCGTCGACCGGACAGTACTTCGAGCTGAAGCAGAACATCTTCCGCGACGACCGCCGCGACGTGCTCGCGTCGACGCGGGCCGCGCTCGACTACCTGCAGAAGCTGCACGGCATGTTCGGCGACTGGCATCTCGCGCTTGCCGCCTACAACTGGGGCGAAGGCAGCGTGCAGCGGGCGATGGCCCGGAACCAGCGCGACCGCCTGCCCACGAACTACGAGAGCCTGCGCATGCCCCTCGAGACGCAGGGCTACGTTCCCAAGCTGCAGGCGGTCAAGAACATCATCGCCCGCCCGCAGGCCTTCGGGCTGACGCTGCCGGTGCTGCAGAACCACCCCTACTTCCTGAGCGTCCCGATCGAGCGCGACATCGACGTGTCGACCGCCATCAAGCTCGCCGGCATGTCGCTCGAGGAGTTCCAGACCCTCAACCCGCAGATGAACCGTCCGGTGATCCTGGCCGAGGGAACGCCGCAGATCCTGCTGCCGTACGACAACGCCAACCGCTTCGTGCGCGAGCTGCCGCTCTACCGCGGCCGTCTCGCGACCTGGACGGCCTGGGTCGCGCCGCGCACGATGAAGCCTTCGGAAGCCGCGCGCAGCGTCGGCATGGACGAGGACGACCTGCGCGACATCAACCGCATCCCCGCACGCATGCTGATCAAGGCCGGCTCGACGCTGCTCGTGCCGCGCGGCAACTCGCTGCTCGCCAACGTCGCCGGAACGATCGCCGACAACGCTCAGATGTCGCTCGCGCCCGACGCCCCGCCGCTGCGCAAGGTGTCGTTGAAGGCCGGCAAGCGGGACAGCGTCGCCTCGGTCGCCAGGCGCTATCGGGTGAGCCCGGCACAGGTCGCGGAGTGGAACGATGTCGCCCCCGGTGCCAGCTTCGCTCCCGGGCGCACGGTGGTGGTCTACCTGCAGCCCTCGGCGGCGCGCAGGCAGGCGAGAGCCGGGGCGCCCCGTGCGGCCCACCTCGCGGCTCGCCCCCCGAGCGCGAACGCGAGCCGCGTCGTCAAGGCCCCGGCCGGGCCCAGCCGCGCGGCGACCCGGCAGGGTCCACGCCAGCAGGCCGTCGCCCAGCGACCCGTCCGCATCGCACGGCAGTAGCCGCGGGCGGGCGACTGCAGCGCACAGGTCAAGGCGCGCGCCGCTGCGGCTCAGCGACGGTCGCTGAAGGCGTGGGCGATGGTGCCCACGTCGACGTACTCCAGCTCGCTGCCGATCGGCACGCCTCGCGCCAGCCGCGTGACGCGGACCCCTCGTGACTGCAAGGCTTCGGCGAGCACATGCGCCGTGGCCTCGCCCTCGGCCGTGAAGTTGGTGGCGAGGATCACTTCCTCGACACCCTCCTCGCCGGCGCGATCGAGCAGCTGCTGCGCGCCGATCTCCGACGGCCCGACGCCGTCGAGCGGGCTGAGCCGGCCCATCAGCACGAAGTAGAGGCCGTGGTAGCTGCCGGTCCGCTCGAGGGCTGCCTGATCGGCGGGTGTCTCGACGACGGCGAGCTGACGTCCGTCACGCGAGGGATCGAGACAGATGGCGCACACCGCCGCCTCGGTGAAGGTGTGGCAGCGCTCGCAGTGGCGGACGCGCTCCACGGCGCCTTGCAGGGCGGTGGCGATCAGCCGGGCGCCGTCGCGGTCGTGCTGGAGCAGGTGCCAAGCCATGCGCTGCGCCGATTTGACGCCGACGCCCGGCAGACGGCGCAGCGCCTCGACCAGGCGCTCCAGCGAGGGTTCAGCGGCCAGGACGAAGCCTCGACACGGCGCAACGGCGCATCAAAACGGCAGCTTCATGCCGGGCGGCAGCGGCATGCCCGCGGTCAGCTTGCCCATCTTTTCCTGGCTCACGGCCTCGGCCCGGCGCAGGCCGTCGTTGAAGGCCGCCGCAACCAGGTCCTCGAGCATGTCCTTGTCTTCGCCGAGCAGGCTCGGGTCGATCGCGACGCGCTTGACGTCGTGCTTGCAGGTCATCGTCACCTTCACCAGCCCGGCTCCGGACTGCCCCTCGACCTCGATGGTCGCCAGCTCGTCCTGGGCCTTCTTCAGGTTGTCCTGCATCGCCTGCGCCTGCTTCATCAGGCCGGCGAGTTGCCCCTTCATCATGTCGTGTGCTCCTGTTCAATGCGGCTTGATCGAGCCCGGCACGATTCGGGCAGTCTTGTATTGGGCCATCAGCGCCTTCACCAGCGGGTCGTCGTGGATGATGCGCTCGGCTTCGGCCTGACGACGATTGCGCTCGGCGGCCTCGCGCAAGGCGGGCGAGTCGGCTGCGGCACCGGTCTCGATCTCGAGCCGCGCCGGCCGCTCGGCGCCCTGCGCAATGGCCGCCTGCAAGCGCTCCCGCAACGCAGGCGCACGCAGATTCTCGCGCTCGACCCGCAAACGCCAGACCTGCTCCGACTCGCCATCCACGACCGCGAGGCATTGCGCCTGCATCGCCAGCTCGCGGACCATCGCCGACACGGCGCCGGCAGCGATCAGGCGCTGCACGAGCGCGAACCACCGGTCACCGGCGGCCGCATCGGCCGCTGTGGAGGCGCGCGCATCGGCCGGCGCGTCGGCCGTGGCGTGGTCGATGGACGGCGGCGGCTCGCCGACGCTCGCGCGCGCTGCGGTGCTGGCCGCCAAGGGCGCGGCTCGCGCCGCCACTGGCTCGGTGGCCGCAGGCTGCTGCGCCTGCGCGAGCGGAGCGGGAGACGCCGGAGCGACGGTCTTCGCTCCCGCCGCAGGAAACGCCAGCATGCGCAGCAGCACCATCACCAGGCCGCTGTACTCGTCAGGGGCGAGGCCGATCTCGGCGCGGCCATGCAGGACGATGCTGTAGAGCAGCTGCGTCTCGTCCGCAGCCATGAGGCCCGCCAAGCGCACGGGCTCGCGTGCGTCGGGATCGTCGGGATCGAGCGCATCGGGCACCGCCTGCAGCACCGCCATGTGCTGCAGCAGGCGGGCCATCTCCTCGAGCGTGCCGCTCGCCGAAAGCCCCAGCTCGCGCAGGTGGTCGACGGCGGCGAGCACGGCCGCGCCGTCCTGGCCGGCCAGGGCCTCGACAAGGCGGACCGCGTGGCCGCGATCGACCACGCCCAGCATCTGCCGGACGCCGCCTTCCTCGATGCGGCCGGCACCGTAGGCGATCGCCTGATCGGCCAGCGACTCGGCGTCGCGCATCGAGCCGCGCGCGGCTCGCGCGATGAGCTTCAGCGCGGCGCTGTCGAAGAGCACCGCCTCGGCGGTGAGGACGGTGCCGAGATGCTCGACGATGGTCTCGGGGGCCATCGGTCGCAGGTTGAACTGCAGGCAGCGCGAGAGAACGGTCGGCGGCACCTTCTGCGGGTCGGTCGTCGCGAGGACGAACTTCAGGTAGTCGGGCGGCTCCTCCAGCGTCTTCAGCATCGCGTTGAAGGCATGTCCCGACAGCATGTGCACTTCGTCGATCAGGTAGACCTTGAAGCGACCGACGACCGGCTTGTAGACCGCCTGGTCGAGCAGGCGCGTGATCTCGTCGACGCCTCGGTTCGACGCGGCGTCGAGCTCGACGTAGTCGATGAACCGGCCGGCGTCGATGTCGCGGCACGCCGCGCAGACCCCGCACGGGCGGGCGGTGATGTCGCCGGTGCCGTCGGGCCCCGTGCAGTTCAGCGACTTGGCGAGGATGCGCGCGATCGTCGTCTTGCCGACGCCGCGGGTGCCGGTGAACAGATAGGCATGGTGCAGCCGCCGCTGCGTGAGCGCGTTCGACAGTGCCTGGACCACGTGGCCCTGGCCGACCAGCGTCTCGAAGATCTTCGGCCGGTACTTGCGTGCCAGAACGGTGCTCGACATCGGTTCGATTCTACGGGCCGCTCTCCGCTCGACCGCCCTCGGAAGGCACTCTCACGGGACCGATAATCGGACATCTTGGAAGAGCCCTCGACCACCGTCGCCGCCCAGCTCGAGAGCCTCAGCTACGAAGGCGCCGGCGTCGACTACGGCCTCCTCGATCCGCTGAAGGTCGCCGCCCAACGCGCCGCTGCGTCCACCGCGGTGCACCTCGACGCGCACGGCTTCAGCGAGGTCGTCTCGTCCCGCGGCGAGTCGGCCTATGTCGTCGACGTCGGCCCGTTCTACCTGGCGAGCATCGTCGAGTGCCTCGGCACCAAGGTGCTCGTCGCCGACGAGATGGAGGCGCTCACCGGAAAAAGCGCCTACGCCGCGATCGCCCAGGACACCATCGCGATGGCGGTGAACGACCTCATCACCGTCGGCGCCACGCCGCTCTTCGCCCACGCCTACTGGGCCGCCGGCGGCTCCGAGTGGTTCGAGAACGCGGAGCGATCCCGCGCCCTCGTCGAAGGCTGGAAGCGCGCCTGCGACCACTGCGGCATGGCCTGGGGCGGCGGCGAGACGCCCGCGCTGGCCGGCGTGGTGGCCCAGGGCAGGATCGACCTCGCTGCCTCCTGCACCGGCATCGTCAGCCCGAAGGACCGGCTGTCGCTCGGCGACCGCTTGGCACCGGGCGACCGGATCGTGCTGCTGGCGTCGAGCGGCATCCACGCCAACGGCCTCAGCCTGGCTCGCCAGCTCGCCCCGCAGCTCGGCCGCGGCTACCTGACGCCGCTGCCCGGCAGCGCCGTGCCGGTGTCATACGGCGAGGCCTTGCTCGAGCCCACCGTGCTCTACTCGCCCATCACCGAAGCGCTGCACAAGGCCGGCATCCGCCCGCGCTACTGCGCCAACATCACCGGCCATGGGTGGCGCAAGCTCATGCGCCACGCGGCCGAGCTCACCTATCGCATCCATGCCCTGCCCGACGTCCCGCCGGTGCTCCGCTTCATCCAGGGCGGCGCCGGCATGAGCGACCGCGACGCCTACGGCACGTTCAACATGGGCGCGGGCTTCGCCCTGTTCGTCGCCGCCGAGGATGCGGAGCGCACGGCCGCCGTGGCGCGCAAGGCAGGGGTCGACGCTTGGGTCGCGGGCGCGGTCGAGGCGGGGCCGAAGCGCCTCGTCATCGAGCCGCTCGGCATCGAGTACGACGGTGCGGAGCTGGGCCTGCGCGCCTGAGCAGAAGCGGCCCTTTGAAGGGCGCGGCAGCGCCCGGCGCCTAGAATCGCCGCTGACGGGCCTCCCCGCATGGAAGCGCGGCCAACCGGGTCAGGTCGGGAACGAAGCAGCCCCAACCGTTGTGACCAGTGCCGGGGTCAGGCTCGTCACCTATGCCAGGTGCCGTGCAGGCACGACGGATGCTGCGACGCCATCCTCTTTGCCGCACATTCGAGGCTCCCATGCGTAAATGGCTTCTGTTCGCGCTCGCCGGCTATCTCTGGAAGAAGTTCGGTGCCCGCCACGCCACGGGCGCGTCTCGCGGGGCGACGCTGCGCCGCTGAGCTGGCGCGCGGTGCTGACGCGCCGCGTTTTTCGCCCTAGACGGCTGGTCTGGCCCGGCTGCCCGGCTCTTGCTCGAGCGGTCGCGGCGGCAGAGAACGCTCTTCGTGCACGGCTGCTGCCGCCGTGTCGGTCACGCTCATCCGGCGCAGCGCGTCGCGTGCTTCCTTCAGCGCCGCCTGCAGAGACTTGGCGTCGAGCCGCAAGGTCCGGGCGTAGCGCTGGATCATGCCGCTGAAGTTCGCGCCGCCCGTGCCGCTCGGCAGCTCGAGCGCATCGACGACTTCGTTCGCGGCGCTGGCGACGATACGCAGCAGGTCGGCATCGCCGTCGGGCTTGCGCACGGGCGCATCGGTGGGCAGGCGGCGAATCATGTGCAGCACGTCGGCGCCGAGGCCCCAGTGCCGCGCCACAGCGGTGCCGAGAGCCTCGATGTCGACGCCGAGGACGGCGAATGCCGCCGCCTCTTCGCCGAGGCCCGGCTGGTCGCCGGGAGGAAGCTCGCCGGTCTGGGCCGGCGACGGAAGCATCAGCTGGCGGATCTGCTCGGCCTCGTCGGCGAAGTGGTACTGCAGCATGAGGCGGCCGAGGTTCTGCAGGGCAGCGACCAGGTAGACGACTTCGGCGTCGTAGCCTGCCGGCCGCAGGGCCTGCGCTAGGTGACCGGCGAGGCGCACCCTTTCGATCGCCCGCTGCAGCGCGTTCGCACCGCCGTCATCGAGCGGGCCGGGCCAGGTCCGGAGGCTGTTCGCCGCGGCACGTACCCCGTCGACGCCGATCAGGGCGACGACGCGGCGTAGGGTCAGCACCGGGCCGTTGCCGGGCACCTGCGTGCCCTGCACCTGCGCCGAGTTCAGCGTGCGCAGCAACTCGAACGAGAGCGCCATGTCGGGCAGGAGGTGGCGGGCGATCTCGTCAGTGCGCTGGCTCTCGATCCCCGTGACGCCCTGCACGCGCGAGGCGAGCCCCGGCAGCGCCGGCAGGTGGCCGACCGTGCGCAGGCGATCGATGAGCAGCGCGACGGGGCCGCCGTTCTCTTCCGACTGCGCCTCGTGCCAACCCGTGAGGGCATCGAGAAAGGTTCGCGCGCTGCGGTAGCGCAGGCGCGGCTGCACCGAGGTGCTGCGATCGACGATGGCGCGCAGGGGCTCGGCGACCGGCTGCGGCGTCGTCCAGGGCAGGCGCACGCCCTCGCGCCCGCGCGGTGCCATGCGGCCGAGGACGCAGCCGATGTCGGGCTCGTCGAGCGGCGGCCTGCCGGTGAGCAGGCGGTGCAGCACCAGGCCGGCGGCGACCACGTCGCGCTCGCCGGCGAGCCGTTGTGCACGCAGCGAGCCGGGATCGAAGGCCGGCGCCGCTGCCGCGGTCGCGGCCCTCGCGACGGCTCCCGGCGCGCCAGCGTCGGCCAGGGCGACGGACAGGCCCATCAGGCGGGCGCCGCCCCGCTCGTCGACGACGATGCTGTGCAACTGCAGGTCGAGGTGGGGGACACCGGCCTCGTGCGCGAACGCCAGGCCGCGCAGGACGCTGCCCACCCACCGCGCGATGTCGTCGATCGTCGGATGCGGATGCTGCAGGAGCCACTCGTCGAGTGTCATGCCGGCGCGCCGGTCGACGGCGACGAAGGGCCAGTGCTCGTGGACGCCGCACTCGACCACCGGAACGAGGTCCGGGTGGTCGAGGCGCGCCGCCCGCCGTGCGTTCAGCAGCCAGGTGCCGAGCGCACCCGGCCCCGTGGGTGCCGCGCGAGGCAGCATGAGCATCGTCTCGGCGGCGCTCCGGGTGTCGACCGCCAGCCAGAGCATGGTCGACTCGCTCTTGCCGAGCAGCCTGCGCAGGGCGAAGCGGCCGAAGGCGCGTGTCGGTGCAAGAGGCGGGGGAGCCGAGGCGGTTTGCAGCATCGCGAGGGACGAGAGTGCCTCGATTGGACCCAAGCACGGGCCTGCCGAAGCGCCGATCAGGCGCCGAAAGCGGCGCCTTCTGTCGTGCTTGTCACGCCGGGCGCCACCTCGATCACCCTGCCCTGGCCGGTGATGAAGGCGCAGCGCACGTCATCGCCCGGCTGCGCTGCCTGGACGGCCGCTCGATAGCGGGCGAGCTGCCGCCGGTAGGGCTCGAGCTCGTCGGGCGCATGACCGAGCTTGTAGTCGAGCACCCACCACACCGGACCGGCGCCGTCGTCGAGCAGCACGAGGCGATCGATGCGCAGGACCTCGCCGCCCTCGCTGACCGAGACCTCGTTGCCGCTCCAGCGGATCTGCGGCCCGCGGAAGAACCGCGCTGCCTGCGGGTGGGCGAGGATGGCGGCAGCGATGCCGAGCACGGCGGCCGGCTCCACGCCGAACTCGCGCGCCGCCGCTGGCGCGGCGTCGTCCAGAGCGAAAGACGCCGAGCGCCCGACCCACTCCAGCGTGCGATGGACCGCCAGCCCCAGCCTGGCATTCGCCGCCTCGGCCGCGCTCCGGAGAGGCCGTTCCGGCGTGGCAGGGACGGAACGACGCCGCCAGCCCGGCAGCTCGCGAACGGTGACCACAGCGGCGGCCGCGGCCGCCGCACGATCGGTGCCAAGCGCAGCGCGCCCCGGCGGTGGAGACGGCCATTCAGCGGCCAGCGGCGCGAGCCGGGCCCACCAGGTGGCGCCCGCCGGCGTCTGGTACGGCTCGGTCGAGCTGAAGACCAGCCCGTGCTTCGCTCGGGACATCGCCACGTAGAGGCCGTTCAGCTCCTCGCGCTCCCGCGCCGCCAGCTCGGCCTGCAGCACGCTGCGCAGCGACCGCGGGCAGCGCGCTTCCGAGTAGACGAAGGCGCAGCGGGATGGCCGCTCGGCGTCGACCGGCCAGTCCACAAGAAGCGTCGTCAGGCCGGGGTTCTGCCGCTCGGGATCGGCGTCCATCACGAACACGGTGTCCGCCTCGAGACCCTTGGCACCGTGAATGGTCAGCAGCCGGACCGCGCCGGCACGCACCGGCACCGAGGCCTTGACGACACGCCGTTTGAGCGCACGCACGAAGCCATACGGCGTCGCGTAGCGGCCGCCGTCGAGGAACAGGGCCTGGACGACGACGGCGTGCAGCGCGTCGAGCGCCAGAGCCTGCTGCTCGGGGGGCACGGCGGCGACCGTGCGAGCGACGAGATCGCCTTCGTCGACGATGCGATCGAGCAGGTCGTGCGGCGGCAACGCGGCAGCCTGCTCGCGCCAGCGCGGCAGCAGGGCGCGCGCTCTTTCGAGAGCGGGGCTCGGCGACGGCATGCGCTGGAGCGCCTGCCACCAGTCGCGTTCCTCGCCGGCGGCTTCCGCGAGCGCCAGCAGGTCGGCATCGCTGACGCCGAATGCCGGGCTGCGCAGGGCGCGCGCGAGCGACAGCCGGTGCTCCGGCGAGACGAGCGCGTCCAGCAGCGCGATCAGATCCTGCGCCTCGGTGGTCGCCGCGAGTGCCGTCTCCTCCACCGCGCCGTGCACGACATGCTCGCGCTCGAGAGCGGTCGCGACCAGCCGCAGCGACTGGCGCTTCCGACAGAGGACGAAGATGTCGCCGGCGGCGGTGCCGGCATCGATGCACTGGCGGACCGCAGCGGCGACGACCTCTGCCTCGCGCTCGCGCAGGACCTCCTCGACTTCGCGCCGCGGCACCGTCAGGCTGTCGCGCCAGACGGCCGGCAGCGTCGCGCGTGCGCTTCGCTGGGTCGGCGGCCGGGGCGTTCTCGGCAGGACGCGCAATTCCCCGCCGCGTTCGCGTGCGACCTCGGTGCTGTGGGGGCGGAAACCGGCGAAGGCGCCCTCGCGCTCGGCGCCGGTGAAGACGGCGTTGATCGCCGCGACGACGCCGGGCGCGTTGCGGCGGGTGTGGTCGCAGGCGAGGACGTGTCCCCCGAGGCCTTCGCGAACGAAGGCGGCGGCGGCTTCGAACACGCGCGGCTCGGCGCGGCGGAATCGATAGATGCTCTGCTTCGGATCGCCGACGATGAACACCGCGGGCGGGCGCTGCCCGCTGGCGCCGCCGCCCGCGCCGGCATACGCCGAGAGCCACGCGTGCAGCGCGTGCCACTGCAGCGGGCTGGTGTCCTGGAACTCGTCGACCAGGACATGGGCGATGCGGGCATCGAGACGTTCCTGCACCCACCCCGACAGCTCGCTGTCGCGCAGCAGGGCCAGCGCGCAGCGCTCGAGATCGGCCATGTCGGCCAGGCCGTTGGCGCGCTTGTAGGCGGCAAACGCGGCGTGCAGCGCACGTGCGAGCCGCACCATGCGCAGGTGCTCGAAGCGCGCCTCGTGCTGCACGACCTGGTCGGACACGAGCGCGAGCGCCTCCTGGGCCTCGACCAGGCCCGGTGTGTTCTTGGTGAGGGCTCGCGGCGTGTCGGTCCGGGTGAAGAGCGCTTCCCATGCGGCCGCCAGGCGGTCTTCGGGATCGGTCGCCTGCAACGCCGCGGTCAGCTCCGCGCCCGCATCCTGGGCCAGCTTGCCGGCCCGCCCGAGGGCCTCGGCCAAAGCGCGCAGGCGATCGGTCCACTCGGCGCTCATGAGCTGTCCGGCAGGATGGCCGCGCCCCGCGAGCTCGGGCCACACCGCCTCCGCCGGCTCGACGCTGCCCTCGAGCACGCCGGCCTCGTCCGCCAGCGCGATCTCGACCTGCCGGTTCCAGGCGACGGCGAGCCACGCCTGCAGCTGGTGTCGCCCGCGCGCCGCCGTCATCGCGGCGTGGTCGGCACGCAGTCCGGGATCGGCGAGGACCGCCTCGTAGAACGCCCGCATGACCGCCGGACGATGGTCATCCCAGTCCTCGACGAGTTCGACGTCCGGCTGCAGGCCGATGCGGTCGAGCAGGGCGAGCGGGGCCGCGCGCAACAGCTGCGCGAACCAGCCGTGGAAGGTGCGGATCTCGATCGGCCGATCGGCGACGAGCACGCGCTCCTGCAGAGCGGCGAAGGCGGGCGCGAGGGCCTCGGCGCGGGCGTCGTCGAGACCCCGCTGGCGCAGGGCGGCGACACGCTCCGCATGCGTCGAACGCGGCCCGGCGAACTCGGCCAGCCAACCATCGAGTCGCTGGCGCATCTCGCCGGCGGCGGCGCGCGTGAAGGTGATCGCGAGGATCTCATGCGGCGCCGCACCCTCGAGCAGCGCGCGCAGCATGCGCGACACGAGCATCCAGGTCTTGCCCGACCCCGCGCAGGCTTCGACGACGCAGCTTCGCCGCGGGTCGCAAGCGGCGGCGTAGAAGGACTCGCTGTCGACGAGCAGGCCGTCGATGCGCAGCGCGGGGCCGCCGGCTGCCGTCACCGCCGCGGTCAACGCTCGGCTCGCATCGGTCCGTCGGGCGGATCTTCGGCCGCCCAATGGTCGCGTCGGCACAGGCCGCGCGCCTCGCAGAAGTCGCAGGCCGAGCCCTCGCCGAGCGGCGGCAGGACTTCCCCGGCGCGAATGCGACTCAGCTCCTCTGCCGCGCCGGCGACGAGGGCCCGGGCACTCGCCTCCACGTCGCGGTGCACGACGGCCTCGATGCCGCGCGTTCCGTCGAGGGCGAGGTAGCTGGCACGCAGCGGCGCGTCGTCGCGCGAGCGAACGAGCGCGGCATAGAACGCCAGCTGCGTGTCCTCGTAGGCGTCGAGGACCGACTCCTTGAGCTTCGAGGCGCTGCCCGTCTTGTAGTCGATGAGCTCGAGCATGGCCTCGCCGCAACCGTCGCCGTTCGAATGCCGGTCGATGCGGTCGATGCGCCCCTCGAGCTCCACGCCCTCGAGCTCGGCCGGCGCGAAGACGATCCGGGTTTCGGCCTCCTGCCAGGTCCACCCGGCGCGCTCGCGCTCGTGCAGCCAGGCGATGTAGCGCGACGCGAACACGGCGAAGGACGCGCCGAACGGAAGGAAGGCCGCGGCATCGATGTCGTCCTCGAGCAGCTTGGCATCGCCGAGCGCGAGAAGACGGCTCGTCTGGCCTTCGCCGTCCAGGCCGCTGTGCGCGCCGGCCGCGCGCTCGACATGAAAGGCGTGCAGCACCTTGTGCAGCCAGTTGCCGTAGTCGCGCTTGGCGACGTCGTCGTCGAGCTCCTCGGCCTCCCCCAGGCGCAGCACGCTGCGCGCGAAGAACCGGTAGGGACAGGCGCGAAGAGCCTCGAAGGCGCTGGCGGACAGTCGCTGCGGCAGCGCGCTGGCCGGCACCTGCGGACCCCGGCGCAGCACCGGGGCTCGCGGCAGCGCGCGCTCGACGCGCGGGTCGTGCCAGGCGCGCAGCCCTCGGCGGTGGCCGGCCAGGGCTAGGCGCAGGCGCTCGACGAAAGGACTCTCGCCAACGGTGTCGGCGGCGTCGCCGCGCCGGCGCAGCAGAGTCACCCGCGGACAGCGAAGGACTTGAGCGAAGGCCTGGAGCTCGCGGTCGCGACGTGCCCGCGCCGACTCGAGTCCGAGGCTCTCGACACAGGGCCGCGGCAGCAGCGTGTCGTCGCGCAGCGCTGCGCCGAGGTGCTGATCGTCGGCAGCCGGCACGACGACGGCCGCGAACGGCCGCAGCATGACGCGCGCGAGCGGCGTGACGACGGCGTCGATCGTGGCGTCGGAGATCAGCTCTGCGTCGGCATCGCTGTCGCCTGGCTCCGACGGGGGCTCGCCCGGGGGCACTGGCCCGGCCGCGGTCGGGCTCGGCGGCCGGAAGGTCGCGGCCTCGAAGACAGCGTCGACCCAGGCGAGGAAGTCGCCGAAGGACAAGACCTCGACGTCGGCATCGATCACCCGGCGCCGTTCGGCCGGAAGCGGCGGTTCGATGCCGAGCGCAGCCAGGCCCTGCCGACCGGCAGCGTCGCGCAGCAGGGCGTCGAATGAGCCGCATCGTGCGAGCGCGCTGCCGAGCGCATCGAGCCATGACGACAGACCGCGTCGATCCGGTGCCGCGAGCTCATCGAGCACCGCCAGTGCCCTGTCGCGAAGATCAGCGGCTGCCCCCTTCAGCTCGAGGCGGGCGATGGCGCCGCGGCGCGTCGCCGCGTGGCGACGGCACTCGGACTCGAGCATCGCGAGCGCTCGCGGATGGGCCTCGGCCGCGAGCGGCGCAGACTTGAGCCAGGCCAGCACGGCATCGGCGGACGCTTGTGGCCTCGCCGCCGCCAGGAGCCCCATCACCGTCGCGCCGGCACGCGTGGTGGCGAGCTTCCAGCCGGTCTCGTCCGCCAGGCGCACGCCGGCGCGCTCGAGCAGCGCCCGCACCCGGCGGACGAGGACGCGATCGAGGGCAACGAGGGCCACCGGGCGCTCGTCCCGGCTCAGATGGTCAAGGACGGTCGCCGCGGCCGACGAAGCCTCGTCCTCGAAGCCGTCGCACAAGGCGAAAGCCGGCGCAGCGAGATCCGATGCGGCAAAGGCTTCGAACGGCGCATCGGAAGGTGGGTCGGTCTCGAGAACGAGCGCAGGAGTGTCGCCGGCATGGACCAGCTCGTGCGCCAGTCGATCACCGCCGCCTGCCTCGACGACGATCCAGCCGGAGGGTTTCAGCTCGAAGAGCCGGTCGGTGTCGGGAGCCGGCGCGAGGGCGGCCCACTCGATCGCGATCTGGGCCAGCATGCGCTCGCGGGATCCGGGCCCGCCGCGAGCGGCACAGCCTTCGCGAGCCAGCGTCCACCAGGCCTCGCGGGCTACCGGCGGCACGGCGTGAGCGGCCTGCGCGAGTTCGTGCGCCGTCGCCGCGACGCGGGCAGCCGCGCGCTCGAAGCCGCGACGATCGCGCCGGGACCAGTCGGCACCCCAGGGCCGTTGCGCCAGAAGCTGCATGGCGAGCAAGCTGTCGAGTGCCGAATCGAAGCCGCGCTCGAAGGGCCGACGGGCGGGCGGGCCGAGCGACTGCGAAAGCGTGCGGGTCGTCTCGATGCGCGGCATCCATGCGCCGTGCGCTGCGAAGGCACGACGAGCCGGGGCCAGCAGCTCCACGAACGGGAGCAGGACGATGGCGTCGCGCAGAGCGACAGACGCAGCCGCGCACCACGTCCGGGTCCGGGCCGCGATCTCGTCCCACGCGCCACTCGCCACCGGGTTCGTCGACCCGCCGTCGCTCGACGCTAGCAGCCGCATGCGCGCTATCGTCTTCATAGAGAGTACATGGGGACGGAGAGGCGCCTTGCGACGAGTGGTATGTCAGAATGATTGTGCCTGTCGGACGCCTCTTGACGTCGGTAAAGGCGGCCACATGTCAGCCGCAGGGCACGAGGAATCACCATGAGCAGCGAGCTGATCACGCACACGTCCGACGCATCCTTCGATGCCGATGTGCTCCAAGCCGGTACCCCGGTCCTGGTCGACTACTGGGCCGAATGGTGCGGCCCTTGCAAGGCGATCGCCCCGATCCTGGACGAAGTCTCGAAGGACTACAACGGCAAGCTTCGCGTCGCCAAGATGAACGTCGACGAGAATCGCGACGTCCCGGCCAAGTTCGGCATCCGTGGCATCCCGACCTTGATGCTGTTCAAGGACGGTCAGCTGGCGGCCACCAAGGTCGGCGCGCTCTCGAAGGCGCAATTGACCGCCTTCATCGACTCTCACCTATAATTCGCCCTCAGCGAGAGTGGTCCGGCGTCATCGACGCCGGGTGCTCTTCTGGAACTCGCCGAGCGCGACCCGGGCACGATCCCTGCTGATCTGCCGAGGTTGCCGCCAGGCAAGCCCCGCAGCGGTCCCGCTGCGTCTGATCCCGGCCCCACGATCCCGGCTGCGCCCGACGCGGCCTGGGCCCCGGACTCGCACCGCGGGCCCTGCACCAAGGTCACTCCTCCGCGCCTTGCGCTCCGCCCATGCACCTCTCCGAACTGAAGCTGAACCACGTCTCCGAGCTCATCAAGATGGGCGAAGCGCTGGAGATCGAGAACGTCGCGCGCATGCGCAAGCAGGAGCTGATGTTCGCGATCATGAAGAAGCGCGCCAAGGGCGGCGAGCAGGTCTTCGGCGACGGCGTGCTCGAGGTCCTCCCGGACGGCTTCGGCTTCCTTCGTTCCCCGGACGCGAGCTACATGGCCTCCACCGACGACATCTACCTGTCGCCGAGCCAGGTCCGCCGCTTCAACCTGCACACCGGCGACGCTGTCGAGGGCGAGGTGCGGGTGCCGAAGGACGGCGAGCGCTACTTCGCGCTGGTCAAGGTCGACAAGATCAACGGCCTGACGCCCGAGGAGAGCAAGCACAAGATCATGTTCGAGAACTTGACGCCGCTCTTCCCGAAGGAGCAGTTCAAGCTCGAGCGCGACATCAAGTCTGACGAGAACATCACCAGCCGGATCATCGACCTCATCGCGCCGATCGGGAAGGGCCAGCGCGCCCTCCTCGTCTCGGCGCCGAAGAGCGGCAAGACGGTGATGATGCAGAACCTGGCGCACGCGCTGATCGCCAACTACCCCGAGGTCTACCTCATCGTCCTGCTCGTCGACGAGCGGCCTGAGGAAGTGACCGAGATGCAGCGCACGGTCCGCGGCGAAGTCATCAGCTCCACCTTCGACGAGCCCGCGGCGCGCCACGTGCAGGTCGCCGAGATGGTGATCGAGCGCGCCAAGCGCCTGGTCGAGCTGAAGAAGGACGTCGTCATCCTGCTCGATTCCATCACGCGGCTCGCCCGCGCCTACAACAACGTGCTCCCGTCCTCGGGCAAGGTGCTCACCGGCGGCGTCGACGCCAACGCCCTGCAGCGGCCGAAGCGCTTCTTCGGCGCGGCCCGCAACATCGAGGAAGGCGGCTCTCTCACCATCATCGGCACGGCGCTGGTCGAGACCGGCAGCCGGATGGACGAGGTGATCTACGAGGAGTTCAAGGGCACCGGCAACTGCGAGATCCACCTCGACCGCCGCATGTCGGAAAAGCGCGTCTACCCGTCGATCCTGCTCAACAAGTCGGGAACGCGCCGGGAAGAGCTGCTGCTGAAGCCGGAAATCCTGCAGAAGAGCTGGATCCTGCGCAAGCTCCTCTACTCGATGGACGAGATCGAGGCCATGGAATTCATCCTCGAGAAGATGAAGGCCACCAAGAACAATCTCGACTTCTTCGACATGATGCGGCGAGGCGGCTGACCGCTATAATTTCGAGCTTTGCGGAAAGTGCGTCACCGATCCTTCCGGCGCGACGTGGCTCCCGGTCACTTCAGAGGTTTCCCATGAAAGAAGGCATCCATCCGGCGTATCGCGAAGTCTGCTTCGTGGATCTCTCGAACGGCTTCAAGTTCGTCACCCGCTCGTGCGCCCAGACGCGCGAGACCGTCAAGATGGACGACGGGCGCGAGCTCCCGCTCTACAAGCTCGAGACGACGAGCGAGTCGCATCCGTTCTACACCGGCACGCAGAAGAGCGTCGACTCCCTCGGCGGCCGAGTCGAGAAGTTCCGCAACAAGTTCGCCCACCTGAGCGGCAAGAAGTAGGCGCGCTCTGGCGCGGCTCGGTGAAAAGGCAGCTCCGGCTGCCTTTTTCGTTGCTGCATCATTCGCGGGCCTTGCCACCCACCTCCGTGCCCCGCCCCAACCCGGCCCTGGTCAGCGAACGCGAAGCGACGCCGCTGCCGCGCATTCCCCTCTTCCTCCTCTGTGCCGCCTACGTCCTGCCGGGGCTGTTCGGCCGCGACCCGTGGAAGAGTGCGGACATCACGGCCTTCGGATACATCGTCAACATCGCCAACGGGCGCACTCCCTGGCTGGCGCCGACCGTCGGCGGGATCCCGGCCGACGGTGCCGTCCTGCCGTACTGGATCGGCGCTGTCTTCGTCAAGGTGGCGCAGGGCTGGCTCGACCCGGCCTTCGCCGCCCGCATTCCCTTCGCCCTGCTTTTGGCCGGTGCGCTGGCGCTGACCTGGTACGCGACCTACCATCTCGCGCGCTCGGAATCGGCGCAGCCGCTGCCGTTCGCGTTCGGCGGCGAGGCCGCGCCGGTCGATTACGCCAGGGCGATCGCAGACGGCGCCCTGCTCGCCCTGATCGCCTGCCTCGGCCTGCTTCAGCTCGGTCACGAGACCACCCCCGAGCTCGCCCAGCTGGCCGCGGTGACGCTCTTCCTCTACGGCATGGCGAGCAGCTTGCTGCGTCCGCTGGCCGGCGGGGTGTTCGCCGCTCTGTCGCTGGTCGCCCTCGCCGCGAGCGGCGCGCCCAGCATCGCGATGCTGCTCGCCTTGATGGGTGCGGCGGTGACGCTGCGCTCCCCCGACGGCGCCGGAAGGCGGGTCGCCGCCTTGATCGCCGCGGGTGCCGCGCTCGGCGCGGCGGCAGCCACCGCCCTCGGCGCATGGGGCAACCGCCTGGGTGACTTCACGTCCGGGGTGCAGGCGATCGGCCTGCTGCGCGAGTTCGCCTGGTTCGCCTGGCCGGCCTGGTTCCTTGCCTTGTGGACGCTGTGGCGCTGGCGCCGTCATCTCCTCAGCCGGCACATCGCGGTGCCGCTCGGCTGCACCGCGGTGCTCGTCGGCGTCTGGCTCGCCATGGCCGGGGAGGACCGCGCCCTGATGCTCGCGCTGCCGGCTCTCGCCGTGCTCGCCGCGTTCGCGCTGCCGACGCTGCAGCGCAGCGCCGCCGCGGCCATCGACTGGTTCTCGATCTTCTTCTTCACCATCGCGGCGACCACCGGCTGGCTCTTCTACCTCGCCATGCAGACCGGCACACCCGCCAAGCTCGCGGCCAACGTCGCCAAGCTGTCGCCCGGCTACGTGAACACGTTCTCCATCGTGGCGCTGGCGTTCGCACTGGCGGGCACGGTGGCCTGGCTGTGGCTGGCGCGCTGGCGCACCGGCCGCAACCGCCATCCGCTCTGGAAGAGCCTGGTCCTGCCGGCGAGCGGCGTTGCCCTCTGCTGGCTGCTGACCATGACGGTGCTCCTGCCGCCGGTGGACAACGCCCGCAGCTACCGCTCGATGATCCAGCGCATCTCGCGGCTGGTACCGCAGACCGGCTGCGTAGCCGCGCCGGACATGCCACGCGCCCAGATCGTCGCGCTCGAGTACCTGGGCGGCTATCGGGTCGACGCAGTCACGCCCCTGACGCGAACGCCGTGCGACTACCTGCTGATGGCCAGGACGCAGGTCAAGCCCGGCCCCGGCTGGGAATACGTCGGACGCGAGATTCGCCTCCGCAAGGACGACGACGTCACGGACATCTACCGTCGCGTCAAGCGAAGCTGAGGCGCGCTCATGGCGCGGATGCCGGTGCCGTCGCCGCGGTGAGGCTGGGCGCTGTCGGTCGTCGACCGCCGCGAACGCGCGCTGCCGGCAGCACGAGGCGGAAGGTCGAGCCACGGTCTGGCTGGCTGCGGATGTCGAGCTCGCCGCCGTGCCGTTGGGCCACGTGCTTGACGATGGCCAGCCCGAGCCCCGTGCCTCCCGAATCGCGCGAGCGGCTGCCCTCGACGCGGTAGAAGCGCTCCGTCAGCCGCGGCAGATGCTCGCGGGCGATGCCCCGGCCGGTGTCGGCGACGGCGATCTCTAGGCTCCCGTCCTCACGCAAGCACCAGCCGACGTCGACCCGGCCGCCATCGGGCGTGTAGCGCACGGCGTTGCTGACGAGATTGGCGATGGCGCTCTGCAACTCGCCCTCGGCGCCAGCGATCTCGACATCGCTCGGCTCGCCGAAGGCAATGGCGTGCCGGCCTGCGGAGAGCGCCCGCGCCTCGGCCTCGACGTGAGTGAACAGCGACGACAGGCGCACCCATTGGTCGATGGCGGGGCGGGCGCCGCCTTCGAGTCGGGCGAGCGTCAGCAGATCGCCGACCAGGTTGGCCATGCGATCGGCTTGCTGGGTCATCAGGGTGATGACCCGCTCGCGCTCGCCTTCGCTGAGGGGCAGGTTGCGCAGCGTCTCGAGAAAGCCCGACAGCACGGTGAGCGGGGTGCGGATCTCGTGCGAGACGTTGGCGACGAAATCGCGTCGCATCGCATCCGCGCGCTCGCGCTCGGTGAGGTCCTGCGAGAGGACCAGCTTAGACTTCGCGCCGTAGCGACGAACCAGCACCTGGAGCGAGCCGACACCGCGGGGCTGCGAAAACGTGACCGGGTCGCTGAAGTTCGCCGACTGCAGATGGGCGACGAACGCCGGCGCGCGGACCAGATTGGTGAGCGGCTGGCGCCGGTCGCGGATCGGGTCGATCCCGAAATGTTCCGCTGCGCGCGCGTTGCACCACTCGATCTGGTCGCGCGCATCGAGCAGCATGACGCCGTTCGGAGAAGCCTCGATCGCGGCCACGAACTCGGTGAGGCGCGTCCGCTCGGTCGCGACCTGCTGCTCCAGGGAGCGCAGGGCGCGCTCGACCCGGTACGCCGTCTCGCCCCAGAGCCCGGGCGCGCGCCGCGGCTCGCCCACGCGGGGGCCGGCGAGCCATCGCAGCAGTCGCGAACCACGCAGGCTGTCCACCAGCACCAGCGCAAAAGCCGCCGTGAAGCCACCCGCGAGCAAGCCGATGAGGCTGCCGCGTCCGTCGATGAACAGCCGCCCGAGCAAGGCGCCGATGCCGCATGCCAGCAGAATCGACAAGGACCGAAGCAGAAGCCAGTGCACGGTGCCGGCTAGTCCGCGCTCACCCCTGGGCGGCGCGCGCGGGAGCGGCGAGCCGGTACCCGGAGCCCCGCACGGTCTCGATCATCCCGTGACAGCCCACCGGTGCCAGCGACTCCCGCAGCCGCTTGACGTGGACGTCGACGGTCCGCTCCTCGATGAACACGTGGTCACCCCAGACGCGGTCGAGCAAGTGCGCGCGGCTGTGCACGCGCTCCGGATGGGTCATCAGGAAATGCAGCAGCTTGAACTCGGTAGCACCGAGCTTCACCTCGACTTCACCGCTCGAGACCCGCCGCGTCGCCGGGTTGATGGTGAGCGTGCCTACCTTCACCAGCGAGTCGAGCGCATCCGGGCTGCGCCGGCGCAGCAGGGCGCGCACGCGCGCGATCAGTTCTTTCGACGAGAACGGCTTGGTGAGGTAGTCGTCGGCACCGGCCTCGAGTCCGGACACCTTGTCGGTCTCCTCGGCACGTGCCGTCAACATGATGATCGGCAGCTCCCGGGTACGCGCCTGCGAGCGCCACTGGCGAGCCAGCGCATGGCCGCTCTGCCCGGGCAGCATCCAGTCGAGCACCACCAGCGCAGGGAGCCGCTCGTCGACCGCAGCCTGCGCCCGCTCCGCGTCACCGGCAACGACCACCTCGAAGCCGGCGTGCCGCAGATTGATGGCGATCAGCTCGGCGATCGCCGGCTCGTCCTCGACAACGAGGATTCGGCTGCTCATGGTCAGCGGCTCTCCGAAGGAGTCATCAGCGCATCAGGTCTTCCACGGAATCGATCGAGTTGTGGCGGACGTCGGTCCCCTTCACCACGTAGATGATCTGCTCGGCCAGGTTCTTGGCATGGTCTCCCACCCGCTCGATGGCCTTGGCGACGAAGATGAGATCGATGCTCGCGGAGATCGTCCGCGCGTCCTCCATCATGAACGTGATCAGCTTGCGCAGCAGCCCTTCGAACTCCTGGTCGATGAGGTCGTCCCTCTTGAGGACCTCGACGGCCCGATCAGCATCGAGACGGGCGAAGGCATCGAGGGCCCTGCGCAACTGCGAAACGGCGAGCTCGGCCTCGTAAGCCAGGTCGTTCACGGGCAGGCGCATCCGGCTGGAGATCCCCGAGGTGACCAGGCGCTGGACGGTCCGCGCGATCCGCGCCGACTCGTCGCCGACACGCTCGAGGTTGGCGATGGACTTGGAGATCGCGATCAGCAGCCGAAGATCGCGGGCCGTCGGCTGACGCCTGGCGATGATCGTCGACAGGTCGCGGTCGATCTCCACCTCCCTGGCGTTCACGCGCTCCTCGGTGGCGAGCACTTCCGAAGCGATGTCGCTGCTCAGGTGCGTCAGGGCGTACACGGCACGTTCGACCTGCGATTCGACCAGGCCGCCCATCTCGAGCACCCGAGTGGAGATGCCGCTCAGCTCGGCATCGAACTGGGTCGACAGATGCTTGCTCGTCATGGTGCCTCCGTCAGCCGAAGCGGCCGGTGATGTAGTCCTCGGTCTCCTTGCGCATGGGGCGCATGAAGATGTCCGACGTGGCGCCGTACTCGACGAGCTCGCCGAGGTACATGTAGGCGGTGTAGTCGGATACGCGCGCAGCCTGCTGCATGTTGTGGGTGACGATCAGCACCGACACCTTCTGCTTGATCTCGCCGATGAGCTCCTCGATGCTGCCGGTGGCGATCGGGTCCAGCGCCGAAGTCGGCTCGTCGAAGAGGATGATCTCCGGGTCGGTGGCGAGAGCGCGCGCGATGCACAGCCGCTGCTGCTGGCCGCCCGAGAGGTTGACCGCGACCTCGCCGAGGCGGTCGCTGACCTCGTCCCACAGGGCCGCGCCCTTCAAGGCGGCCTGCGCCTTGTCCTCGAGGAAGCTGCGCGACCGCTCGCCGCGCACCTTGAGCCCGTAGATGACGTTCTCGAAGATCGACTTCGGGAACGGGTTCGGCTTCTGGAAGACCATGGAGATCCGCATCCGCACCTCGATCGGATCGACGCTGGCCTGCAGCACGTCGATCTGGTCCGGGTAGAGATGGATGCTCCCCTCGTAGCGGTTGCCCGGATACAAGTCGTGCATTCGGTTAAAGCAGCGCAGGTACGTCGACTTGCCGCAGCCGCTGGGGCCGATCAGGGCCGTGACCTTGTGCTCGTAGACGGGCATCGACACCTGCTTCAGTGCCTTGAAGGCTCCGTAGTAGAAGTCGAGGTTCTTCGACTCCGCCTTCATGGGTGGCGAGTTGCTGGGCAGCGTGATCGTCGATGGCATGGCCGTGCTCGCACTCACCACTTGATGTTCTTGCGCAGGCGATATCGCAGCCAGATGGCCGTTGCATTCATGGCCAGCGTCATGAACAGCAGCACGAAGCTCGCGGCGGCGGCGTTCTGGTGGAAGGCAGGGTCCGGGCGCGAGGTCCAGTTGAAGATCTGTATCGGCATCACCGTGAAGGGAGAGAACAGCCAGTCGAACAGCCCGGCGGGCGGCTCACCCGAGCCCGGCACCGGAGGAAGGAAGGCGATGAACGTCAGCGCGCCGATCGTGATGATCGGCGCGGTCTCGCCGATGGCCCGCGAGAGGCCGATGATCACGCCCGTGAGGATGCCCGGCATGCCGTAGGGGACAAGGTGGTGACTGACGACCTGCCAGCGCGTCGCCCCGCACCCGTAGGCCGCCTCGCGGATATGCAGCGGGATGGCGCGCAGCGATTCCCGCGTCGTCACGATGACGATCGGAAGGATCAGCAGCGCCAAGGTCAGACCGGCAGAGAGGATGCTCTGCCCGAGCCCGAACGTGTACACGAACAAGCCGAGGGCGAGCAGGCCGTAGACGATCGACGGCACGCCCGCAAGATTGTTGATGTTGATCTCGATGATGTCGGTGAGCCAGTTCTTGCCCCCGTATTCCTCGAGGTAGATTGCACCGGCGACCCCGATCGGCACCGCCACCAGTCCGGTCACGAACATGACGAGCAGCGAGCCCACCCAGGCCGACAGGATGCCCGCCTCTCCGGCGCGGCGCGACGGGAACTGGGTGAAGAAGTCGCCGGTGAGGCGCGGCACACCGGTAATGACCATCTCGACGAACAGGGCCGCCAGGGTCAGCACCCCGACCATCATGGCCAGCAGCCCGAGCACGGCAAAGATCGAGTCCCAGCGCTTGCGCTTGCGGATGATCGCGCGCAGGTCCTTGGCGCGAAGCGGTGCGAGCTCCATCAGTAGGTCTCCCGATACCGGCGACGGAGCCAGTAGCCGAGCAGGTTGAAGGCGAGCGTCAGCAGCATCAGCATCATGCCGGCGGCGAAGATCGTCTGGTAGCCGATGCTGCCGTGCGGCAGGTCGCCGAGGGCGACCTGAACGATGTAGGAGGTGACCGTGGCCGCCGGCTCGAGGGGGTTCAGCGTCAGGTTGGGCTGCATCCCGGCGGCGACGGCCAGGATCATGGTCTCGCCGACCGCACGCGAGATGCCGAGGATGTAAGCGGCCGCGATGCCCGACAGCGCTGCCGGGACCACGACCCGGCCGGCGGTGTGGTAGCGCGTTGCGCCCATTGCATACGACCCCTCGCGCAGGCTCATCGGCACGGCCCGCATCGCGTCTTCGGAAAGCGAGGACACATACGGAATGATCATGATTCCCATGACGATGCCGGCCGAGAGGACGTTGAAGCCCGGCAGCTCGGGGTAGATCTTCTGGATCAGCGGTGTCACGAAGAGGAGAGCGAAATACCCGTAGATGATGGTCGGCACGCCCGACAGCATCTCCAGCAGCGGCTTCATGACTTCGCGCGTGCGGTGGCCGGCGAACTCCGAGAGGTAGATGGCGATCACGGTCCCGAGCGGAATCGCGATCACCAGCGCCACCGCCGAGCTCGAGAGGGTGCCCGCCAGCAGCACCATGATCCCGAAGCGAGCGTCCGAGAACAGCGGCGTCCATTGCGTGTCGGTGAGGAACTGCCATAGCGGGACGTGGCTGAAGAACTTGACCGACTCCGACAGAAGCACGTAGACGATGCCCAATGTGGTGAACACCGACACGCAGGCCGCGAGCAGCAGCACCAGCTCGATCAGCTTCTCGCGCCGCTTGCGCTTGAGCTGGCGCGCTGCGTAGCCGTCGAGCTGCGGCGCACGGCCGGCCGCCGCGCGCCCCACGGCGCCGTCGGCCGCCGCAACCCCTGTCGATGACATGGTGGGCCTCAGTGCACCGTCAGAGCTTGGCCTCCCGGGCCTGCAGTGCGTCGATGGTGATGCCCACCTCCGGCGTGCCGCCGAAGACGGTGCCCTTCTTGTTCTGCTTCAGGTGCTCGAGGTTGGTGGCGTATGCCTTCGCCGGCAGCGGCACGTACTTGACTTCCTTGGCGATGCGGGGCGCCTCCTTCATGTAGAAGTCGACGAACTCGCGGACCTCCGGCTTGGCCATCGACTTGCTGCTGACGTAGATGAAGATCGGCCGGGCCAGAGGCTGGTAGCTGCCGTTGATCACCGACGCCTCGCTGGGCATCACGGGGGCCTTGCCTGCCTTCTCGACGATGGGCACCGCCCTCAGCCGGTTCCGGTTCTCTGCGTAGTACGCGAATCCGAAGTAGCCGATGGCGTTGACATCCTGGGACACGCCCTGGACCAGCACGTTGTCGTCCTCGCTGGCAGTGAAGTCGCCGCGGCTCGCCTTCGACTTGCCGTTGATGGCCTCGGTGAAGTAGTCGAAGGTCCCGGAATCGGAGCCCGCACCGAAGAGCTTGATCGGCGCGTCCGGCCAGGCCGGGTTCACCTGGTTCCAGCGGGTGATCTTGCCTTGCGCCGCTGGCTCCCACATCTTCTTCAGCTCCTCCACCGTGACCGACTTGAGGAAGGTGTTCTTGGGGTTGACGACGACCGTGAGGGCGTCGAAGGCGACCGGCAGCTCGAAGTAATCGATGCCGGCTGCCCGGCACTCTTCCATTTCCTTGGCCAGGATGGGCCGGGAAGCGTCGGCGATGTCGATCTCGCCCCGGCAGAACTTCTTGAAGCCTCCGCCCGTGCCCGAGATGCCGACGGTCACGCGGATGGCGTTCTTCTTGCTCTTCTGGAAGTCTTCGGCGATGCCTTCTGTGACCGGGAAGACGGTGCTGGAGCCGTCGATCTTCACGATGGCCTGGGCCGCGGCGCCCTGGGACAGGGTCCAGGCGCACAGCGCCAGCGCCGCCGGAATCCACTTCCTCGCGTTGCTCATTGCTTGGTTCCTTTCGAATGGAGTGACTGGTTGAGACTGTAGGCACAGGCCGTGAAGGATTTGTGACAAACCTCATGACAGCTGCATGACCGTCCCGGCCTCTCGTGACAAGGGCCATCAGGTGCCGACCCGGCCGCCATCGGCCTTCGTGATAACGATGGTGGCCGAACGGGGCCGCGTTCCGGCGCCGTAGCCGGCATTGCTCGGCCACCGGCTCGTGTACAAGGCGGGGTTGGCGATGTGGGCCATGGCGGTGTTCTCGCCCGAATGCTGGATGTTCACCAACAGCGTCTTCCCCTCCCGGCGTCTCCGCCAGCCCGGTGATCTCGCAACCGACCGGGCCCACGAGAAAGCGCTTGAGCGTGTCGGCGGTCGGCGTCTTGCCGACGAACGTGTCGACGACCAGCGGGCCTCCCGCTGCCCGCGAGTAGCTGAGGGTGATCTTCCTGCCGTCGCCGACCTGGCCCGGCACGCCGGCGAGCATCATGCGGTTGCTGACGTCCGTGTTCCTTGATTCGCAGCACGTGGCCGTTCGGGTTCCCCGTCTGCGTCGACGAGCTGCCGCGCACGTCGCTGTAGACGCGCGGATTCGGCCCGTCGGGGGCGCTCTGCGCCGCGCCAGCGGGAGCGACGCGGCGATTGCTGTTGTTCGTGAGGGTGAAATAGATCTCGCCGTTGCCCGGGTTCACGGCCGACCACTTCGGCCGGTCCATCTTCGTCGCCCCGCCGGGCATCCGCCGCCAGGCGCGCGTTGACGAGCACGTCCGCCTGGTTGGCGAACGGATAGGTCGCCGCGTAGCCGGCGACGGCAGGGTTGGTGATGGCGAGCTCGACCCAGCTGCCGCTTCCGTCGGCAGCGAACCTGGCGACGTACAGCCTGCCGGAGTCCAGGTACTTGTCGCCGATCGCGAGCCTGTCGGCGGCAGCGGCATCCGCGGCCGCCGAGGCGCTGCCGGACACGAACTTGTAGATGTATTCGCCGCGCGAGTCGTCGCCCATGTAGCAGGCCAGCGGCTGACCCACGACAGGCTCGCCGAACGCCGCCGACTCGTGCGCGAAGCGGCCGAGCGCGCTGCGCTTCTTCGCCGGACGCGTCGTGGCGTAGGGGTCGAGCTCGACGATGTAGCCCATGCCATTCATCTCGTTGCGGTAGTCGTCGCTGCCGTCGGCGGACACGCCCAGCTTGCTGTTGTTCCAGCGCGCGTACCTGTCCTCCGCGCCCGCCGTTTCCCAGCCATGCCGCGAGGCCGCGCCCTGGTCGCGTCCATAGCGGCGCAGGGCCGTGACGCTCTTGTCCATCCCACGCGCCGCGTCGTCTGCAGCACCGCGCGCGAAGTAGCCGGACCAGTTCTCCTCGCCGGTCAGGAAGGTGCCCCAGGGGGTCTTTCCGGTCCCGCAGTTGTTCAGCGTCCCGCGCGTGCGCGTCGCGTCGGTCGAGTACTGGGTGACGAGCAGGCTGTCGCCTCGAGCGGGGCCGGAGATCTCGATGTCGCTCAGTGCCGTCAGTCGGCGGTTGAACGAAGAATCCTTGGCGTAGGTCCAGCCGCCTGCTGCCTTGCGGACCTCGACCACGGCGATGCCATGGATCGCGGTTTCCTTGTCGACTTCCGCTGCGGGGCGCGGCAAGCTCGGCGTGCCGCCGTTCGCGTGAAGGAAGAACGAGGAGAGCGTCTCGTCCGTCGTGGCCTCGTGGTTCATGGCGAGCAGTCCCCGCTCGTTGGCGAGTGACGAGACGCCGCCGCTCGCATCGAGGCCGAAGAACTCCATGCCGTCGTGATGATCGCCGGCGCGGTTCTCCATGTCGGCATCGGTGCCGTCGTTGCGATAGGCCGGGGTCGAGGCGGTCAGTGGGTCGCCGAGCGCATAGAGCACGGTCGCGCTGTAGCCAGCGGGAACGACCACCGCATCGGCCAGGCTCTTTCCTACTGCGGAAAAGCCGAGCAGCTTCTCGGTCGATGCGACCGGCGCGTTGCTGTTGTCCTCGTCGCCGCCGCCGCCGCAGCCGGTCAGCGCCAGGCTGCCGAGCAAGGCCGTGGCGGCACCGCCCACGGACCCGCGCAGGACATGGCGGCGGCTCAGGCGAGCCTGGAGGATGGAATCGAAGCTCGGATTGGCGGAAGTGTTGCTGTCTTCGCCTGCAAGGCGATCGGGGTCTGTGTTCGAGGGCATGGGCACCGTGGTTCCTTTGGCAGTCGGGATGTCGACCCGACCACCTTAGGAACCCTCCATGACCTCGGCATGACAGCGCGGTGACGCCTCGATGGCAGTACCGACTCCGGAGTCAACGAAGTGCAGCAGCCAGCTGCTCGGCGCAGCGTCGGCCACGCTCGGCATCCTCTGCCTCGACCATGACGCGGACCACGGGCTCGGTCCCCGAGCCCCTGATCAGGACACGGCCTGAGTTGCCGAGCTGGCCCTCGACGTCCGCCCTCTGGGCCGCAAGGCGCGGGCTGGCGGCCCAGTCTTGCCCCGGGTCGAGGCGCACGTTTATCAATGTCTGCGGGTACAGGCGAACCCCCTCGAGCAGCCCGCGAAGCGCCTTTCCGGAACGCACGACCGCCTCCAGCACCATCAGCGCGCTGACGATGCCGTCCCCGGTCGTGTGCCGGTCGAGCGTCAGCAGGTGACCCGAGCCCTCGCCGCCAAGGTGCCAGCCGCGCCGGACCAGCTCCTCGAGAACGTAGCGGTCGCCGACAGGTGCGCGCACGAAATCGAGGCCGCGCGCGCGCAACGCCAGCTCGACGGCCATGTTGGTCATCAGGGTGCCGACCACGCCCGGGCCGGCGCTGCCCCGCGCCAGGCGATCGCAGGCGATGACGAGCAGCAGCTCGTCGCCGTTGTAGAGCCGGCCGCTGCCGTCGGCCATCTGCAGCCTGTCCGCGTCCCCGTCGAGGGCGACCCCGTAGTCGGCCCCGTGCGCGCGCACGGCGTCGACGAGCGCCTGCGGGGACGTCGCACCGACGCCGGCGTTGATGTTCATGCCGTCGGGTGCGCAACCGATCGCGACGACCTCGGCGCCGAGCTCGTGGAAGACGTCCGGCGCGACGTTGTACGCGGCGCCGTGCGCCGCATCGACGACGATCTTCAGCCCCTTCAGCGACAGATCGCTCGCGAACGTGCTCTTGCAGAACTCGGTGTAGCGGCCGGTCGCGTCGTCGAGGCGGCGCGCCTTGCCGAGCTCGGCCGAACCCACCCAGCGCTGCTCGGCGGCGAGCGCCGTCTCGACGTTCGCCTCCCAGGCGTCCGGAAGCTTCTCGCCCCGCGCCGAGAAGAACTTGATGCCGTTGGCGTCGAACGGGTTGTGCGAGGCGCTGATCACGAGGCCGAGGCTCAGTCGAAGCGCCCGGGTGAGGTAGGCGACGCCCGGCGTCGGCAACGGCCCGGTGAGGACGACGTCGACGCCCGCCGAGGCGAAGCCGGCCTCGAGCGCCGACTCGATCATGTAGCCCGAGATGCGCGTGTCCTTGCCGATGAGCACCGTCGGGCGGCGCTCTTCCGCCTTGAGCACCTGGCCCACGGCGTGGCCGAGACGCAGCATGAAGTCGGGCGTGATCGGCGCGTTGCCGACGGTGCCGCGGATGCCGTCGGTTCCGAAGTACTGGCGTTTCATGGCGCCATGCTAATGGGGGGCGGGAGCGTCGCCGCCTGGGCGACGGCCAGCGCGGCGACGGTCGCGGCGACGTCGTGGACGCGCAGGATGCTGGCGCCGCGCTGCACCGCGAGCACGGCGGCCACCGCGCTTGCGGCGTCGAGGGCCGCCAGCTGCGTCGGCGTCCGCTGCGCGCGCGGGACGTCGCCCAGGCCGATGACTCGCGCCAGCGACGACTTGCGCGACCAACCGGCGAGGACCGGCCGGCCGACCTGCAGCAGCTCGACGTGGCGGGCCAGGAGCTGCAGGTTCTGCGCCACATCCTTCGCGAAGCCGATGCCGCAGTCCACGACGATGCGGCCGGCGTCGACGCCGGCGCCCGTGACGCGCCCGACCTGCTCGCGCAGGAAGGCGACCACGTCGGCGACGACGTCGTCGTACACCGCCTCGGCCTGCATCGACCGCGGCGTCCCCCGCATGTGCATCAGGCACATGCCGCAGGACGGGTGCGCTGCGACGACCTCCAGGGCGCCCGGAAGGCGCAGCGCGCCGATGTCATTGACGATGTCGGCACCCAGGTCGAGGACGACCCGCATGACCTCCGGCTTGTTGGTGTCGACGGACACCGGACAACCCAGCGTCACGGCGGCGCGAAGCACGGGCAGCAGGCGCGCCAGCTCGGCCTCGACACTGACCGGCTCCGCGCCGGGTCGGCTCGACTCGCCGCCGAGGTCGAGCAGGTGGGCCCCTTCCTTCAGCAGCCGCTCGCAGGTGGCGATGGCCCGGGCCGGCGTCAGCGACGGGTCGCCATCGGAGAAGGAATCCGGCGTGACATTGACGATCCCCATCACTCTCGGCCGGGAGAGATCGATGTCGAACCGACCCGCCTGCCAGATCATGGCGTGCAAAGAAAACGGGGCCGAAGCCCCGTGTTCCGGATGCGACCGCGACGGGTCACGCGGCGGCAGGGGCGCTGCCCGGCGTCACCGGCGGCACGCCTCCGGCCGGCTTGACCGTCGGCGGCGTCCAGTCCTTGGGCGCGCGCGGCGGCTTGCCCGACATGATGTCGTCGATCTGGTCCGCGTCGATGGTCTCCCACTCGAGCAGGGCCGCGGCCATCGCGTGCATCTTGTCCTGGTTGTCCTCGATGAGCTTGCGCGCGATGCCGTACTGCTCGTCGATGATGCGGCGGATCACGAGATCGACCTTGCGCATCGTCTCTTCCGACATGCTCGTCGTCTTGGTCACCGAGCGGCCGAGGAAGACCTCGCCCTCGTTCTCGGCGTAGACCATCGGGCCGAGCTCGTCGGTCATGCCGTAGCGCGTGACCATGTCGCGGGCGATCTGCGTCGCGCGCTCGAAGTCGTTGCTGGCGCCGGTGGTCATCTGGTGCATGAACACCTCCTCGGCGATGCGGCCGCCGAAGAGCACGGCGATGGTCGACAGCATGCGCTCCTTGTCGAGGCTGTAGCGGTCGCCTTCGGGCAGCTGCATGGTCACACCGAGGGCGCGGCCGCGCGGGATGACGGTGACCTTGTGCACCGGGTCCGTCTTCGGCATCAGCCGCGCGACAAGGGCGTGGCCGGCCTCGTGGTAGGCGGTGTTCCGGCGCTCGTCCTCGGGCATGACCATGGACTTCCGCTCGGGGCCCATCATGATCTTGTCCTTCGCCTTCTCGAAGTCGACCATCTCGACAACGCGGCCCGAGCGCCGCGCGGCGAAGAGCGCCGCCTCGTTGACCAGGTTGGCCAGGTCGGCGCCCGAGAAGCCGGGCGTGCCGCGGGCCAGGATGTCGGCGCGGATGTCCTGGCCGACGGGGACCTTCCTCATGTGGACGTTGAGGATCTGCTCTCGGCCGCGCACGTCCGGCAGCGTCACGTAGACCTGGCGGTCGAAGCGGCCCGGGCGCAGCAGCGCCGGGTCGAGGATGTCGGGACGGTTCGTCGCCGCCATGACGATGACGCCGGTGTTGGTCTCGAAGCCGTCCATCTCGACCAGCATCTGGTTCAGCGTCTGCTCGCGCTCGTCGTTGCCGCCGCCGAGGCCGGCACCGCGGTGGCGGCCGACGGCGTCGATCTCGTCGACGAAGATGATGCAGGGCGCGCTCTTCTTCGCCTGCTCGAACATGTCGCGCACGCGCGCCGCGCCGACGCCGACGAACATCTCGACGAAGTCGGAGCCGGAGATCGAGAAGAACGGCACCTTGGCCTCGCCGGCGATCGCCTTGGCGAGCAGCGTCTTGCCGGTGCCGGGAGGCCCGACCAGGAGCACGCCGCGCGGGATGCGGCCGCCGAGCTTCTGGAACTTCTGCGGGTCCTTCAGGAAGTCGACCAGCTCCTTGACCTCTTCCTTGGCCTCGTCGCAGCCCGCGACGTCCGCGAAGGTGGTGGTGTTGTTGGCCTCGTCGAGCATGCGCGCCTTCGACTTGCCGAAGCTGAAGGCGCCGCCCTTGCCGCCGCCCTGCATCTGCCGCATGAAGTAGATCCAGACGCCGATCAGCAGCAGGATGGGGCCCCACGACATGAGGATGCCGACCAGGAAGGACGGCTCCTCGCGGGCCTTGACGTCGAACTTGACGCCGTTGTTGATCAGGTCGCCGACCAGGCCGCGGTCGAGGTACGTCGCCGTCGTGCGCAGTTCCTTGTCATCGGTGGTCTTGGCACGGATCTCGGTCGAGCCGCCCGCGGCTTCCTGCAGAGTCACGCTGCGGACGCGCTTGGCACGCACCTCTTCCAGGAAATCGGAGTACCCGATCATCCCGGCCTGGGCGCCGGTGCGCTCGAACTGCTTGAACACGGTGAAGAGGACGAGCGCGATCACCAGCCAGACCGCGACTTTCGAGAACCATTGATTGTTCACCGTGACTCCAGTTCGAGAATGGTCGACAGCCCCGAGCGGAGCCCGGCGTCGACCCTACGGCATCTGTGGCCGATTTTAGTTCACGCAACCCCGGCGGGCGGTTCACCTGCGGGGGCCAAGAGTGCGCCCGATTCGACGGCTACGCACGCAATCCGGGGGCGGATGCACCCGCTTTCAGAGCCAATCCCACGAGAAAGGTTTCGGCGGACCGGGCTCGGGAGGCCTTGGGCTTGACGGCCTTGACGGTCCTGAAGGCCGATTTGAATCGTTCGACGAGCTGACTGTAGCCGCTGCCATGAAAGACCTTGCAGACGAGTGCGCCCTCCGGCCGCAGGTGGCGCTGGGCGAAGTCGATCGCCAGCTCGACCAGGTCGGCCATGCGCGCGGAGTCGGTGGCCGCCACCCCGGACAGGTTCGGTGCCATGTCGGAGAGAACCACGTCCACTCGCCTCCCCGCCAGCCGGGCCTCGAGCTGCGCCAGCACGTCGGGCTCTCGGAAGTCGCCCCGAATGAAGTCGACACCATCGATCGGCTCCAGCTCGAGGAGGTCGAGGGCGACGATCTCGCCCTGAAGCGGCCCTGCCGCGGCCTGCGGATCGGCTCCCCCGCCGCGGCCGAACTTGCGCCGCAGGTACTGGCTCCAGGCGCCGGGCGCGGCGCCGAGATCGACCACCAGCTGCCCCGGCGCGAGCAGCTTCAGCTCTTCGTCGATCTCCTTCAGCTTGTAGGCGGCCCGGGCCCGGTAGCCCTCGCGCTGCGCCAGCTTCACGTACGGATCGGTCAGGTGGTCGTGCAGCCACGCCTTGTTCAGCTTCTTGCCCTTGCCGCGGGTCGCCATGCGCTGCCGATCGTCGTCCTGGCCGCGATAATAGGGGCGTGACTGCACTCGTCCTCGGACCCTCCGCGCGCAAGCAGAAGCGCGCCGAAGCGCACCACCTCCACCCGGTCGTGAGCATCGGCAACGACGGCGCGACCGACGCCGTGAAGAAGGAGCTGGACGCGGCGCTCGACGCGCACGGGCTCGTCAAGGTCCGCGTCTTCTCCGACGACCGGGCCGTGCGCGAGACCCTGCTGGCGGAGCTGAGCGACACCCTCGGCGCCGCACCGGTCCAGCACATCGGCAAGCTGCTCGTGTTCTGGCGCCCGCCGGCCGTCAAGGCCAGGCCCGAGAAGGACGGCCGGATGCCCGGTCCGAAGGTGGTGAAGGTCCTGAAGTTCTCGAAGAGCGGCAATCACCGGCCGCAGGTCAAGAAGGTCACGGTGCTCGGCAACATGCGGCTTGCCGCCGGCGGCACGCTGAAGCGGGCCAAGAAGCGCGTCACGAGTCTGAAGAAGTCGGCGCAGCAGCCCTGACCGGGCCTCCCGGCCGGCCCAGCCGCCACGCCAGCACCGCGACCAGCGCCAGCTTGGCGACGAAGAACGCGCTCGCCACGCCGTGCAGGACGGCGAACGACGCCCCTCCCCCGCCCGCGCGAGCCGCTTCGAGCATCGGCTGCGGCCCGAAGTGGCCGGCGACGATGCAGAACAGCGCCGCCAGCGCCAGGATCATCTCGGTGCTGAAGCGCGAGCCGCCCCGCTCCGCGTCGGCCTTGGCCACCTGCCGTGCCAGCAGAAGAAGAACGGCTCCGAAGGCCAGCCCGAGGTAGGCGTCGGTCAGGAACAGCCGCCCTGCGACCCTGCCGGCGTCGGCGCGCCCCAGCTGCGCGAACAGGGTGGGCGCGGCGACGAAGCCGATGCCGGCCATCAGGCCGGCCCAGACGCCGGCGAGCGCACACGCGACGCGGCGCAGGCGCTCGCCGCTCACCGGCGCGTCACTCGTAGCGAACGCCGGTGATCTCGTAGCTGCGCAGCCCGCCCGGCGCCTGGACCTCGGCCACGTCGCCGACCTGCTTGCCGATGAGGGCGCGGGCGATCGGCGAGCTGATCGAGATCAGGTTGTGCTTCAGGTCGGCTTCGTCGTCGCCGACGATCTGGTAGGTGGCCTTGGCACCGCTGTCCTCGTCTTCCAGGTCGACGGTGGAGCCGAAGACCACCCGCCCTTCCGCGTCGATGGACCTCGGGTCGATCACCTGCGCCGCGGCGAGCTTGCTCTCGATCTCCAGGATGCGCCCTTCGATGAAGCCCTGCTTGTCCTTGGCCGACTCGTACTCGGCGTTCTCCGACAAGTCGCCCTGGGCCCGCGCTTCCGAGATCGCCTGGATCACGGCGTGACGCTCGACCGTCTTCAGGCGATGAAGCTCTTCCTTCAGCTTGTCGGCGCCGCGCCGGGTGAGCGGGATCGTGGCCATGGTGGGAACCTCTGCGGGGAAAAACAAAGCCGCCGCAGGAGTCTCCGGCGGCGGCGGGGCTGAAAACAGTTTAGAGCAGTTCCGCGTGCAGTTCCTGCAGGGACGTCACGCTCACGTCGTCGCGGTGCTTCATCGCCTCGACCGCCGCCTCGCAGCCGGCCATGCTGGTGTAGTACGTGACCCGGTGGCCGAGCGCGGCCTGGCGGATGTGGCGCGAATCGGCGATGGCCGTTCGCGTCTCGTCCACCGTCGTGAAGACGAGCTGGATCTCGCCGGCCTTGAGCATGTCGACGATGTGCGGCCGGCCGTCCTTCACCTTGTTGATCAGGCGCACCGGAACGCCGGCCTCGGCGATGGCCGCCGCCGTGCCGCGGGTCGCGACGAGGCCGAAGCCGAGCTCGTGCAGGTCCCTGGCAACGGCGACGGCGCGCGGCTTATCGCCGTTCTTGACGGTGACGCAGACCGTTCCCTTCGGCGGCAGCCGCGAGCCGGCGCCGAGCTGGCTCTTCAGCATCGCCTCGCCGAAGCTGCGGCCGACGCCCATGACCTCGCCCGTCGACCTCATCTCCGGTCCGAGGATGGGGTCGACGCCTGGAAACTTGTTGAACGGAAAGACCGCTTCCTTGACCGAGAAGTAAGGAGGCACGACTTCGCCGCGGACGTTCTTCTGGTCCGAGAGCTTCTGCCCGACCATGCAGCGCGCGGCGATCTTGGCGAGCGGCTCGCCGGTGGCCTTCGACACGAATGGCACCGTGCGCGAGGCGCGCGGGTTGACCTCGAGCACGTAGACCTCGGCCGCGGCGCCGTCGCCTGCGACGTCGCCCTGGATCGCGAACTGCACGTTCATCAGGCCGACCACGTCGAGCGCCCTCGCCATGAGCTTGGTCTGCCGGCGCAGCTCGTCCTGCAGCCTCGCCGGCAGCGAGTACGCCGGCAGCGAGCAGGCGGAGTCGCCGGAGTGGATGCCGGCCTGCTCGACGTGCTCCATGATCCCGCCGATCATCACCTCGCGGCCGTCGCTGATGCAGTCGACGTCGACCTCGATGGCGTCGTCCAGG
>JAESGR010000269.1_pt1 | contig 48314 bp, 44 predicted proteins | sample 9269771 | NCBI WGS metagenome assembly JAESGR01 (sample SAMN15739572, study PRJNA653492) | algae metagenome | isolation source: Chroococcus sp. CMT-3BRIN-NPC107 and co-occurring heterotrophs from well... | place: USA: Clark Mountains Wilderness, California | collected 2010-04-18 | reverse complement strand
AGCTCGGGCACGCTCAATTGCTGGCCGGCGGCCAATTCTCCGCTGAGTATGGAGTTTCGCAGCTCGTTGAAGACGACGTCCGTGATGCGGGCGCTCGATCCAATTGCACGCAAAGCCATCGATTTGATCCCACAGCGGCTTGGAGACGGCCGCTGGCCATACCGATCGTACAGGACTCATCCGCTTTGGACGAGTCGGCGACGAGCTGAACCCTCCTTTGGCGTTTGCTGCGCTGAAGCGGGAGGAGGGACCCGGTCTTCTCTTCCAGGGCGGCACGATCCGGGCCAGGGCTCGATCGCGAAGCCCCCCTGGACGAAACCTGCTCCATTCGCGACGGCGGTGAAATCGGAGGCGCAGGGCACCTTCGGGTGCGGGGCGCGGTACGGTCGGTCGCCCCGGCCGAGCGGGCACGGCACGGCCTGGTCACCGATCGTGGCCCCACCGCCTGCCTCGGACTGGTCCCCTAGGGCGACCCTGGTCGCCTCACCAGACGAGCTTCTGGGCGAGTTCCGGACGCCCGCACAGGGTTGCCATAGACGTGATCGCCTGCCGATAGCCGATGAGCGAGTACACCACACGGCTATCTTTGCCCTGCTCGTCCGTGCCGGTCAGAACCATCGCTCGCCCAAGCGTAAAGGCGCGGATGCTGGCATCGCTGAGGACGGGCTGCCCCGCCGCGCTGAGCTGGGCCGGCACGAGCCGCCCCTCGATCTCCGAAAGGCTGATGGGCGCGAGCGCTTGGCCTGCCGCGGCCACGACGGCCCGGGTCGAGACCGGATTCCGGTAGAAGCGGGCGTCGTCCACGAAGTGGGCCAGCGGCGCCTCCTTCTCGCTCTCGGTCGAGAACCAGATGACGGGGCGCTGCAGCCGGCGGACCGCGGAATCCCCGCCGGCAGTCGTGTAGGCAAAGCACACCCTCCGGCCCTGAGCGCTCGAGATGCCCACTGCCCAATCGCCGAAAGTCCGCGTCAGATCGCCCGGCGGCTCGGGCTCCAGCATCGTCCGGGCCGTCCGGGTGCGCAGCACGAAGTCGGTGGCTGCACTCTCCGGGTTCGCGACGATGAGGACGTACCGGCCCTGCGCCAGCGCGTAGCGGCGCAGGTTCGGCCGGCCGGACCCCACGAAGGCGGGCCTGACCTCCCGGCCGGAACCGTCGAGCAGCACGAGCGTACGCTTGACGCTCTGCTCGATGTCGACTTCCAGGATGGACGGCTCCTCGAACGCCATCGAGAAGGGAAGCGACTCCTTCCCCTCCAGCCGGGCGGAGAGACGCTGCAGCCCCACGCCGACCGGGAGCAGCATCGCCGCCCGGGACTTCGACAGGCTGGCGGCAGCCCCCGTGATGGCAACCGCCTGCAAGCTTCGCGTGCTTTGGGCCGGCAGCGACGCCAGGCGGACGAGCCCTTGCTCCGCGAAAGCCTGTGCTTTCGGGTTGCTGGGCGTGGCGGTCACGATGAGTTTCGCCTCACGGGTCTGCTCGATCAGCTTGAGCTCCACCGTCCAGCGGGAGCCCGCCGGGTCGCGCGCCGGCTCGTGGCCCGCGCGCTTCAGCACTTGGATCGGCGTCGGATCGGCGCCGATGCTGAAGTTGCTGCTCTTCTGTTCGTTGAATTCCTTGAGGAGCACCGACACCGCCTCGTCGCTGAGCGGTTCCACCTTGTTGTCCGTGCTGACGACCTCCAGTTGGGCCGGCTCGTTCGCCAGGCGGTCGTAAATTCCCCCTGCGAACCTGCGGAACAGTTCGGCCGGCGTGTAGAAGCGGTCGCCGATCACCTCCGGGGGCACATGACGCGTGTCGCTCGCCACTCCACAGATGAAGGCCATCTCGAGCTTGCCGCCGGGGACAGGATCGGCCTTCAGGGTGAACTTGACCTGGTCGCCCTCGAAGATCACCGACGGGGTGACGCGCAGATGCGTCGCGGCCTCCACCTTCTGCCTGTACTCCTGCCGCTCGCGGGGGGCAGCCGAAGTCACCTCGTCGAGGCGAAAGGTCGGCATGTAGACGAGGTCCGGCGTCGTCGCCTGCAGCTTCCGGAAAGCCTCGTCGATCTGGAGCATGAAGTTGTTGCTTTGGTCGGGCGCCAGCTTCGCGATCTGGTGCGAGGGCGGCAGGCCGAAGCCGATCTTCTCTCCGCCGGCGAGAGCGGCGCCTTGGGGAACGCACTGCTCCAGAAGACGGGCCTTGAGGCTCGCCGCCGCGGTCTCGAACTCGCTTTCGAGCGCAGCCGCGGGTGCGGCCGCGGCTTGGCTCCAGGCCGGTGCCGGCAGAGCCGTCGTGGACAGGAGGCTGACGGCCAGGAGCCACGAGGCATGCAGTCGAGGGGTCATGGAAGCACACTTCATCGGAGAAACGCGCGAAGACCCGGGATGCAGGCACCCCGGGGTCTCGCCTGGTCATGCAGCCCGAGCTACTCGATGGTCGGATACCCGACCTTTCCGCTCGCCAGCTGCACCTGGCAGACGGTCTTGCTGCCGCCGTCGGAAGACGACTTTCCGTCCCGTTCCACCGAGGTCGTGACCTCGCGGCAGCTGCGGCCTTCCGCGTTCTTGGTCGTCTTGACCTGCGTCACGACCTTCACCTGCTGGCCCTGCGAGTTCTTGAAGCTGCGCGTGCCGCCGGAGCCCGACCGCACGGCGGTGTTGGCCAGCGATTTCGCGTTGCGCCTCTCGATGTCGTCGATCAGCCCCTGGATGATTGCGCCTGCCGCAATGCCCATGATGGCACCAGCGATCGCGCCGCCATGGCCGCCACGGGACCCGATGGCCGCTCCCATGGCGCTGCCGAAAGCGGCGCCGAGGTTCGGCACCTGGGCCGCCACCGGTCCCGCGGACGAAACCGCAAGCATGCTGCAGAGCGCCACCGCGGTTGCGCGGGATGAACGTGTCCGACCGATAATCATTGTCGCCTCCATATTCGTGTTCGTTGGCAGGTCGCTTAGCGAGTGAGCACCTTCGTGAGGTTCACGGAGTTGCCGGAGAACTGGATCTGGAAATTCACCCCCATGGCGTCCTTCATGCCCTGCAGGTTCCTGCTGAGCCTGTGCTGGTCGATGCGCGACTCGTACCAGTATTCCGACGTCATGCCGGAGGAGCGGATGGGCCGGATGGTCTCGAAGCAGCTGAAGGCACCGATGAACGACTCGATCTGCGAAACTTCGACGGGCGCGAAGTTGTTGAGCTTGAACACGTAGGCGTTCGGCAGGCCCGGGCATAAGCCGGCGGCGGTCGCCGGGGCCGGAGATCCCAGGGCGACGGCCGGCGCCTGCAGGACCGCGACGGTCGGGGGAGCGCCGATGAAGGACGACAGCTTGTCGAAGAGCGCGGTGCTGACCTCTCCGGCGATCGGCTTGGCCTCGTTGCCGACGTGCTCCAGGACGCAATCGTAGTTGCAGCCCGGCGGGATCGGAGGAAGGTTCTGGCCGATGACCTCGAACGAACCGAGAGACTGCCCGGTCCGTACGTTCAGCATGCGCCCGGCGACACGGATGTTGAGCTTCACGATGTCCGAAACGGGTGACTTGTTCCCCGAGGCGAAGATCTGAAACACCACGAGCACGTCGAGCGGCGGCCGCGAGACCGTCCTGGCGACGTCGATCAACTCCGCGTCCCGACGCCGGATGCGCCCGGGATTCGTGATCTCCAGGCTGACCGCCACCTCGTCGTAGACCTGGAGCCCGCGGACGTTCATCTGCTCCATGATCTCCTGCTGAACCCGCGTGAAGACCCGGTTGGTGCGGGGCACGCTCGACGTGTCCGCGTCCTCGCCCATCATCACCACGTTCAGCTTCGGGACTTGAGCGCTCGCCATCGTCGCGGTCGCGGCCAGGCAACCTGCGAGCAGCAGGCTTCTTACGAAGGATATCATTGTCCCCTACTCCGGGAGTTGACTGAGTTTGCGGGTTGGAGTGGATCAGGGCCTGCAGCGCGACAGGGCATGAAAATCGTCGGGATCCTGCATCTGCCCCGTGAGCGGCGAACCGTCGGGACAGCGCAGAACCCATCGGGCCGTGCGGCTCTCCCATCGGGCCACCGCTCGGGTCCCAGCCGCCGACGGTGTCGGAGGCCCGGGCGATGCCACGGCGGCCGGGCAATCGGCGAGCGCGAAGAAGTCGTCCGGCGCCGATGGCTGAGCCGGCAGGACGGTGCCGTCCCCGCACACGAGCACCCAGCGTTGCGCTTCCGCATCCCAGGCGGCCTGGACCCGTCCCGCACGATGGGATGCCGACGGTGCGTCAGAACTGAATTCGATAACGATCCGGCCGCTGGAGCGCCAGTTCGCCGGCGAGCGACTCGCCTGAACCAGGAACGTGGACGCCGGCAATCCGCTCAGCCGGGCGAGATCGTCGCGCGCCGCAAGTCCGCGGCGAATGGCGAGGTCCTGATCGGCGGAGGGATCCCCGGATCGGGGCGCTGTGCCGACGACGAGTACACGGCGTATGCGGGACCCCACATGCTTGATCCGTTCGGCGAATTCGCGCAGACGAACCTTGGACGCGTCGGTCAAGACGGCCTGTCTGTCCTCGAAGAAGACGACGAGGCGGTCCGATTGGTCGGACGACAGGAGAATGAGCTCGCCGATCGGGTCGGCCGCTCCGGATGCGCGGCCACCCTGAGCCCACGCGGCGGCCGGGACGACAGAAGCCGCAATGCCGACCATGAAGGCGAGCGCGATGCGGCGCCTCACAGCCCGCCTCCAACGATCAGGGCGACCTCCACCCGCCGATTGCCGGAATGCTGGGGCGCATGAGGAAACTTCAGGCGATCGGGTCCGAAGCCGTAGATCTCGATCCGGCCCTGCGCGACGCCGAAATTCCGCGACAGGTACTCGCGGACGGCGACCGCCCTGCGGAAGGAAAGCTCCCGATTGGCGATATCGCTCCCCACCGAGTTGGTATGACCCGAAATCAAGAAGCGCGCCCCGCGCAGCGCCGGCGACTGCAAGGCGGCGCCCAGAGCGAGGAGTTGCTCCCGGGCGGCGGCGCTCAGCTTGCTGCTGTTGTTGGCGAAGTAGACGCTCTGCTCGAACGACGCTCCGAGATCGAGCACGATCGTCCGCGAACTCCGCCGGTCCTGCACGAAGATGAATCTGGCCTGGGGCCCGACCGCGATCCTCGTCGATTTGTCGATCACCACGGAAACCTGACGCGAGGCCGTCTCGACGATGGCGATCTGCGTGTCCGTGGCCACCACCCCGAACTGAGGGGCGAGGCTCCAGGTGGACCTCAGCGAGGCCGGGATCGGCGCGATGGTGATTGCGGTCGATACGACCTCACCGGGAGCGAAACGCACGGACGTGAGCGGTGTCCACTGGCCGACCTCGATCGTAAGCCTCGACAGGATCGGGCTCGTCGCCAGCGTCAGCACGAGGGGCGGCGGCACATCCCTGGGGCTCAGCGCCCGGATCACGGTATTGGTGTCCGGCTCGATGGCGATGCTCACGCCAGCCCCGGCCGGGACGGGAACCGTCACGTCCCGGACGCCGTAGGAGGGAGGCGGCGCCGATTGATGAACACGCGGCATAGGCGCCGGCGACTGCAGGATCTGGTTGACATCGTGGTCCGACACTTGAGCCCAAGCAGTCGATCCCCAGAACGGGAGGATCAAAGCAAGGGCGCATCGCCCGAGGACAGCATTCACGCGACTACGCACCGACAACGGAAGCCCTCTACTGTCGCCACATTGTCGCCACCTTATGCAACCGGGCCTGGTTTGGACAAGTGGCTCACCAGTCGAATTATATCTTTTTTGAGTTAACTGCCGTTCAGGACTAAATTGATGATTACGTAGAGGAAATTCGATTGCGCAGGATGTCGAACAAAGTGCCGCGGCGCCAGCAAAGGTTGAATAGCCCCTGAGCTGAAAGGTTGTGGATTCCCCACTCAGGTCATGGGCGGGTAAACCCCGAAGACCCGGGAGAGTACCAGCGCCGTCTGTTCTTCCCGGCCCTCGAATGCCCCGGGATCACGGCAGCGTGCCGCGACTAAAAAATCGCGCACGAGGTTCTTACCGGCACTGCGCTTGCAGCACGCATGACGAACAACCAGCCGTCAGTTGCCCGGACACAGCTCTACACAGCCCTCACACCTGAGACCAAAGCATGGTCGCGAGCTTCGACAGGCCTGTGCAATAGGAGGCGCCGGCGTTCAGCTTCATAGCCCGCCTCCGGCTTCATCATCACATCTAAACTTGGCGTCCGGGATACCGGCAGCGGGTCAACGGCTCGCTTTGGTGACATCCGCCCCCTTCTCGCCTCCGGCCCGAGTGCGAGTCTTCCGATTTTGCGAGATCATGACGGGAGGAGCAGAGCCGAGAGGAAGAGCAGGCCGCCTTTCCTCTGAAGCCGGTCGAGACCGGCACCCCACTCGCGGAGGTCCTACGCCGGATGGGCATTTCGGAGCGGACGTTCGACCGCTGGATGACGCTCACGGGCGGGCTGGGCACAGGCCGGTCCACGAACTCCGTGCAATGAAGCGGGCGAGTTCGTGCTGCGGGCTGCCCTGACCATGATCATCGACGACGAGCCTTCGTCACGACACGGCCGCATGCTTCGGCTCGCATGATATTTCGTTGCGCTCAACCTAATCCTGTGCGACGGTAAACACTTGCTACCCGTGGAGACCGCCTCCCCGGCAGCCCCTTGGCGCTTCGATGGTCGTCCCGCCCGGACCCTTCCCTCAGGCGCCAAGGAATTCCCCGTGTCGGGACGCTACCCATCGACATGCCTCGTTCTCCTGGTCGAAGATCACTCGGTTGTCGCGCTGGCGCTCGAGGATGATCTCACGAACGCAGGCTATACCGTCGCCGGACCATTCTCCGCCTGCAGCGACGCGCTGGCGTGGTTGAGCACCCGGACGCCCGATCTGGCGGTGCTCGACATCATGCTGAGGGACGGCCCCTGCACGGATCTCGCGGCGGAGCTCACCCGACGTGACGTGCCCTTCGTGGTCTATTCCGCAAGCACCCGCACCGGAAACACGTTCCGGGAGTTCATGGACGCGACCTGGGTCGAGAAGCCCGGGTCCGGCACGATGGTGCTTCGGGCCCTTGCCGCTGTTCAGAGCGATCAGATACGGCGGGAAGGATAGTCTGAAGCAACCCTCATTCCTGCCGAGCGTCTCTCGGCGGCCGATCGCAACACCCGGCTGCATGATCGTGATCGACGAGCCATGCGCCGGGTTCCACAACGGAGGCTGACCACGTGAATGTCGAAACGAGGGAACTCTACGCCAGCCCGAACGGGGATCGCTGGTACCTCGCCCGCCAGATCGAATCTCAGCAGGTCTTCGTCCGGCACGTCGGAAATGCGCCGTCCGGCGGGCACGTCGATCACGTTGAGCTCGGCGCGTTTCTGGCCAGGCGGGGCAACATGCCGGAGCAGCAGGCGTTGCTGAGGCTGATCGGAACGCTCACCGAAGGATGGTTCGACGCCGATCGATCCGACGCAGGATCCTCCGAAGCGCCATCGCTTATCGCGGTCGACGACTTGGATAAACCGCAATGATGTGGTGAGGTATTCTCATCATCGGCCACTGATCACAGGCGCTGGTGACTGAGAGACGTGTACGTGCGCTCCCGCCTGCATCCCGGAGAGCACCGTGAACGCCACCCGCATGCCCAGCAACAGTCCTGCCAGCCCCATGTCCGCGGAGGACATGCGCCGGCTGATCCTCCGCTCGAGGGCGCTTGGCGAGAGCGAGGCGCGGCTTGCCGCCGCCATCGACGCGGAAGGTGAGTGGGGTCAGCCCCAGGAGGATGCCTTCCAGCTTCCGCAACACGAGGCCCCTGCCCCGTCGGGAAAGCTCTGAGGGCACCGAAATGCGGACCACTCGCGAGCTTGTCACGTTCGACCAGCCCTTCACTCTCGCCGGAGCCGACGGGGTGCAGCCCCCAGGAACCTACGCGGTGGACGTGGATGAAGACCTGATCGAGGGCCTCTCCTTTTTGGCCTACCAGCGGGTCGCGACCACCATCTACCTGCCTCTGGGCTCCGGCGGCTCCGTGCAGAGCGTCGGGGTCGACCCCCGTGAGCTCGCCGCCGGCCGGCGCGAGGCCGGAGCGGCGGCCTGACCGGGTCGCTCGATCGCGGCGGACGCCGTCACCCCACCGGCATAGGAGCCACAGGACTTGCGTATTGCTCTATTGGGGGCTTTCGGGCTCTGTCTCGCCGCCCCGACGCTCGGCCAGGCGGCGGCGGTGACGTCGGCGCTGGAGAACCTGACCCGGACCGGCAACCGGATCCGAGCCGAGTTCAGCGTCACCAATTCCGGCTCCGCCATAGCGGGCACGATCGTGGTGAAGTGCACCATGTTCGACAAGACTGGAAGGCCGCTCGGAACAGCGACCGGTTCGGTCTCCAGGCTCGGCGCCGGCAAGCGGGCGACCGGCTCGGCGACGACCGAGCTTGCGCCCGACCTGGATCAGGTCGTTTGCAGGACGGAAGCCATCTACTAGCGCGGAAGGCATCGCCCTTTCCCGGCCGGGTGGTTCACGGTCCCCGCCGGCGGGTTCCTCTTTCGTGCGCGAGTTGCAGCCCGGTCAAGGAGCGGCTGCCTCGAGCCATGGCGCAGCCCTCGGCTCCCGGGTCCGAAGGAGAGCCCCCGGGTCTCGCCTCATGGTCACGCTGCGTACCTGGCCCCCTTGACCAGGAAGCTCCGCCGATTGCTCAAGACCCTGCCGGGCGCTCCGTTTCAGAGACCAGACCGAGGCTGCGCTGCTCCAGAATGGAACACGCACGAGAACGCGCCTGGCGGGTGAGGATCCGAGAGCCGTATCCGTTCCGTCGTCACAAGGATGAAGCACGGGGTCGCGGAGTTGCACCGCGCCCTCCCCTGCCTGGTGTTCCAAACCGCCTGACCGGACGTTCGCGGCAAACCGGCTCGCCTTCGTTCAAGGTTTTACTCGACCACCTCGTCGGCCCGCGCAAGGAGCCGGGAGGGGACGTCGATGCGCAGGGCCCTGGCGGTTTTCAGGTTGATCGCAAGCTCGAACGCAGTCGGGTCCTCGATGGGCATTTCGGCGGCAGCCGCGCCACGGAAGATGCGCGCGACGAAGTCGGCGACACGCCGCTGGAGAGCGGCTCTATCGACTCCGTAGGCGATCAGGCAGCCCTTCCCCGCCATATCGCGCCACTCACAGATGGTCGGCAATCCGGCTTTCAGCGCCAGCTCGGCCAGGACGGCGGCATCGTTCGCGAATGTCCCGGAGGACGCAATCTGCAGCGCCTCCGCACCGGATGACCGGATGGCGTTGAAGGTAGCCTCGTAGTCGTGCGCCCCGGCAGTATAGAAGCTCAGGACATCGATCCCGAGCTTCCTGGCCGTCACCTGGATGGCGCGGTCGGTGGGCGTGTTCAACGACCTGTTGTGGAACAGGACCGCGATACGCTTCCCGGCCAGGGTGTCGTGCAGAAAGCTCAGCCTTTTGCTGTCGAGCTCCGGACTGAGGAGAACCACTCCGGTGATGTTGCCCCCGGGGCGCGCGTAACTCTCGGCCCAGCCTGCCGCAACAGGGTCCTCGCCGCCGTACGACATGACGATGGGGATGGCGCGGGTCGCCGCCCGCGCAGCCCTGATGGCTCCGGGCCCGACGCCCAGGATGACATCGGGCTTTGCCGCGACGAGTTCGGCGGCAAGGGCGGGAAGCCGCTCCGATGCTTCGTCGGCCGAAAAGACCTGGAAACTGAGGTTGCGTCCTTCCACGAAGCCGAGCTTTGCCAGTTCCGGAAGGTTGAACTGACGAATGGCACGCGCCCCGAACTGGTTCTGGGTCAGTACAGCGATGCGCCAGACCTTCTCGGGCGCCTGGGCCCATACAGGCGGGCAGAAAAGCAGAACGATAAGGGTTGTGAGCAGGAGGTCTCGTCGTCTCATCGGATCACCCGGCTGGAAGATGCGAGCGGCTTACGCGTCCCGACCTCATCCATCGACGAGCGGCGCCGCAGGGCATCCGTCTGCGAGGGACTGCGAGGGAGCTTACCATAGGGACGGGCGATACAGCCAATATCCCGGCGGACCTGCAGCCCGTTGTTGGGGGGCTAGGCGGACTCCCTCTCCGGCCCAGGAGATGCTCCTTCAGGGCTGGCATCAGGGTCTCGGCCCGCTACGCCCGCATCGGCGCTGCCGTACCTTCCTCGTCCCGCTCCATCGGGGGCGGGACGCCGGCCGCGCCGGCGGCCGGGATTGCGGCGAGGCGGCGGGGTGGTCATTCCGGGGGACCCGCGGGCGGGGATGCGAACCCCCACGAGATCCAGGGTCAATCATCCCCGAGCCGGCGAGATCGGCGAGCGGCAGGCAACGGGGACGGAAGCGCCCATCGGCAAGCTCCGTCGTCGAGGGCATGGCGGATGCGACCCCGACCGCGGCCCGAAGCACGCTGTGCCCGTCCCTGCGGACCCGCTCCGGTTGACGGGCGAGGCGGCCCGAGCCGCTATGTCGTCGGCTGCGGCGGGCGCGGAGCGCTCATGCCGGGGCGGCCCCGTTCGGGGCGCTCGGGACGCTTCGGCGCCGCGATCAGCCCCTCGCGGATCGCCTGCTTGCGGGCCGCCTTGCGGGCACGGCGCACCGCCTCCGCCTTTTCCCGCGTCTTCTTCTCGGACGGCTTCTCGTAAGCCTTGCGCGCCTTCATTTCGCGGAAGACGCCCTCGCGCTGCATCTTCTTCTTCAGCACACGAAGGGCTTGATCGACGTTGTTGTCGCGAACCAGAACCTGCATTGTCGCTCCTATCCTATTTTGACAGACCTCAGCTTGCATCAATACTCGGGAACGAGCCGTCGCTCGACGAGCGGAACACTCATTCGGAAAACCAGCCCCTGCTTCTCGTAGGTGACCTTCACCTCCGCGTTGGCTTGCAGGGTGAGGACACGCTCCAAGAGGGCTGTGCCGAAGCCGCGCTGCTGCGGCGTCTCGACGGGCGGACCTCCGCGCTCCACCCATTTCAGGTGGAGCTTGCGCCCTCCGGCGTCCTGCCGCACCCGCCACGTGACCTCGACCCCACCCTCCGGAACGGACAATGCCCCATGCTGCACGGCGTTGCTCGCCAGTTCGTGCAACGACATGCCGACAGGAATGGCGAGATCGGCCGTGAGGTCCACGGGCGGGCCATGGAGGACCGCACGATCCACCCTCTCCTGGGTGAAGGGGCGAAGCTCCTGCTCCAGGATCTCCCGCAGGGACGCGGTTTGCCAGTAATCCTCGGTGAGAAGGGTTTGGGTCTTCGCCAGCGAGGCGATCCGTTTGGAGAACGCGGCGTAGAACTCGTCGATGGTGCTGGAGGAGCGGGCGGTCGAGCCGAGGATCGATTGAACCAGGGCCAGGGCGTTGCGGATTCTGTGGTGCAACTCCCGGACCAGGAGGGCCTGCCGCTGCTCGGCGCGCCGATTGGCGGCAAGCGCTTCTTCGTTCCGGGTCAGCGCTCTGCGAAGCTCGAGCTGGGACATGACCTGTCCGGCCAGAGCCGCGAGGGCGAACTTCTGCTCCTCGGCGAGGTCTGCCCGGGGCACCGTGTCGAGCACGCAGAGCGCACCGAGCGGCAGCCCGTCGGGCGTGTCGAGACGAGCTCCGGCATAGAAGCGCAGGTGCGGACTGCCCTGCACGAGAGGGTTGTCGTCGAAACGATGGTCCCTCGTGGCATCTGGAACGACGAGCAGTCCCGGCCCGAGTATGGCCTTGGCGCACATCGACTCGATGAGAGAGGTCTCGCGGACGCCGAGCCCGAACTCGGCCTTGAACCACTGCCTCCGATCGTCCACGAGGCTGATCACGGCGACGGGTGTTTGGCACACCAGGGCGGCCAAGCGTACGATATTGTCGAATTCCGGCTCGCGAGGCGTGTCGAGGACGGCATAGCGCCTGAGTGCCGCCAGCCGGTCCTCCTCTTGCCACGCCGAATCTACGCTACTCTTGGTCACGCTTTGCCCATTAACATGGATCAACGATGGGCAACGACGCGTGCGGCCGAGAGTTCGACCTAAGCCGCGGAAAAACGTGGAGAATTGCGGCCGAGCCGGGCAGGACTCACACGCCCGGGCTCCGCGAGCCCGCTCCGATGCGGCAGAGACAGGCTTATGCGGAGCCTCTTCTGTCGGGCGCAGGCGCGGAACTCACGCAAAGCGTGACCGTTGACCTTGGCCTTGCGCGATCTCCGCCTGCCTGGAGCCCCCTGTGAGCGAGAAGCCCCGCTGCCGCGTCCTGGTCGTTGAGGATGAAGCCGTCATCGCCATGCTCGTCGAGGACATGGTCTCGGACTTCGGGAGCGAGGTCGTCGGACCCGTCGCCACGATCACGGAGGCGCTGCGCCTCGCCCGCGATGCGGAACTCGACGCGGCGATCCTGGACGTCAATGTCGGCGGGGCCGTGATCTTCCCGGTCGCCGACACGCTCCAGGAGCGCGGCGTCCCGGTCATCTTCGCCACGGGGTATGGATCGGGGACGATGCCGCAGCGGTTCAGCGCGAGCCCGACCCTGCCGAAGCCCTTCGCCTACGAGACTCTGGCGGCGGCTCTTCGCGCGGTTCTCGCCAACCGGCCGTGCCACACCGAGGCGGCGGCATAGGCTGGACCGACGCCTCTCTGCGGGTGCCCGGCGCCGGGTTGCGGGCGGCCGTGAGAGGCCCTTCTATTCCCGGCTCGCCATGAGGTCGTGGGTGAGCACGGTCAGCTTGGCGATGAGGCCTGCGGTGTCGTCGCTGCCGCAGGACCACCGGGTGCCGACGAAAGCACCGTCGTCGGAGACCGACACGATGGCCAACGACCGCAGCTCGCCCTCACGGACGAGCCGCAGGTGCTCCTGAAGCAGCTCGACCATCGACGTGGTGTTCTCGTCCGCAGGGGTCTCGACCGCCAGACGCAAGGCGGCGGCTGACGGCGAGCGCTCGGAAGGCATGTTGCTCATCAGTGGCCCCTGTTGGTTCTGGAGCTTTGCGCCCTGCCACGAACCTTCAGCAATCATCGTGCCGACGCCCTCAGCATCATACAATAAAGTGGGCGAGATTTGGGCACTCCGGCCAAGCTTAACTTTGATGGATCCAAGAGACCCGGCCATATCGTTTGGGAACGATCAATTTTGCTCAAGGTTACCATTGCATGACGGTCATTTTCTAAGGAGAAAGCGATGCCGGAAGGCAACAAGTCAAAACGTGGTTTTGCATCCATGAGCCCCGAGAGACAGCGCGAGATCGCGAGCAAGGGCGGCAAGAGCGTGCCGTCCGAGAAGCGCTCCTTTGCGCAGAACCGCGACCTCGCCTCCCAGGCGGGCCGCAAGGGCGGACAAGCATCCGGCTCGGGCCGCGATTAGACAGAACGAGGAGTGACGCTGTAGCGCCTGCCTCATGGCTCAGGGACGGCTTGGTAGATCCTTTTCGCCGAGCGAACCTTGGAACCATCGGGTCGGTCGCAGGTTCAACGGACATACCGGCCCGTCTTGTCCCCCCGCATCCCCTTGTGCACGGGCCGAAGACTTCAAAGAGCGCCCTTCGTGGCGCTCTCTTTTTTGCCGCGCCTCCGATCGTGAACAACTGCGCCCGTTGATCGAACTGCCCTCCCCTTGCGATCATAGGCGCGCAGAGTGGCCGTCGCCTAGGATCGGGCAGATTTCTATGAACGTCATGCGCCCATCCGGTCTGGCGCCGGTGGCACGGGGCTGGCGCGCCCGGAAGCATGCACTCGAAAACCGACAGGGTCTGGATCTGATGCAAGGCCTTAGCGGCCGTGTGGCGCTCCCTGCGGGATACGGCGCATCAGCATCCAGGTTACTGATTTTCAAGCGCTTTCAGAACGACGATGTGGCGACAATGTAGCATTGCAGCGGGCGGCATCGAGGGCAGCGTGCGCGCACTTTGCAGTTGGATGGACCCGTGGGTTCGACCGCACCTTCGGCTGATTTTGCAGCCGGTCCGCGAGCCCTGCTTTCCCGCTCTAACACTGTAGAACAACCCGTCCGTCAGATTCCGGGGAGGCACGACCTCATAGGAGCTTCCGATCTTGAAGCGGGCCTTCTTTGCGCCCATCCCCGCTTTACTGCGCGCTTGATGCTGCTCCCGAGACCGGACATGCGTTCAGCCCGCCGTTGGACAGGATCCGGCGGGCCTCGGCTGCCCTTCTTGAGAAGGGACAGGACGCTTTGTAACCCCGTGGCGACCTTCGGGCACGCCTACGAAGCGTGGGCATCGCTGCGTCAAGATCCTGGCCTGTGGGCATCGGGCAGGCTCACACGGGGCCGGCGAGCGGGCTGCTCTCGAAGGAGATCGTGCGGCGGATCTCGTCCGTGCGGAAGCCGATCAGGGAGGGAGTGCGCCGGCCCGGGATCACCGCCACGTCGTAGAGTTCGCTCACCACCCCCTTGATCCGAAGCCAGTGCACCACGTCCCCGCTCTTCAGGTCCACCACCATCAGGCCGCACCGGGGCGCCACCCGCTCCCGCTCCAGTCGATCTTGAAGCGCCAGACCCGCAAAGGTCCGGTTGCCCCGCGGCTCCGAGAGGCCGATCACCGCATGCTGGCCCATGAAGCCAAGGCCGCGCCCATAGCCCGGCAGGAACGCCATCGGCTCGAAGCGCCCGGCCCTAACATCCACCCGCCCGAACTCGCCCGTCCCAGAATTCAGAATGTAGAGTTGCCCATCCGAGTGCAGACGGGGGGAATGCGGCATGGAGAGCCCGGCGCACACCACCTCGCCCGAAGGCACCTCCACGACCACGCCGCCGTTCATGCGGTGGTCCCGCCAGCCGTCGGTCACGTCCGTGGTCGCTACCGCCGTCACATAGGCCGGAGCCCCCTCCCGCATGGCAAGCCCGTTCAGGTGGCAGCGGTCCTCGGCAGCCAGCCGGGAGACGAAGGGGGGCTTCCACAGGGCCGTGAAGCTGTGGGTCTCGCTCACCCGCGCGAGGCAGCCGAAGAGGGTGTTGACGAACACGATTCCGCCCTGTGCGTCGAAGGCGAGGTCGTGGACGTCGAGGTCTCCCGTGAAGTGGGCCACCTGGGGGATGAAGACGGCATCGTACGGGGGCGCCCCAGAGCCCGCCTCGGCGGCGTCCACGAAGGTGACGATCTGGGTGAGCGTCGCGACGGAGAGGCGCGGGCCCGACGTGGCCAGGCCCATGGGTCTGTCGAGGGTGCGCTCGAAGAGGGAAAGCTGGCCGTCGGGCTTGGTGCCGACGAGGAGGATCTTGCCGGACTGGTAGGTGGTGACCGCAAGGCTGCCCCCGGTGGAGGCGAGCCAGGAGACGAACTGGCGCGAGGTCGTGACGTCGAAGCGCGGAGGACGAGGGTCGGCCATGGCGGGGTCCTGCGAGCGGTTTCACGTCAGGTCGGAGAGGTCCCTGTGGGCCTGACGGTCCCCGGTTTCTGGTCCGGCGGGAGGGTGAGCCTCCGGGCCTCATTCGGCAGCCTTCCGGGCTACCGCCAGGGCGAATTCCTGGGGCGTTTGCCACCCCAGAGCTGTGTGAGGACGGCTCTCATTGTACTGCCGCCGCCACCCCTCGATCTTGCTCCTGGCGTCGGCCAGAGACAAGAACCAATGCGCGTTCAGGCATTCATCCCGGAAGCGCCCGTTGAACGACTCCACGTACGCGTTGTCGGTCGGCTTGCCGGGCCGAGAGAAGTCGAGCGCCACCGCGTTCTCATAGGCCCAACAGTCGAGTGCCTTCGAGACGAACTCGGGTCCATTGTCGACCCGGATGGTTCTGGGCACTCCACGTGCGAGGGCAAGGTGCCCGACTACGGCGACCACCTGGGCGCCCGTGATGCCCTGGTCGACCTCGATCGCCAGGGCATCACGCGTAAAGGTATCGACGACCATCAAGGCGCGGAACCGGCGACCGTCGAACAACGCATCCGACACAAAGTCCATCGACCACAGCTCATTGGGAGCCGCTGCTGGAGGTCGCCGCTCCCGGTGCACCGCGCTGACGTGGCGGCGGGGGCGCCGGAGCCTGAGGCTCAGCCCCTCCTCTCGGTACAGTCGGTGCACGCGCTTGTGGTTCACCCGCCAGCCCTCCCGGCGCGGAAGGATGTAGATCCGGAAGTAGCCGTAGCGCACCCGCGTCCGAGCCAGGTCACGGATCCGCATGCGCAGAGGTGTCTGATCGGATCGGGTCGACCGATAGCGGATGGACGAGCGCTCGAAGCCGAGAGCACCGCAGCCCCGCCTCTGGCTGACGCCATGATGGGCCTGAACGTGCGCGACGAGCTCGCGCCGACGCTCAGGCCTCAGAGCTTTTTCGCGAGCACGTGCCTCACAGGATATGCTTGTCGAGGCTCAGGTCCGCCACGAGCTGCTTGAGCTTGCGGTTCTCCTCCTCGAGCTGCTTCAGGCGCCTGAGCTCGCCTGTGCCGAGCCCTCCATAGAGCTTCTTCCAGCGGTAGAACGTCTGTTCGGAGATACTCATCCGACGCAGGACCTCCGCGACCGGAGTGCCGGTCTCGGCCTGCTTGAGGGCGAAAGCGATCTGCTCTTCGGTGAACCTGCTCTTCTTCACGGCTCTGCTCCTCCTCTCAGGGTCTCTCAAAACCCGAAAACTCGCACTCAGGCCGGAGGAGAAAAGCGGGAGGACGTCAGCCCATGCAGTAGTCTCACTAGACCCGGTCCAAAGGCCCGGTCAGACCGCATCATCGATCCTGCCAAACGGCGGGAGAGCACCTCGTTGGACGGACTTAGCGTGGACTGATGGCGGGAACAGCGAGCGCCAGGAAGAGTTCGTCATCGCGCATCACCAACCCCTTCGCCGCGAACAGGTCCAGGGCCTCGGCGATTTCATCGACACTCCATGGCAAATTCAGCGCTACCCTGACGGCCGCCGCACTGGCCGGACGGTCGCTGATAGCTTGATAAATCTCCGCGAGCGGGCTCTCAAAGCTGTAAAGTTGGGGAGCGGCGACATTGCGGCCATCTTCGATATGCAACAGTCCGTCTGACGAACGAGAAACAAGCCACGGGCGCTGCGCCCCTGCCCAGGCCTCCTGCCATCCATCGATTGTCTCAAGAATGGGCTCAAACACCGTATCCGACAGCTCATTCGGAAATCTATGATCGAAAAAGTAGGCAACGCGCTCCCGAGTCACGCCGGCGGGATAGATGTATGCCAAGCTCGACTCTGGCTCGAGAGCGTCCAGAGGAAAGCGTTTGCGATCGAAGTACAGGGGGCTGAACCGCTCCAACCAGATCCGATTTGCGCCGTGTGGTGGCTGCAGATGCACGAGGTGTGGCAAGAGTGCGGCTTGCTCGACGTAGTCTTCCTCCCGCTCTTCTGGGAAGCCCCAAAGCAAGTTCCAAGTGACGTCTATGCCATAATGCATGGCCCAGCGGAGTAGGTTAACGTTGGTCGCGGCCCGCACTCCCTTGTCCATGAGGCGCAGCACGCGTGAGCTCAAGGACTCGATCCCCGGCTGGATGGACCGGATTCCCGCCTCGCTGAGTGCCTGGATTTGCATGCGCGTCATGTTGGACTTCACTTCGAAGAACAAGTCGTAGTTCCGCTGCCTCGCGATCAAACCAGGAATAAGGTCTGAGAAGAACGTTCTCGGCATGATGTTGTCGACCGCGCTGAAGCGAGAGATGCGATAGCGCGTAGCGAGTTCATCCAGCTCCGTCAGCAGCCGTTCGGACGACTTCTGACGAAACTCCATGCTTGTACCGTTGAGACCACAAAACGTGCAGTGATGCTTCTGACCCCACCAACATCCCCGTGAGCTTTCGAAGGGCAGTGCAACAGCCGTTTGTTGGCCCGTCACATGGATCCCAAGGCTCTCGCTGCGCCGAAAAAACTCATCGTAATCCGGGACAGGCAGGCGATCGAGCCGGGCGATCGGGGACGCGCCCGTCTGCGCCGGGTGCTCCTGCGCGATAACGCCTGGGACGCCGAGCGGATCGCGTCCGCTGTCTATTGCGGTGAGAAACGCGGGAAAGGCCTCGTCCGCCTCGCCGCCGATCGCATAGTCGATCCATGGACAGGCGCGGACGAGCTCCCGTCCCATCTCATCCTCGAAATTGGCGCCGCCAAACAGGGTGATAAGCCGTGGGAAGCGCTCTTTCAGGCGTCGGGCAAGAGCGAACGATGCGGTGTTCTGTTGAAACGTGCACGTGAACCCGACGACATCGAAGTGTCGTCCATCGATAAGGGTCTCGGCATGCGCCAGAAATGCGGGTACGGCCTCATTGCGCAGGCGGCATAGCCCGGCTTCATCGAGATCGAAGTCGCGCACGGAATCGGCAACGTCGGGAAAGTCATACGGGAAGCGCCCTTCTTGATCCGGTGCTTCGTCACGGAACGCCGCCTTCGCGAACAGCCAGTTTCCCAGCTCAGGACCACGGTGCCGGCACAGCGTTTCATACAGACCACGCCCGACGCGAGCCGCAAAGTCGAGGTTCAAGTGAAGCGTCTCAACGGGGAAACCGTGCGCCCTGCCGATGGCTGAGAGCAAGCCAAGCTGCAGCGAGGGCGTCCGCACCGAGTAGAACGGCATAGAAATCAGGAGCGCCTTGAGGTCGGTGCCGCCGATGCGGTTCCTGGTGGCCGACATGCTCGCTCCTGGCCGCATGGACGGGGCATCCGAGCACGCGCAAACGAAGGGACAAGCTAATGGAACTTGCACGGGCGCACAAACGGTGCTTTGCTTGAGCCAGTGCGCCCGCTCGTCTTCAAGTGGACTGGAGAGCGCCAAAATGACAGGCCGGATCGTCTGCAGGAATGTGCCGCGGGTCCCCTGGATGGAAGCGCGTCGGAAGACGGGAGGAGCGGAGTTATGACCAATCCACCGGATGCGCCTCCCACAAAGGGGCGGGGAAGCCTGATTGCGCTCACTGCTTTAGCGCTGTCGGCGTCAGTACCGCTGGCAACCGCAGCGCAACCCGCGGAACGCGGTAAGAATCCGCCCGCCGCAAGCCGAGCAAACGCGAACAGTCTTCAGGCGCTGGAACCGGGCTGCAGTGATGGCGCCATCTGCCGTAAGCCGGTTAGATCTCGAAGGCCGGTGGTCGGCATACCCGGCCGGCCGGACAAACGCTGATCTTTCTTGAAGGTTGCACGGACCGGATGTGCATCCGGCATGTGGTTCTAAGTACGGCAGAACGACCCTGGGAGGGGAGAGGCCCGTCGTAGCCGCCACTCGGCTCCGGGCCTCTCTTGCTCTTCTCGCCCCACCGTCAATGCCAGGCAGGAGGCTCTGCTCGCGACTTGGATCTTGGTGTTCTACCGGCGGGGGATGTTTTCCATCTCCGCGGGCTTGGGCGGGGGATCAGTACGGCCAATTCCGCGCCGCGTGGTGCTGATTTCCCCCATCGCGGTATTTGCGTCACGTGAGCCCCTAGCCGACAAGGGCGCTGTCCGACCGCTTCGCCGGCCATCGTTGTCATAGTCAGCAGGTACCGGGATGTCGCCCGTTCGGGTTCGCTGAGGGCCGGCATTGCTGACGCTACAAGGGAACCCGGCCTGCCTTGCGTTCGGTGCGCATGGGGCTTGCTGAACCGAGTTCCCCGCTCGTATGCGCCGACCAGGAGTAACGTTCTGAGGAGCCTCGCCTTGGGGGCTGGCCCCGGGGCCAGATGACGAACCCGAGCGGAGTGTAGGGCTGCCGAGAAAGCGACCCCGATTTGAATAGCCGCGCGTTTCGCTGGCGCTCCCCTGAGGGCCGGTACCAGCCGTCGATGGAGCACCTGTCCTTATCGGTCTCCCCTCCGGCCGCGTGATGATGTCGATGCCTGGGATTGGGTTGTTCACGGCCTGCGCCAAGGCGGGCGTTGCCGCAGCAGAGATGAGCGTCGAGGCGCAAGCCGCCAGGATGGCTGTTGCGGTTTTCATGCGAGGTGAAGACAAGGTGCTCTCCTTCAGTCCAACGAGAGGGAGAGGCATCGCGCGATTATGCTTGCGTCATCGGCTGATGACGGCCGCCGCTAAAGACTGCCTCGTGAAGGTGCTTTGTGCTCGCCGATGGCACCATGAGCCCACCTTACAGGGCGGAGAGTTCGGCACCTATCCCGTGGGTTGTCTGACGCTTGGTGCTTTCGCCACGCGTCGACAGCCGCGACAGTATCACTTGGCCGGCCTGGCTGTCCCGCAGGTTCACGTGGGGATCAACTTTTTTTGAGCCCTAGCCAATAGAAGCGCCCCGCGTTCTTGCGCAACCGGCGGGGATCCCTCCTCAAACGGGGCCCCTGCACCCAGAGCAGTGATTTGCAAGCACTTCTTGAGGGCGAAAGTAGCATTGGAGTGGGGGCCTCAAGAGTTGAAGTGCTCGGATGCTCGCGCAAGCCGACGAGGTGATCGAGTGGGGCTCGTGCGCGAGGGTACGAATTTCGCGAAACTGCCTTTTTGGAGTGACAGGAGGGTCCAGCCAGTGCGATCCGGCATCGCAGCCACCGGGTTAGTCCGGTTACGGCCTTTCCAGGAGCAACGATCGGACGTCATGGCCTGAACGAACGTCGGCCTCCGGAAGACGCGTTAAGCGCCTTGAGCGGCTAGAATGGGCGCAGAGCTTCCGGTTGGCCTGAGATGGCCGGAAGCGGAATGGCAGCTTTCGGGACAGGGATTGTGGAAAGCTGCCATAGGATAGGGCTGGACAGTGTGATGCGATGCCGCTCCGTCCTGACCGTCCAGGTCCGGCCGGAATGTGCCGACAGCGGACGTCGCTCAGGCTTCCTTGTACCCGTACTCCGGCACATCGTCGTCGTTGCCGTAGTACCTGTAGGGCAGAAACTTTCCCGACATCGTGATCTTGACGCGGTCCCCGCGGTTGTGCGGCAGGCGCTCCATCTCCATGTCGAAATCGATCGCCGACATGATGCCGTCGCCGAACTCCTCCTGGATGAGTTCCTTCCAGGCCGGGCCGTTGACCATCACGAGTTCGTAGAGGCGGTAGATCAGGGGGTCCGTGGGCGGCATCGGGCTGCCGCGATAGGGCACCTCGTTCAGCATGCGCTCCTCGGCCTCGCTCAAGCCGAACAGCTCGGCCGCCTTGCGGGCGAGCGGCTTCGGGAGCTTCATCTGGCCGAGGATCGCGCCCGTCACCAGCACCGGGGACATGCCGCCGATCTCGCTCGTGACGTACTTCCAGGTCCAGCCCTTCTCCCGCTTGATGTCGAGGAGCTTCTCGGTCAGGTCTTCGCGCTTCATGAGGGATCCTTTTGCATGGTGATGGAGAGGCGGCGGGCGTGGTCACGAGGCTTCGGCGCGCCGGGGCGGCTGGCCCGGCGTCACGGCCGCGGGCTCGGGAATGCCGGGGCGCACCACGGGCGGGCGGCGTGGGTCGTAGGAAACCGGCTTCTCGTCCCGGAACGTGCGGCTGCGCGTCACCAGGAAATCGATCAGATGGTTGCGGAGCGGGTAGTAGCTCGGGTGGCGGTGGATCTGAGTCCTGTCACGCGCCTTCGGCAGCGGGTTCTCGACAATCTCGGCAACGACGGCGCCCGGACCGTTCGTCATCAGCACAATCCGATCCGCGAGATAGATCGCTTCGTCGACGTCGTGGGTGATCATGAAGGTGGTCTGCCCCGTGTCGAGACAGATGCGGCGGACCTCGTCCTGAAGCGTGCCGCGGGTGAGCGCATCGAGCGCCGAGAACGGCTCGTCCATGAGCAGGATCTTGGGCTCGATCGAGAGCGCGCGGGCGATGCCGACGCGCTGCTTCATGCCGCCTGAAAGCTCGGCCGGCCGCTTGTGCTCGGAGCCGCCGAGCCCGACCGTCGCGACGGCACGGCGCGCCCGCGCCTCGATCTCAGCGCGGCGCTCGGTCCGCCAGCGGGATTTGACTGCGAAGGCGACATTCCCCAGAACCGTGCGCCACGGCAGCAGGGCATGGCTCTGGAAGATCACCGCCCGGTCGATGCTCGGCCCCTCGATGGCTTTGCCGTCGACGATGACGACACCGTCGGAGGGCGCATCGAGGCCGGCCAGAATGTTGAGCACGGTGGTCTTGCCGCAGCCCGAATGGCCGATCATGCAGACGAACTCGCCCCTGGCGATCGACAGCCACAGGTCCTCGAAGACGGCCGTCGGGCGCCCGCCGGGCGCCGGATAGCGCCGGGCGATGCCTTCGAGCGAGATGAAGCGATCGCTCATGGAGCTATTCCGGATACGTGACGAGGCGCGCGGCGCGCGCGAGGATCTGGTCGAGGGCCATGCCGACGAGGCCGATCGCCAGGATCGAGGTGATCACGTTGGTGATCGAGAGGTTGTTCCACTCGTTCCAGACGAAGTAGCCGATGCCTGTTCCGCCGACCAGCATTTCCGCGGCGACGATCACGAGCCACGCGATGCCGATCGAGATCCTCATGCCCGTCAGGATCGTGGGCGCGGCCGCGGGCAGGATGACCGTGAAGGCCCGCCGCACGGTGCCAACCTGGAGCGTGAGCGCCACGTTGATCCACTCCTTGCGCACGCCTGCGACCCCGAACGCCGTGTTGATCAGCATCGGCCAGAGCGAGCAGATGAAGATCACGAAGATTGCCGAAATGCCGGAATCCTTGATCGTGTAGAGAGCGAGCGGCATCCAGGCGAGCGGCGACACAGGCTTGAGAATCTGGATGAACGGGTCGAGCGCACGGCTCATGAGCGGCGACATGCCGATCAGGAAGCCGACTGGGATGGCGACGAGCACGGCGAGACCGTACCCCGCCGCGACGCGTGCGATCGAATAGGCGAGCTGGACTCCGATACCCTTGTCGTTGGCGCCCCGGTCGTAGAAGGGGTCGCTGACGTGGCTCCAGATCGTCTGCGCCACGTCGATGGGACCGGGCATGGCAGACTTGCCCTGCGTGGCCGTCAGCCCCATCAGCTTGGCGTATTCTGGATCCATGGCCTGGGTCGGCCCGGATCCCAAGGTGGCCGCATGCCAGGCGAGCAGGAAGGCCGCCAGGATCGCGAGCGAGACGAGGCCGGCGCGCAGCCGGAGCGAGGGCGCCATGGCGGCTCCTTGGGGTCCGGGTTCCGCGCCGTTCAGCTCGAGCGCTTGATCGCGAACGAAGCCACATACTCGGCCGGCTTGGCGGGGTCGAATGTCTTGCCCATCACCGCAAAGGTCTTGGCCGGAGAGGTCGGAGCCACGAGCCCTGCCTCTCGCATCAGCCTTTCGGCGTCGGTGGCGAGATAGACCTGGCGCGCGATGCCAGCATAGTCGATCTCGCCCTTGACCTGCCCCCAGCGTTTCATCTGGGTCAGGATCCACACCGCGAAGGATTCGTAGGGGAAGGGGTCGAACTGGATCCGGTTCGCATCGCGCTTCACTTGGCCGAGCCCGTCCGCATAGGTGCCGGTCAGGATCTGCTCGAGCACGATCGGGGGCTGGTTGAGATAGTTGGCCGGCGCGATGGCCTCCGCGATCTGCTTGCGGTTCTCCTGCTTGGCCGCGAAGGCTGTCGCCTGGATGATGCCCTTGAGGAGCGCCGCGTAGGTGTTCGGCATCGTGGTGACGAACTCCTTCGACGCCGCGAAGGCGCAGCAGGGATGGCCGTCCCACAGCTCCTTTGAAAGGAGGTGAATGAAGCCGACGCCGTCGTAGACCGCACGCTGGTTGAAGGGATCCGGACCCAGGAAGCCGTCGATGTTGTCGGCGCGCAGGTTCGCGACCATCTCGGGCGGAGGCACCGCGCGGATCTGCACGTCGGTGTCGGGATCGATGCCGTGCTCCGCGAGGTAGTAGCGCAAGAGGTAGTTGTGCATGGAGTAGTCGAAGGGGACCGCGAACTTGAACCCCTTCCAGTCCTTAGGGTCGCGCTTGTCCTTGTGCTTCATCGCGAGCGTGATGGCCTGGCCGTTGATGTTCTCGACCGCAGGCATCGTGTAGGGAATCGGGTTCGAGCCTACGCCCATCGTGATGGCGAGCGGCATCGGAGCCAGCATGTGGGAAGCGTCGTACTCCTTGTTGATGGTCTTGTCGCGGATCACGGCCCATCCGGCGGTCTTCACGACCTCCACGTTGAGACCCTGCTTGGCGTAGAAGCCCATCGGATGGGCCATGATGATCGGGGTCGCGCAGGTGATCGGGATGAACCCCACCTTCAGGTCCTTCTTCTCCGGGACCCCGGCCTGAGCAAAAGCCTCGGTGGCCGCGGCGAGAGGGAAGAAGTGGGCGACGGCAGCGGCTGCGGTCGCGCCGCCTACCCCTTTCAGGAAGGCCCTGCGCTCGCCGTCCTGTGGAAAGAGCGCCCGCATGACGGCGCCCTCCACGGCGGCGCCGAGCGCCGCCTCGCCGTGGCCGAGCGCTTCGTCGTGATCGGCTTGCGACGGGTGAGCGCCGCAGGAGCAGCCGCGCCGGTGCAGCGTCCAGTCGGGATCAAAGGCTTTTCGTGTCGTCGACATGCGGGACCTCCAGGAGGACTGATCGGAAGCAAGCACACGCCGTGCCAGCATGGATTGCGGACGGCTCCACCGGGGCCGCGCCGGCCGTGGTCGGCGCGGCGAACGCGGGAGGTGGCGGAGTGCCCATCGCCTCGGCACTCCGCCCGGCGTCGTGCCCTTATTGCAGGCCGATGGTGGTGAGGTCCTGGAACCAGTGCTGCGCCTGAACGAAGTGCTTCACCTTGGGCGAGAGAACATGCGGGTTGGTGTCGTGCACGACCCAGACCAGAGCCGCGTCGTCGACGACCTGCGAATGCGCTTTGGCGAGAAGCTCGTCCTGCCTCGCCTGGTCGAAGGTGCGCTTCGCCTCGTCGAGGAGAGCGTCCACCTTGGGACTCGCGTACCAGCCCCAGTTCACGCCCGTGGGCGCGACCTGGTTGGAATGAAAGAAGCGGATGATCGCGTAGAGCGGATCCGAGGTCACGTAGGCGATGTTGTTCGACGTGATCCCGGCATTCATGGGATCCTTCGCGCCCTTGCGCCAGTGCGTGTACAGCGCCTCGAGCTCCACGACCTTGAAGTCGATCTGGATGCCGATCTCCGCGAGGCTCTGCTGGATGAACTCGTTCATGGGCAGCGAGAGCATCTGGCCGGTGCCGCCCTGCGCGATCACGAATGTGGTCTTCAGCGGCTTCTCGGGCGAGTAGCCGGCCTCGGCGACGAGGCGCCTCGCCTCCGCGGGATCGAAGCGGACGTCGAAGCTCGGCTTTCCGAACCAGGGACTCGACGGATCGACCTGCCCTTTCGCGGGCTGCGCCAGGCCGTTCATGAGCGCGACGATGCCGTCACGGTCGATCGCGAGATTGAGCGCCTTGCGCAGGCGCAGGTCGGTCCAGGGCGAGCCCTCCGCCTGGCTCAGGTGGTAGTTCCACACATGCGGCGTCACGTTGTCGACGATCGTCATGCCGCTCTGCTTGAGCTGCGGGATCGCGTCGGGCGCGGGCGTCTCGATGAGGTCCACCTGCCCGGCGAGCAGCGCATTGGTGCGGGTGATCGATTCCGGGATCGGGATCAGCACCATGCGGTCCGCCTTCGGGAGGCGGGTCTTGTCCCAATAGCCGGCGTTGCGCACGAGCTCGGCGCGCTCGCGCGGGACCAGGCGGTCCAGCTTGAAGGGACCGGTGCCGGAGGGCGCGCTCGCGACCTTGTTCCAGTCCCGTCCGAGCTTCTCGTACTGGGTCGGGCTCGACACGAGGAACCAGAGCATCTGATACGGGAAAAAGGAGTCGACCTCCTTGGTGGTGACCTCGACCGTCATGTTGTCGATCTTGCGCCAGCTTGCGACGGACGGCAGGCGCGTGCGCACCTGGGCGCTCTGCTTGATGTCGAAGTGCGGTGCCTTGTCGTTGAGCACCTTTTCGAAATTCCAGATCACCGCATCGGCATCGAACGCGCTGCCGTCGTGGAACGTGACGCCCTCGCGCAAGGCGAACCGCCATTTGCGCGGGTCCTGCGCGTCGACGTTCCAGGAGGTCGCCAGCCCCGGCACGAGCTTGCCGGGCCGGTCGGCCACGTTCATCTCCCAGGCGACCAGCGGGTCGTAGATCGTATATCCGGTGAATTGATAGGCACCCGCCCCGCGATCGGGCTGTCCCGTCGTGAGGGGAATGTCGGCCATCGAGATTCCGTAGCGAACGACGTTCTCGGCGAAGGCCGGACCGGCGGTCAGGAACAGGGTGATCAATCCGGCGACAATGCGCATGGCAGCCTCTCAGGTCACGTGAGCGATGACGAGGCTTTGCAAGGGGCGTGCCGCTCCGGCCAAGGTGACGGTTGCACGCGGACGACGGTCTCGAGCCGGTACGGACGCGCGGCACCGCGCGGGAGATCGACTGGCGCCGACGCGGAGCCGCGCGGCGGCCAGACTGGCACGGATCGTGCGTGGCCGTCAGCAAAGCGGAGGCCGTCATGCTGAAACGCGTTGCAGGCTGGATCGAGCGTTACGCGAAGGATCGGCTCGCGATCCGCGATGGCGATCAGGTTCTTGTCCTCGGCCATCCCGAGGCCTGTCTCGTCACGTGCTCGGCCTGGGATCCCGTCCGGGCCGAGCATAGGGCCGTTCGCCCGGGGCGTTGCGCCCGCGCCCGGCCAGCGCTTTCAGAGGTACCCGACGCTACGGCCGTTCACGCCGCCCTGTGCGGTTGCGCCAAGCCTTAACGGTCTTCAGCCCATTCGGGGCCGGTACGCCTCTGCCCTTCCATTAAGGCTGCCAGCGGTTCGGACAAGCTTATCGTCGGCACAGGCGGGGTGCGCGCGAAATCACCCGATTGCGGCTTGGCGGTCCGGGACCGAGCGGCGTCCAGGACTGCTGCCATGCCGGCCTCGAGCGAGCACATGACGGGCACGGGTACGGCGCCGCGCAGGCGGGCCGCGAGTCCCGCGAGACCGGCACCGCCGAGAACCACGGTCGCGGCACCCGACACCGCGGCGGACCGGCAGGCCTCCGCAAGCACCTGCAAGGACCCATCGGGGTCGCGGGCGATGTCGGCACCGGTCGGCGCCACCGTCCGGACCTCCACGAGCCGGTCGGCATAGCCACGCGCAGCCGCGAATTCGGTCAGCATCGGCCCCCAGCGCTCGCCGCCTGTCACGATCGCAAACCGACCCGCAGGAGCCGCCGCGGCGCAGGACGCCTCCGCCATGCCGACCACGGGGACGTCGGCCAGTTCGCGCAGCCCGTCGAGGCCCGGGTCTCCGAAACACGCGAGCAGCACGGCGTCGCATCCGGCTCCATGGCGGGCGTAGCAATCGAGGGCCGCGTGACCGGCGATCGCCGCCGCTGCCCGGCTCGCGATGTAGCGCGGGCCGAAGGCTCCGGTCGCCGCCGCGAGCGTGACCCCGTCGGGGGCGAGCGGGCGCGCATGGGCGAGGACGAGGTCCGTGATCGTCGCCGTCGTGTTCGGGTTGATGAGGAGGATTTTCATTGTCGGTTCCATTTCCCCGACCGGCGTGGAGTGCCTCGCACGAGACTTCCCCGGCGATTCGGCATCGCCGCCCCTATTGGCATGGTCGTTGCTACGGGTTCGGCACCAGACCCACAAGAAGCGAGGGGACCCATGCAACGCTCTCTAAAAGCCGCCCTGTCGGGCGCCGTCTTCGCAGGCATCGCCGCCCTGCCCGCCGCCGCGCAGGAGAAGGTCCTGCGCATCGGCATGACGGCCGCCGACATCCCGCGCACCCACGGCCAGCCCGACCAGGGCTTCGAGGGCAACCGCTTCACCGGCATCCCGATGTACGACGCGCTCACCCATTGGGACCTCTCCAAGGCCGATGCGGCGAGCGTGCTGATCCCGGGGCTTGCGACCGAGTGGTCGGTCGACGCCGCCGACAAGACCAAGTGGACCTTCAAGCTGCGGCCGGGCGTGAAATTCCACGACGGCTCGCCCTTCACGGCCGACGCCGTGGTGTGGAACGTCGAGAAGGTGCTGAAAAAAGATGCACCTCACTTCGATCCGAGCCAGGTCGGCGTCACGGTCTCCCGCATGCCGACCCTCAAGGGCGCGCGCAAGATCGACGACCTGACGGTCGAGCTCACCACCACCGAGCCGGACTCGTTCCTGCCGATCAACCTCTCGAACCTGTTCATGGCCTCGCCCGCCCACTGGGCCGCCAAGCTCGCGGCCGTGCCGGCTTCCGTCACGGATCCGGCCGAGCGTGCCAAGCAGGCCTGGACGGCCTTCGCGGCCCAGCCCTCGGGCACCGGCCCCTTTAAGGGCGTGAGCCTCGCGCCGCGCGAGCGCTTCGAGATGGTGGCCAACAAGGAGTACTGGGATCCCGCGCGCCGGCCCAAGATTGACAAGGTCGTGCTGCTGCCCCTGCCCGAGGCCAACGCCCGCACCGCGGCACTCCTCGGCGGCCAGGTCGACTGGATCGAGAACCCGGCCCCCGACGCGGTCGCGCAGATCAAGCAGCGCGGCTTTGCGGTCTACCAGAACGCGCAGCCCCATGTCTGGCCCTGGCAGTTCTCCTTCGTGGAAGGCTCCCCCTGGACCGACAAGCGCGTGCGCCACGCCGCGAACCTGTGCGTGAACCGCTCGGAGCTGAAGGAGCTTCTCAGCGGGCTCATGGAGGAGCCGAAGGGCACGGTGCCGCCCGGCCATCCCTGGTGGGGCAACCCCAAGTTCGACATCAAGTACGATCCGGCCGCGGCCAAGAAGCTCATGCAGGAGGCCGGCTACTCGGCCCAGAAGCCCGTGAAGGTGAAGGTGCTGACCTCGGCCTCGGGATCGGGCCAGATGCAGCCCCTGCCCATGAACGAGTTCCTGCAGCAGGCCCTGAAGGAGTGCTTCTTCGACGTGGCGCTCGAGGTCGGCGAGTGGAACGCGGTGTTCACCAACTGGCGCGAGGGCGCCAAGCACCCGAACGCGCGCGGGGCGAATGCCACCAACGTGACCTTCGCGGCCATGGACCCGTTCTTCGCCATGGTGCGCTTCGTCTCGACCAAGACCTTCCCGCCGGTGTCGAACAACTGGGGCTATTTCGGCAGCGAGGAGATCGACAAGCTCGTGACCGATGCGCGCACCGCCTTCGAGGGCAAGGAGCGCGATGCAGCGCTCGCGAAGCTCCACGCGCGCATCGTCGAGGAGGCGCCCTTCCTCTGGGTCGCCCACGACGTCGGGCCGCGTGCCATGACCACGAAGGTCAAGGGCGTCGTGCAGCCGAAGAGCTGGTTCATCGACATCGCGCCGATGTCCCTGGACTGACGCCAAGGAGGATTCCGCCGAGGCAAGGGCCCCGGCGACGCTCCGGCACAGCGATGCGGCGCCTCGAAGGGCGCCGCATCGACCTTGATTCTCTCGCCCGGGAGGGGTGATGCTCGCCTATACGCTGCAACGGCTCGTCTACGTGCTCCCCGTGCTCCTCGGGGTGAGCGTGCTCTGCTTCCTCCTCGTCCACATCGCCCCGGGCGACCCCCTGACCTCGATCCTGCCGCCCGACGCCTCGGCGCAGCTCCAGGCCGAGATGCGCACGCTCTACGGCTTCGACCGCCCGCTCGTGGTGCAGTTCGGTCTCTGGCTCCTGCGCGCGATGACCGGCGATCTCGGCTCCTCGATCGCCACGGGAAGGCCCGTCGCCGCGGAGGTCGCGCGCGCCGTCGGCAACACGCTGATCCTCTCGGTCGTCGCCACGGGCATCGGCTTCTTCTTCGGCTCCCTCTTCGGCTTCGTGGCCGGGTATTTCCGCGGCTCGTGGGTCGATACCGCAGCATCCGTGATCTCGGTGCTGGGGGTCAGCGTGCCGCATTACTGGCTCGGCATGGTGCTCGTGATCGTGTTCTCGGCCCAGCTCGGCTGGCTCCCTGCCACCGGTTCCGGCCCCGGCGGCTCCGGCGACTGGACGCTCGACTGGGCGCATATCCGCCATCTGCTCCTGCCTGCGATCACCATGTCGGTCATCCCTATGGGAATCATCGCCCGAACCGTGCGCGCGCTCGTGGCCGAGATTCTCGCCCAGGACTTCGTGGTGGGCTTGCGCGCCAAGGGCCTGCGCGATGCGGGAGTTTTCGCGCACGTGGTCAAGAACGTGGCGCCGACGGCGCTCGCCGTCATGGGGCTTCAGCTCGGCTACCTGCTCGGCGGCTCGATCCTGATCGAGACCGTGTTCTCCTGGCCGGGAACGGGCTTCCTGCTCAATTCGGCGATCTTCCAGCGCGACTTGCCCCTCCTCCAGGGGACGATCCTGGTGCTCGCTCTGTTCTTCGTGCTCCTCAACCTGTTCGTCGACGTGCTGCAGACCGCCCTCGACCCGCGCATCCAGAGGTTCTGATGCCGACGCCCTCCCGCCCGTCGCGACCCTGCCTCCGGAGATCCTGATGGCCACCCTAGCCACCTTCGATCCTGCGAAACTCAGTTCGGCGGCAGCCCTGGCGCTCCCCGTCGAGCGCTCGCCCGGCTACTGGACGAGCGTGTGGCGCCGCTTCCGACGCGACAAGGTCGCGGTTGCAGCCGCGGTCGCGGTGCTGCTCCTGATCCTCATGGCCGTTTTCTCGCCCTGGATCGTGCCCGCCGACCCCTATCGCGCCTCCATGCTGCGGCGCCTGCGGCCCATCGGAACGCCCGGCTTCCCGCTCGGCTCCGATGAGCTTGGACGCGACATGCTCTCCCGGCTCATGATGGGGGCCCGGCTCTCCCTTTTCATGGGGATCACGCCTGTGATCCTCGCCTTCGCGGCCGGGTCCGGCATCGGCATCCTCGCGGGCTATGTCGGAGGCTGGTTCAACACGGTGGTGATGCGCACCATCGACGTCCTCTACGCCTTCCCCTCCGTGCTGCTTGCGATCGCGCTCTCGGGCGTATTGGGAGCGGGCATCTTCAACGCGCTCCTCTCGCTCACCGTCGTGTTCATTCCGCAGATCGCCCGCGTCGCGGAGGCCGTGACCACGCAGGTGCGGAGCCGCGATTACATCGAGGCGGCGCGCGCATCGGGCGCCGGGGCTTTCACGATCATCCGCGTGCATGTGCTCGGCAACGTGCTGGGACCGATCTTCGTGTTCTCCACGAGCCTGATTGCGGTCTCGATGATCCTGGCCTCGGGCCTGTCCTTCCTGGGCCTCGGCACCAAGCCGCCCGAGCCGGAGTGGGGCTTGATGCTCAATACTCTGCGCACCGCGATCTACGTCCAGCCCTGGGTCGCGGCCCTGCCCGGCGCGATGATCTTCATCACCTCGATCTCGTTCAACCTCCTCTCGGACGGCCTGCGCTCGGCCATGGATGTGAAGGCGTGAGGATGATGAAACAGCTCCCCGATCGCGGCGGACCCGCGCAACCCCTCCTGACCTGCACGGGCCTCGTCAAGCATTTCCCCCTCAAGAAGAGCCTGCTCGGCCGCCCGGGTGCGGTCGTGCGCGCCGTCGACGAGGTCGATTTCGAGGTCCTGAAGGGCGAGACCCTTGGGGTCGTGGGAGAGTCCGGCTGCGGCAAGTCCACGACCGCGCGGCTCCTCATGCAGCTCATCCGGCAGGACGCGGGCGAGATCCTGTTCGACGGTGAGTCACTCGGCTCCGATGCCCTGCCGCTGCGACGCTATCGCCGCCAGGTCCAGATGGTATTTCAGGACAGCTACTCCTCACTCAATCCGCGCCTCACCATCGAGGATTCGATCGCCTTCGGGCCACGCGTGCATGGCCTTCCCGCCCGCGAGGCGGTGGCGCGGGCCCGCGACCTCCTCGCCCGCGTCGGGCTCGAACCGAGGCGCTTCGCCGAGCGCTATCCGCACGAATTGTCGGGCGGGCAACGCCAGCGGGTCAATATCGCCCGGGCGCTCGCGCTCGAGCCGCGCCTCATCATCCTCGACGAGGCGGTTTCGGCCCTCGACAAATCGGTCGAGGCGCAGGTCCTCAACCTCCTTCTCGACCTCAAGGAGGCATTCGGGCTCACCTATGTGTTCATCAGCCATGACCTCAACGTGGTGCGATACATGTCCGACCGCGTGATGGTGATGTATCTCGGCCGCGTCGCTGAGATCGGCTCCTCGGAAGAGCTGTTCAAGGACGCGCAGCATCCCTATACGCAGGCCCTGCTGCGCTCGATGCCGACCATGGATCCGGACCACCGCACCGAGGTCGCGCCGCTCGCAGGCGACCCGCCGAACCCGATCGATCCGCCCTCCGGCTGCCGCTTCCGCACCCGTTGCGCGGTCGCCGAGCCGATCTGCGCCGCCCACACGCCACCGCTGGATCCCGTCGCGCCGGAGCACCGGGCCGCGTGCCTGGCCCGTCAGCCGGGCTCCGGCCATTCGGCCGCGCCGAGGATCGCAGCATGAGCGATGTCGCGGCCGAGACATTCCCCGGTGCGAAGGACCCCATCGTGACGGCGCCCCTGATCGACATCCGCGACCTCACCGTCACGTTCTCGGGCGGGCGCCAGCCCGTGCGGGCGCTCTCGGGCGTCACCCTGCAGGTGGCGCCCGGCGAGACCGTGGCGCTGATCGGCGAATCCGGCTCCGGCAAAAGCGTGACCCTGCGCACCCTGCTGCGGCTCCACCCGGAGCGGCGCACGGCCGTGTCGGGGACCATCAAGGTCGCGGGCGAGGATGTGCTCGCCATGTCGCCCCGCCGCCTCGCCGATTTCCGCGGGTCGGTCGTGTCGATGATCTTCCAGGAGCCGCTGCTCGCCCTCGACCCGGTCTATACGACGGGCGCCCAGATCATCGAAACGATCCGGCGCCACGAGGGCGTGTCGCAGGCGCAAGCCCGCGCGCGGGCGCTCGCGCTCTACGAGCAGGTGCGCATCCCGAGCCCCGAGCGGCGCCTCGACGCCTTTCCGCACGAGATGTCGGGCGGCATGCGCCAGCGTGCGATGATCGCGCTCGCACTTGCCTGCCGGCCCAAGGTCCTGCTCGCCGACGAGCCCACGACCGCCCTCGACGCCACCGTGCAGATCCAGATCCTCCTGCTTCTGCGGGCGCTGCAGCAGGAACTCGGGCTCACCTGCGTGTTCGTGACCCACGACATCGGCGCCGCCGTGGAGGTCGCGGATCGGATCGCGGTCATGTATGCCGGCCGGATCGTCGAGGAGGGCCCGGCCCGGACCTTGATGCGCACGCCGCGTCACCCCTACACGATCGGGCTCCTGAAAAGCCGCGCCCATGGGGCGCTCACCAAAGGCCAGCGCCTGGAGACGATCCCCGGCTCCCCGCCGGACCTCGCCAACCTGTCCGCCGGCTGCTCCTTCGCCGAGCGCTGCGACCGCTCGCTTGAGGGGTGTCGAATGTCGGTTCCTGATCTCGTTCCCCTCGCACGCGATCACCGGGCGGCCTGCCACAGGCTGCTTGCGCCGGAAGCCCTCCCGGCGTGATCACGAGAGGGGCGGACCTGGCATGACGAAGCGCCGTCGGGAATCCTCCACCGGGTCGAAGGCGACCGAAGCCGTCGACGAGAGTGGCGGCGGCGTCCGATCCGTCGAACGGGCCCTGCTCGCTCTCGAACTTCTCGCCGATGCGGCGGACGGGCTGCGTCTCGCCGAGATCGCGCACCGGCTCGGCCTCGCGGCCTCGACCGTGCACCGGCTTCTCTGTACTCTCGAGGATCGCGGCTTCGTCCGCTTCGACCGGCCGCGCCTGCGCTGGAGCATCGGCCGCACCGCTCTGACGGTCGGTGCCAACTTCGCCGCCACGCGTGACATCGTCGGAGCAGCCTCGCCTGCGCTCGCGCGGCTGCGGCACGCGACCCGCGAGACGGTCAATCTCGGGATCGTGCAGGACGGGACCGTCTCGTTCGTCGCGCGCCTCTCCCCGTCCGGCGTACCCTTGTCGACGCGCCCTGCCGCCGTCCCGGTCCACGGCTCCAGCATCGGCAAGGCGATCCTGGCATGGCAGCCGGAGCGGGAGGTGCGCGGCTTCCTCAGGATCGGACTCGCGCCCGCCACGGCCCGGTCGATCACGGAAGGGAGCCACCTCCTCGCACAGCTCGCCTCCGTCCGCCGCCATGGATTCGCGGTCGACGACGAGGAGAACACGGTCGGCCTGCGCTGCGTCGCCGCCGCGGTGCACGACGAGTACCGCCGCCCGGTTGCGGCCGTCTCGGTCGCGGCTCCGGCGGACCGGCTCGGCGCGGCGCACCTGCTGACGGCGGGCGAGATCGTCGCCGCCGCAGCCCGCGAGATGACCCGCGCCATAGGTGGGCTTCCACCCCGCTGACCATGGCACATAGTTCGCGAGATGTCGCGCGCCCTCGGAGGGGATCCTCGCGATTCCAAGGGCTTGAGCCGAGCCGTTCCATGGGGCGGGATGTTGCCGTTCGCGACTGCGCGGACGATCGGACTTGCATGGCTCTTGCAACGCTCGTGGCAGATCCACCGCCCAATGGAGGTTTCCTGCCATGAACCTGTCACGCCGAGACTTTCTGATCGCTTCGCTCGCGGGCACGACCGCCAGCTTCGTCGACCTGTCCCGGGTCTATGCCCAGGATGCAGGCACCCTGCGCATCGCCATGACGCTGTCTGACATCCCGCTCCCCAACGGGCAGCCCGACCAGGGGGCCGAGGGCGTGCGCTTCATGGGGCTCACGGCGTTCGACGCCCTGATCCAATGGGATCTCGCGCGGGGCGACCAGGCGAGCCGCCTCATCCCGGCGCTTGCGACGTCCTGGAAGGTCGATCCCGCCGATCCGACCCGATGGATCGTGGCGCTGCGCCCGGGCGTGAAATTCCACGACGGGTCCGACTTCAACGCCGACGCCGTGGTCTGGAACTACGACAAGATCCTGCGCGAGGACGTGCCGCAGTTCGACCGCAGGCAGGCGAGCCAGGGACGGTCGCGGATCCCCTCCATCAAAGCCTATCGGGCGCTCGATCCGCTCACCGTCGAGTTCACGACCGCGGCGCCGAACGCGCTTACGCCCTACGAACTGTCCTGGATCCACATGTCCTCGCCCGCGCAATGGGAGAAGGTGGGCCGCAACTGGGACAGCTTCCTGCAGAAGCCGTCCGGAACCGGCCCCTGGAAGGTGGACCGCTACGTGCCGCGCGAGCGGGCGGAGCTCGTCGCGAACGCCGATTACTGGGATCCCAACCGCCGGCCGAAGCTGCAGCGGGTCGTGCTGCTGCCGATGCCGGAGCCGAATGCGCGCACGGCCGCGCTGCTCTCGGGGCAGGTGGACTGGATCGAGGCCCCGGCTCCGGACGCGCTGCCGCAATTGCGGGCAAAGGGCTTCCGGATCACGCAGAACGTCTATCCTCACAATTGGACCTGGCACTTCAGCCGCCTGGAGGGATCTCCCTGGAACGACCTGCGCGTCCGCAAGGCCGCCAACCTCGCGATCGACCGCGACGGCATGGTCGAACTCCTCGGCGGGCTGATGGTGCCCGCCAAGGGCATGGTGCCGCCGAACAGCCCCTGGTTCGGGAAGCCTGCCTTCGACGTGCGCTTCGACGTCGATGCCGCGCGCAAGCTCATGAAGGAGGCAGGCCACTCGCCCTCGAACCCGGTGACCGTGAAGGCGATCATCTCGCCCTCGGGCTCCGGTCAGATGCAGCCCCTGCCCATGAACGAGCTCATCCAGCAGAACCTGGCCGAGATCGGCATCAAGGTCGATTTCGCCGTGATGGACTGGAACGCCCTCTCGGATTCCTGGCGCGCCGGCGCCAAGGATCAACGCTCGCAGGGGGCCCACTCGACGAATTCGTCCTACTTCAGCCAGGACCCCTTCACGGCGCTGATCCGGCATCTCGATTCGCGCCTCGTGCCGCCGCGGGGCACCAACTGGGGCTACTACACGGATCCCGAGCTCGACGCGCATTTCGAGGCGATCCGCGCGAACTTCGATCCCGAGCAGCAGCTCGCCGCAATCCGCAAGGCGCACGAGCGCTTTGTCGACGAGGCCCTGTTCCTGTTCGTCGCTCACGACGTGGCGCCGCGCGCCATGTCTCCGCGCGTCAAAGGATTCGTGCAGGCCCAGAACTGGTACCAGGACCTTACGCCGGTCCATCTCGGCTAGGATGCTTCGTATGGCACGCGATTCCCGCCAATCCGGCGGCGCTGTTCCTGCAGGCACGGGCCCCCAGCCCGTGCCGGCGGCTGCGGCGCGGAACCGGGATGGACCGATCTTGAGCATGGGGGTCGCGGACCTGGGCTCGGCCTATCGCGCCGGGTCCCTGTCGCCCGTCGATGCGGTCGAGGCTTGCCTCGACCGCATCGAGCGCCTCGACGGCACGCTCAACGCCATGGTGCATGTCGCATGGGACGGCGCCCGCACCGAGGCGGAGGCGAGCGCCCGGCGCCATCGTCGCGGCGAAGCCCTCTCGCCGCTCGACGGCGTGCCCCTTACCGTGAAGGACAATCTCCTGGTCCGCGGCATGCCGGCCACCTGGGGCAGCCGCGTGCTGGGTGATTACACGCCCGGCAAGGACGAGTTGCCGGTCGCCCGGCTGCGCGAGGCCGGTGCCGTCATCCTGGGCAAGACCAACGTGCCCGAGTTCACGCTCGAGGGCTACACCAGCAATCTCCGCTTCGGGACGACCCGCAACCCGTGGGACCTCGCCCTGACGCCCGGCGGCTCCTCCGGAGGTGCGGCTGCCTCGGTGGCCGCAGGGTTCGCGCCGGCTGCGCTCGCCACCGACGGCGGGGGCTCGATCCGCCGGCCGGCGTCCCACACCGGCCTCGTCGGATACAAGCCCTCGACCGGCCGCGTGCCGCGGCTCGACGGCTTTCCCTCGATCCTCCTGGATTGCGAAGTCGTCGGCCCGCTTGCCCGCTCGGTGGCCGACATTCGCCTCCTCGATGTCGTGCTCTCGCGCCGCGACATCCGGGACTGGCGCGCCAGAGTGGAGTGCTGCCCCCCGCGCCGAGGCTCCTTGCGGATCGCATGGATCCAGCGTTTCGAGGACAGCCCGCTGGACCCCGACATTGCGGCCAGCATCAGCGGGGCAGCGGAGGTGCTCCGCGATCTCGGCCACGCCGTGGTGCCCGTCGACTCTCTTCCCTTCGCGCTCGCCGACATCGCCGCGACCTGGGGATCCCTCGTTCAGGTCGGCCTTGCGTATCTGCGGGAACACTTCGGACCCGAGCGCTTCGACCAAGGGGGCGCGCCACATTGGCAGCAGGGGGCCGCGGACGGAGCGGACATCCGCGCGACAGCCTATCTGCGCGCGATCGAGCAACTCGCCACCCTCCGCCGAACGGTGGCCGAGTTCTTCGCCGACTACGATGTCGTTCTGACTCCCGCGGCCGCTGCGCTTCCCTGGCCGGCAGAGGACCCCTTCCCGGCCGTCATCGACGGGCGACCGGTCGGGCCCCGTGGCCACGCCGTCTACACGGCATGGGTTAACATGTGCGGGAGTCCGGCAGTAGCTCTGCCAGCCACACCGTCGCACACAGGTCTGCCGATCGGCTTTCAGCTCGTCGGTGGTTTCGGGGACGACGAGACTTTGCTCGATCTGGCCGGTCAGTACGAGATGGCCTGTCCTTGGCACAGCCGCCGGCCGGTTCAGCTCGCGTGAGGCATGGGCGTCAACCTGCCGTACGGGCCTTCAGGGGCCACGTCCGCTTCGGGTCAAACCCGCCTGGTCGCCTCCTCAACAATGCCATCCGAGGCCGGTCGGATCGCGCCGAACGGCAACCTGAAGGGATGTCCGGTCTTGGGAGCGCTATGACCTACGCAGATGGGCCGGGATGGGCGCAAACCTGATATGGCAGGCTTTAGCCGAAAGCCGAATAGCCGCTTCCGAGACAAGCGCCCGGAAAGCTGTGGTTCGCTTGCGCAGGCGGCCGCGAATCAATATCGCCGTCCCGATCGTTCAGGTCCAAGCCGGGTTGTGCCAAGAGCCGTCATTAGCGCCAGGGCATCTGGTACGCCTTGTCCGGTAGGATCCAGTTTCCGTTACGCGTCGATCGCCATTGGGGGCTCGCATCGGCTCCGGAATTACCGAAGCTGCAGCAATGCAGGGCGAGAGCGCTCCAGTTGTTGTACACGCCTGCTCTAATCCAGACGATTTCCCCATGTCCCGAGATTGGCGGATTTCAGCAGGGGAGAGGCGGTGCTGGCCTGCGCGAGCTCCGCGGCCGCCCGCAGCAACTCGGGTCCGAAGGCCAGCATGCGCTGCTCGGTGAAGCGCATCGACGGTCCGGCAATGACGACGACACCCGTCGCCCTCTCATCACCGCGCCGCACGGGTGCCGCCATCGAGCTCATCCCCGGAGCGTAGACATCGCGGATCAAACTGAAGCCCCGCTGCCGGCTCTCGTCCAACATCCGGCGCAAGGCCTTCAAAGTGGTTGGTGCATTCGGCCCGAACTGCGCGGGCTGACCGAACCCCTGGCGCGTGACGGCCTCAACGGCTTCTTCTTCCGAGAGCGTCATCAGCCAGGCATGCCCGGCAGCGCTGCAGGACAGTTGAAGCTCGATACCCATGTCGGGATCGTAGAGCAGGCCAGACTTGGCGCCCTGCGCCTTTGCGACGAGCGTCAGCCTATGACCGTCGACGATCGCGAGGCGAACCAGCTCCTCCGTTGTACTGGCGAGCCGATCGATGATCGGCTGAGCGATGTCTACGACGCCAGACTTGCTGAGAAAGCTTAAGCCTAGAGAAGCGAGCTTGGTGGTGAGCGCGTAGTCGCCGCGCTGCGGCAGCGTCCGGACATAGCCGTACCGGATCAACTCGTGAAGCGTCCGGTGACAGCTGCTTCGGAGCTGATCGAGGTCGGTTGCAATTGCAACCAAAGACGCACCATCCGGGCGCGCAGCGAGATACTCGAGAATGGCCAGCGACTTTTCGAGAGACCCGCTCATTCGGCACCTTCAGACATCGCGACACCATATCTGCGGCCCCTTCCGCTGCAAGCCTTTCCAATTTGTGAATGGCTTTCATGTTTCGAATTTCATTCCACAATCCTTGCGCTTTTGAAATCGCCTGCTAGGGTCGCGCCTGTGGCCGCGCCCGTACTGCAGAGACGGCCGAGGAGGAAACATGATCCACTCAATCCTGCGTCGCGCTGCGCTGTGCGGCCTTGCTGGCCTCCTGCTGGCCACGACCCACATGAGCGTCCAAGCTCAAGACATCAAAGAGAGGAACCTGAAGTTCGCCTTCAGTCTCGCGAAGGAACATCCTATGGGGGTCGGCGCCCAGAAGTTTGCCGACCTTGTCGCTCAGAGAAGCGGCGGTAAGATCAAGATCAGTCTGTTCCCGAGCGCGTCCTTGGGCGGCGACCCGCAGAACCTTGCGGCTGTGCAGGGTGGGATCCTCGATTTCACCACGATGGCCACCGGTCTTCTTGCCGGGCTCAACAAGGAGTTCATGATCTTCGACTTCCCATTCCTTTTCCAAGACTTCCGCGAGGCTTACGCCCTCAGCGACGGCCCCGTGGGCACGCGGCTGCTCGGGAAGCTCGCCGAGAAGGGAGTGATCGGCCTCGGCATCTGGGACCTCGGATTTCGCAACATCACCAACAGCCGGCGCCCGATTACGAAGCCCGAGGACGTCCAGGGGCTAAAGCTGCGGGTGATTGCCTCGCCGATCTATATCGAGACCTTCAAGGCGCTCGGGGCCAATCCCGTGCCGATGACGTTCGGAGAAGTTTATGTTGCCCTTGAGACCAAGGCGATCGACGGGCAGGACAATCCTGTCGGGGTGATCGAATCCGCCAAGTTCGCCGAGGTCCAGAAGTATCTGTCGATCACCCGGCACTTCTACACCGGCATGCCGGTGCTGATGAGCAAACAAACGTGGGACTCGATGTCCCCGGCGGAGCAGGCGATCATTCGCCAGTCAGCTGACGAGGCCAAGGCGGAAGAGCGCAAGCTCCTGCAGGCTCAGGAAGCCGTGGTGACCGAACGTCTCCGGAAGGACATGCAGGTCAACGAGCTCGGCGCGCCCGAACTAGAGCGGATGCGGGAGAAGGTCCGGCCCGTCGTGGAACGGTTCAACGGCGAGGTCGGAGAGGCATTGGTCAAGGAAGTGAATGCCGAACTGGCGCGCGTTCGCGGCAATCGGTGAGGGCGCATGTCGCTTCTGGGTGCCGCCGCCGTCGCCATGTGGTGGGACATGGCTCCTTCGCTCCGGTCTGAGTTCGAGCATTGGCACTCCCACGAGCACTTCCCCGAGCGCATGAGCATCCCCGGTTTTCGCCGGGGATCGCGATGGGCAAGCTGCGACGGCGGGGAAGGCTTCTTCGTCCTCTACGAGCTGGACACCTATGAGACGCTGAAGTCCCCGCAGTACCTCGCGCGTTTGAACGATCCGACACCCTGGTCCGCCAAGATGATGCCCCATCACCGCAACATGGTGCGCAGTCAGTGCCGGGTGATCCAGAGTTTTGGGGGCGGCGTCGCCCGTTTTGTCATGACCCTGCGCTTGTCCCCTGCGGCTGGTCGGGCAGATGACCTGCACCGCAATCTCCAGCCTGTCCTGGCAAAGCTAGCGGAGCGCCCCGGTCTCACAGGCGGCCATCTTCTGCAAACCGACACACCCGACATGGCGCCAACAGCCGAGCAGAAGATCCGTGGCGGTGACGCAGCGGCCGACTGGATCCTCCTAATATCCGGGTATGATCCCGGCGCGATCGAGCAGACATCAGTGGAGGAGCTGGGATCGAAAGCGCTGGAACGGGCTGGCGCCCTCCCTTCGTCCGTTGGATCGCTCTACCGCCTGTCCTACAGCTTGGCGTCGGGCGATCTTTGACGCCGGCCGCCATGCAGACGCTGCTGGATCGGACGATAGGAATCGGAGTAGGCGACGGGGGTCGTCGCCGCTGGGCTGAGGCCGGTACGAGAGGCGGGCAGCCGTGCCATCAGGAGGCCTCATGATTGCAACCGTCGATGCCCGGAAGATCGAGTGCGTGGTGCAAGGAGAGGACCAGCTTGGCGAGACTCCGCTCTGGTGCGAGCGGGAGGGAAAGCTGTGGTGGCTCGATATCGAGCGCCCGCGGCTGCAGTCGTTCGACCCCGTCACGGGCCAACATGACGTGCACCTCTACGACGCGACTTTCCTGGGCAGCCAGGCGCTGACCGTCGACGGATCGCATCTGCTCGGTTGCGACCTGCAGCTCTATCGGCGTGACCGCACGACGGGCGGGCTGCGGCATCTTGCCGACGTCGAGAGCGAGCTCGACAACCGTCTCAATGACGGCCGCGTGGATGCCCGAGGCCGGATGTGGGTCGGCACCATGGACAATCGACTGCACCGACCGAACGGATCCCTCTATCGCGTTGACCCTGACGGCAGCGCCACTAGGGTCCTGGACGGCGTCATCGTCTCGAACGGCATCACCTTCTCGCCGGACGGCAAGACGCTCTACTTTACGGACACGCGTCGCTATTGCAGTTGGCGGTTCGATCTCGATCTTGATGACGGCACCATCACCAACCGGCAGGTCTTTGCGGATTACAGCTCGTCCGGGGAGAGGCCTGACGGGGCCTGTGTCGATGTCGATGGTGCGGTGTGGACCGCGTTCTTCGCCGGCAGCCGTGTCGTCCGGTACCGCCCCAACGGCGTGATAGACCTGGTCGTGCCGATGCCCGTGACGAATCCGACCTGCGTCTGCTTCGGCGGCGCCGACTTTCGGACCCTCTACATCACGTCAGCGACGAAGTTCCTGACGTCCGAGCGGCGTTTTGCAGAACCGTTGGCGGGTGGTCTCTTCGCTATCGATGGCATCGGCCAGGGAATGCCCGAGCATCGCTTTGGTATTTAGGCAACCGCTCGAAGGCGGCACATTGGAGGAAGCAGCATGCGCCATCATATGACCCGACGGACCCTCCTGGCGGCCGCAGCAGCCCTGTCGGCCGCGGGAGCTCAGGCTCAATCCGGCAAGATCAATCTCCGCTTCTCCGACGTGACGACGGCCGACGCGCCGCGGTCTCTCGCCCTCGTTCAGATTTTCGCCAAGGAGATCGGCGACGCGTTCACGTTCCAGCCCTACTTCAACGGCACCCTGTTCAAGCAGGGAACCGAGCTGGTCGCGGTCCAGCGCGGCAACCTCGAGATGGCGCTCCTGCCGCCCTCCGACTTTGCCAACCAGGTGCCCGCCTTCGACATCCTGGGCGCCGCCTACGTGGTCCGCGATGCTGCGCACCTCGACCGCATGTTCAAGAGCGACGTTGGCGAAGCGTTCCGAAAAATGGCTCGCGAGCAGCTCGGCGTCGTCATCCTCGCGCCAGCTTATTACGGAGCGCGCCACGTCAATCTGAAGGGCAACAAGAAGATCAGAACCCCGGAGGACCTGGCGGGCGTCAAGCTGCGCATGCCTGGTGGCGAAAGCTGGCAGTTCCTCGGGCGGGCCATCGGCGCGAACCCGGTGCCTATCGCGTACGCAGAAACCTATACGGGTCTTCAGACCGGGCTGATCGACGGTCAGGACAACCCCCTCCCCAACAACAGGCTGATGAAGTTTCACGAGGTCACGAACCAGACCGTTCTGACGGGTCACAACATCGGGTTTGGCCTCCTGATCATCCGCGCGCAAGTCTTCGACGGCCTCAAGCTGGAGCAGCAACAGCTCCTCCGATCTGCCGCGGAGAAGGCCTTCGCTTGGAGCACGGCCGAGTACATCAAGCAGGAGAGCGAGCTGATCGACTTCTTCAAGTCCGCGGGGCAGGACGTCTACACGCCGGATGTCGAAGCGTTCCGGACTTATGCGCAGCGCCAGTACCTGCAGTCGCCGCTGTCGAAGGCATGGCCTGCCGGCATGCTCGACAAGATCAACGCTCTCTGAACTGATCCTGACGCGGCCTGGTACCAGGTGCCGGGGCTGAACCTCCTCCTGGTGGGGTTCTGTCGAACGGTTGCGACGAAGATTCGGTGCTGCTGCCGTTGGTCGATAGCTCGCTGCACCCAGTCAGTTCCTCCTGGTCCGCCGCTTCACCGCGGCGGACTGTGCGAACGAACCGACCCGCCGCCCTTACCTGGCCGGGAGTCGTTGAACGCCATGGGTATGGACCGTTGGTTTGATGGATACCTTTTCATGCACAGCAGTCCGAATGTCGTGAGATGAACGAACGTCCGCTTGCGAGAACAGCGACATGTATCGTGAAGGGCTGAGACGGGCGCAAAGCCGTACAGCCGGTCCTGGCCGAGGCTGTGTGGAAAGGTGGTGAGGCACGCATCCAGCACGTCGAGCGGAAGCTCGCCACGCTCCACGCCTACATGGCCGAGCTGAAGGTGATCGATGAGCAGCTTCGCGCCTCACCTGACGGCCAGGTGTCCCTGACCGATCCGGATGCGCGCTCGATTAACACGCGTGGCTCAGGGACTGTTGGCTACAACGTCCAGGCTGCCGTCGAGGCCTGGCACTATATGGTGGTCGCTCATGACGTGGTCACGACCGGCTGCGACCGCGCACAGCTCACCAGCATGGGCAAGGCAACTCGAGAGGCGACCGGCTCGAACTTGCTCGAGGTGGTCGCGGACCGCGGCTACCACAGAGGGCCGGAGGTGCTGGCCTGCGAAGAGGCCGGCATCGCAGCCCATATGCCGAAGACGATCACGTCGAACGCGGTGGCAGACGGGCGCTTCGGCAAGGACGACTTCATCTACCTGCCCTCGAGCGACAGCTACCGCTGTCCGGCCGGCGAGGTGCTCACGCGTCACTGTACGGCTATCGAGAATGGCATGAGCATCGGCATCTATTGGGCGAGCGGCTGTGGACCTATCCCCTGAGGACGGGTGCACCACGGGCAAGGAGCGCCGCGTCCGGCGGTGGGAACACGAGCACGTGCTCGACGCGATGGAAGCGCGGCTCGCTCGCAGGCCAGAGCTGATGCAGGTGCGGCGCTCGACCATCGAGCACGTCCTCGGCACGCTCAAGAGCTGGATGGGTGCAACCCACTTCCGGACCCGCGGCCTGAACAACGTCAGGTCGGAGATCAGCCTCCAGGTGCTCGCCTACAACCTCAAACGGGTGATGACGATCGTCGGCATCGCGCCGCCGATGGCGGCAATCCGGGCCGGCTGAGCCCGATCGGCCCCGCTCCCGCCACGGAGCCGCCAAGCGGCGCGACGGGTGTGTATGCCCCCTCGCCAAGAAAAACAGGCCCGCTACCCGCCTCAGCACGCCAGATCGCGAACTGCCGCGACTTTCCACACAGACTCGGCCGAAAGCGGAATGGCAGCTTTCGGGACGCAGTCGTGGAAGGCTGCCCTCGGTTCGGGCTGCATGTTGCGACACGATACCGCCTCGTCTCGATCGTTCAGGCTGGGCCGGATTGCGCCAAGCCGGGATACCGCGACGTCGGCGAAGCGTCCCGAGATGCCTCCATCAGAGGGAGACAATCCGTCCTGCCCTCATCCGCCGAGTCTTTGCGTAGGGCTACCCAGCATCGCGATCATCGCCATGGCCTGGAGCCCGCCAAGAGGTTCGGGCCGTGCCCCCCTACAGGATGAAGTCGCCGAGCTTGAGATCCATCAGCCTGTCCAGCTTCAGCTTGAACTCCGCCTGCCCGTCCCCGTCCAGGTCCGCCAGCACGAAGGTGTCGCCCCGTCTCTGCTCGAAGCGCAGCTCGTCGCCCGCGCCCGTGAAGCCGCGATCCCCCAGCCACGACAGGCCGCCGAGACCGCTCAGATCGAGCTTGTCGCCCTGCCCCCGGCTGAAGTCCACGATCCGGTCGAACCCCTCCGCCGGGCTGTCCCGCCAGCCCGAGAACACGAACCGGTCCGCTCCCTCGCCCCCGAGCAGCACGTCGGCGCCCAGGCCCCCCTTCAGCACGTCGTCGCCCGCACCGCCGTTCAGGCGATCGTTGCCGTCATTCCCGCGCAGGATGTCGTGGCCGTCCCCACCCAGGAGCGTGTCGTCTCCCCCGCTGCCGCGGACATTGTCGTTGCCGGCGCCTCCGTCGATGCGGTCGCCGCCGTCCTGGCCGTCGATCCGGTTGTCGCCGCTGCCGGTGGTCAGATCGTCGTCGCCTCCAGTAGGCGTGTCGGACAGGTCGCCGACCGAGAGGGTGAAGATCCCGGAGGTGGCGGAGAGCCCATCTTCGTCGGTCGCCTTCACCTGCACGGCGTGGGAGGTCTTCGTCTCGAAGTCTGCTCCGCCTCGGAACCACAGTTCCGTGCCGTTGCGGATCTCGAACGAGCTTGCATCCGCTCCGATCAGCGACAGGGTCTCCGTGCCCTGCTCGTCATCCTCGATCGTGATGTCGGCCACCTTCACAGCCACTCCGCCCTCAGGAGTGAGGCTCACCAAATCGATCAGGGTCACGACACTTGGTGCATCGTTGACTGGCTCCACATCGACCGTGACGGTCCGCACGTCCTCTCCGCCGTTCCCATCCGAGACCGTGTAGGTGAAGGTGGCTGTGCCGTTGAAGTCCGCTTCAGGGGTGAAGAGCACCTGTCCGCCATCGAGCGTCACCGTGCCTCCCGTTTTGGGCTGTGTGACGGCTGTGATCGTGAGCGTCTCGCCTGCATCTGGGTCGATGCTATCATTGGCGAGCACGTCGAGAGGTGTGGCCTCATCATCCTCGTTCAGGTTGAAGGAGTCGTCCTGTCCAGCCGGGTCGTCGTTGACGCTCGTGATGCTGGTCCCGATCGAGGCGCTCGACGAAGAGATCGATGAAGTGCCGCCGGTCGCCGTCGTATCGATCGTCACGCGGCTCTCTGCGCTGCCTGAGGCCGAGAAGCCGCCTGAGTACGTATCGTCGAGCGCCCGCACGGTCAGGCTGCCCGGCGTGCCTTTGTAGTCCGACGCCGGCACAAAGCGCACCAGAGTTGCGGCAGAGAACGCAAGGGCCGAGGCTCCGTCGGACACCTCCCCGATAGCGTGCCAGTGCGTGCCGCCGTTCGTAGAATACTGCCAGGTGCCTTGAGAAGGCGTGGCGGTGTTACCGACAACGGCGTAGCCCGTGACGGTGCCATCCAGGTCCGCGGCGGTCAGCCCGAGGCTGCTCAGCGCTGCTCCTGCTGGAGAGGCGGTGTCCTCGTCCACTGCCGCCAGGGTACCAGCCCCTGAGAGAGTCGGCGCATCATTCACGCCTGCGGCGGTCAGGGTGATGGTGCCGTCTGCCGGACCTGCATCGGCCGCGTCCCTGATGCGGGTCGCGATGGTGACGCCCTGGTTCCAATCTGCGGCAGGCATGAAGCTCACGGCCGCGAGAGCGGCATTCACCTCCGCCACCGTGCCCGTGATCGTCCACACCCCTGTGTCTGCCGTGTATGTCGCGGCGCCGCTGGTGGAGAGCGAGCCCGCAAGCGGATTGCTCAAGGTCAGCGTTGCCGTGACGGTCTCATCCGTTTCAGGGTTGGAGACCTCGATGTCGTCGAGCGCGACCGCTCCCGCATCCTCAACGAAAGTCTTGGTCTGCGTGAGGTTCGTGGCCGAAGGGACCGCGTTGAGCGGCATGCCGAACACCACGTAGCTGGCGCCGGAATTGTTTTCAGTCGGGCTTGCGCCGTTGGCTCCGATGATGATGTCATCGAAGCCGTCTCCGTTGACGTCGCCGGCTCCGGATACGGATTGCCCGCTCAGGTCACTGGCCGCCACCCCATTCAGCTTGAAGCCGGTCGTGCCGTCCAGGTTGGAAAGCTCCAGCGTTGCTCCAAAGTCGCTGTCCGACCCGAAAACGACATAGCTTGCGCCGGAGCGGGTTCCATTTGGCGATGCTGCGTACGCTCCAATGATAATATCGTCGAAGCCATCGCCATTGATGTCGCCGGCCGCCGAGACCGAGAAGCCGCTCAGGTCCGATGCGACTTCGCCGTTGATCTGGAATCCGTTGGACCCGTCCAGCGCGGACAGGTTCAGATTGCCGCCGAAGGGCTCCCGAGATCCGAACACCACATAGGTTGCGCCCGCGCTGGACTTGCCATTCGGATCCGCTCCCCGAGCGCCGATCACGATGTCGGCGATGCCGTCACCATTGAAGTCGCCGGCCGCCGAGACCGAGAAGCCGCTGAGATCCTGTGCAGTCTCGCCGTTAATCCTGAAGCCGTTGGACCCGTCCAGCGTGGACAGGTTCAGATCGGCGCCGAACGGCTCCTGCGATCCGAAAACCACATAGGTTGCGCCGGAGTTACTTCTCGAATTCGGATCGGCATTGTGCGCTCCGATGATAAGGTCGTCGATGCCATCGCCGTTGACGTCCCCGGCACGGGAGACCGATATTCCACTTTGGTCGGATGTCGCTACGCCGTTGATTTGAAAGCCGTTCGCTCCGTTAAGGCTCGAAAGCTCGAGCGTGCTCTGGAACGGATCCTCCGAACCGAACACGACATAGGTTGCGCCCGCGCTGCTTCGACCGTTAGGGTCGGCCCGATTGGCGCCGATCACAAGATCGTCAAAACCGTCGCCGTTGATGTCGCCCGCGCCGGAGACGGAGACGCCGCTTTCGTCGCCAATGGCCTCGCCATTGATCTTGAAGCCGTTCGCGCCATCCAAGTCGGAAAGTTCGAACTCGGACTGAAACGGCGTTGCTGAGCCGAAGATGACGTAACTGGCTCCGGACGCGTTCCCATTGGGGCCTGCGAGCCGGGCGCTGATGACTAGATCGTCGATACCGTCGCCGTTGATGTCGCCCGCGGCCTCGGACAGGCCACTGAAATCATAGGCCGCCTCGCCGTTGATCTTGAAACCGTTCGTCCCATCGAGGCTGGAAAGCTCCAGTTCGACGTCAAAGCCGTCGCTCGTCCCGAACACCACATAGGTCGCACCGGAGCTGCTCCCGTTCGGACTTGCTCCGATCGCGCCGATCACGATGTCGTCGATGCCATCCCCGTTGATATCCCCGGCATCTGAGACGGAAACGCCGCTGTACTCGAACTCCGCCTGGCCGCTGATTTTAAAGCCGTTCGAGCCGTTCAGCGACGAAAGCTCCAAGACCGAGCTAAACTTCGGCATCACGACCCCCCTGCATGCCCAGCCTACCGGCGCTTTCTGTCCGGCTTCACACGCGCCTTCCAGCCCAGGTCACGCCGGGCTCGCATCGGATGCCGGTTCCGACGATTCATCTCCGCAGCCAATGCGACGCGAGGCGCGGAGCATAAGCTTAGCAATAATCCGGCGCAAGAAGCTTAGCCTTGCTTCCGCAACCGCGACGAGGGATCATTCTCGGTATTGAGCATATAATTCTGGCGAGACGCTCTCGGTATACCGTGAAGTGATGACCATCAATATGTAGCGTCGCGCTCTCAAGATTTATCTCGAATAGGCGCCCCCATCGTCTGCCCAGAAAAAATGCCGATATATGAAGCTTGTTGCTTTCCCACTTCCGTTAGGAGCAACCACTATTCCAATTCTACTGTCTAGCGATATTGAAATGTTGCGCCCTCGAAAAAATTCCAAGTATCTCTAATATCTCCAACTTCATTTTCTGCTTCGTGAATTAGATACTTGCTCGCACCCTGTAACCATGCGGTTGCAATAGATGCTGCGAAGCTCGCACGGCTCGCATGATGAGTTCAAGAATTCTGGTTTTTGGCAGCGAACAAATTTGAGAGCGGTATCTACTAGTGCAGTGACTCATTCGGAAGGTTCAGGGTTTCGGCGGACCCTTGCGAGGATGGCCTTGGCGGATTTGGTCCAGACGAAGGGGCGCGGGCTGCTGTTGTGCTCGGCGATGTAGCGGTTGATCG
>JAESGR010000330.1_pt1 | contig 48358 bp, 46 predicted proteins | sample 9269771 | NCBI WGS metagenome assembly JAESGR01 (sample SAMN15739572, study PRJNA653492) | algae metagenome | isolation source: Chroococcus sp. CMT-3BRIN-NPC107 and co-occurring heterotrophs from well... | place: USA: Clark Mountains Wilderness, California | collected 2010-04-18 | reverse complement strand
GATCACCATCAAGGCCAGGAGCCTCACCGCTCCAGCGACAGGCCGGATAGATCTGCGCATCCAATGCCGCCGACGGCACCAGAACACCTTGCGGCGGGGGGCGTCCATAGATTGTTGAGGAGGTTGGCGAGCCCGATCTTGGTTGCGGCTTGAGGCGATGCCGCCGCCGCCAGCTCCTGCCGGCGTCTCCCTCGGAGATCGGATCGAGCGTCCGCTGACGCTCGATCGTGCGGACGAACAGGCCCATCCTCGCCTTCTGCCAGGCAGACACGTGCTCGATTGGTGTGCGGATGGCCGACTTCTTCGCGTTCGCTCTGGAAGTCCGACCTGGCATCGGGCGATGCGCCACCTTGTTGCGATAGACGCGACTTGCCAGCATCCGCCGGGATGGCAGCGCCCCATTCTTCTTCGATCGCTGGCCACTATTGCCCATCGATCGCGGCAGGGGATCGATCCAGTTCCGCAGGAACGGCGGTCAGCAGACCGCCGCGGGACGGCCGCCGATGTATTGCCCGGCTCGAGCAGGACACCCAGGCTACTTCCCTCGTGCGCGCCAGCATCCGTGGGTGCTGATGTGGTTCTGATAGCCAAGGCCGGGACCCCAAACTCGGCCTGCTTCCGCCCATCCTCCAACGGCTCGGCCTTGGTGTCCTTGATCGTCCATGATCCGTCAGCAGACGGATCATCCAGCACCAAAGGTGCCAAGATTAGGAGACCTTGGCGGGCGAGGCATTCTGATGCTTCTGGCGGAGCTTTGCTGGCTTGGCCTGCCACTCCTCGGACATGCGCTCCTCCTTGAGCGCCTGCTTCTCCACCTTCGTGTTCCGCTGCTTGGATGAAGTCACGATGCCGGCAACGACAGGCTGACCGGACATGGCGAGGTAGCCCGCTTCCCGCAGCTGCCGGGCGAATAGATCGAAGTCCACCACGGCAGCCACGCGTTCGAGGTCATCGTCGTTCTTCGACCGGTCGGCCAGCCGCTCCTCGACACCGAAGAAGCCAGCCTGACCCGCCATCACCGCCTCCTGCTTCACAGCCTCATCCCGCCATCGATGCCGGCTATGCCCGAGTGGCTTTTGGAGGTGCCCAGCTTCGAGCGCCCGGCGTTGATCCGCCCTCCATCAGACGGGGACCAGATCCTGAGGCGCCGGCAGGGGCATCGACCGTGTGCCCAGGCGCAGGCGGAACAGGGCCTGCTTCACCCACCGACCATCATCTTGACCACCTCGTCGCCGTCGGTCTGGTCGATCCGCCGCTCGCCGGCGTTGCGGCCGCGGCGCAGGACCAGGATCCGGTCGGAGACGGCGAAGATGTCGCCGAGATTGTGGCTGATGAAGATGATGGCCACGCCCTGGGCCTTGAGGCGTGCGATCAGTTCCATGACCTTGCGCTGCTCCGGCACGCCCAGGGCGGCGGTGGGTTCGTCCATGATCAGCAGTTCGGCCTTCCAGTAGATGGCACGGCCGATCGCGACGGCCTGCCGCTGGCCGCCCGACAGGTTGCGCACGGGCTGGACGAGCTTCTTGGGCTCGATGTCGATTTCCAGCTGATGGAGGACCTTCTCCGCCTCCTGGCGCATCGTCTCGCGGTCGAGCCGCGGCAGCAGGCCCAGGAACCGCGTGAAGCGCTCGCGGCCGAGAAAGACGTTGGCGCCGACGTCCAGATTGTCTGCGAGCGCCAGGTCCTGGTAGATCGTCTCGATGCCGGCGGCGCGGGCCGCCGAGGGGCTGGCGAAGTCGACGGCCGTGCCCTTGAAGTGGATCTCGCCCTCATCGCGGCTGTGCACGCCGGCGATCGCCTTGATCAGCGTCGACTTGCCCGCACCGTTGTCGCCTGCCAGCGCCAGCACCTCGCCCCGGCGCACCGTCAGGTCGACATCCTCCAGCGCCGTGACCCCGCCAAAGCGCTTGGTGAGGTGGCGGATCGCCAGGAGCGGCTCAGACATCGCGTCGCACCCCGCCGGTGAGCCGTTCCCGCGACTGGTCGATCAGCACCGACACGATGATCACGACCCCCACGGCCACGAACTGCCAGAACGGCGCGACGTCGATGAAGACCAGGCCGTACTGGATGACCGCGATGATCAGCGCGCCGATCACCGTGCCGATGATCGTGCCCGACCCGCCGAACAGCGACGCGCCCCCGATCACGACCGCGGCGATGCTGTCCAGGAGAAGCGGCTCGCCGCCCTGGGCCGCACCGGCCGAAAAGCGCGCCGTGTAGATCACGCCGGCAATGCCCGCGCAGAACCCTGCCAGCATGTAGAGCAGCACGGTGTGCTTGGGCACGTCGATGCCCGCACGGATCGAGGCTGCCTTGTTGCCCCCGATCGCATAGGTGTAGCGGCCGAACCGGCTTTCCTGGAGCAGCCAGTGCATCGCCAGCATCACCAGGAGCGCGATGATGACGGGCACCGGGACGCCCACCAGCTTGGCGTTGCCCAGCTGGAACAGCCATGGGTTGTTGACGGGCACGGTCGTCCCGCTGGCCGTCAGGAAGCCCACGCCGCGGCACACGCCATACATGCCGAGCGTGCCGATGAAGGCCGGGATCGCCAGGCGCGCGATCAGCGTGCCGCTGACCAGGCCCGGGATGATGCTCACCGCCAGCGCCGCCGCGATACCCAGCAGGAGCGACACGCCCGGATGGAACCCGGTCAGCTGCTGCATGGTCGTGGCCATGACCACCGAGGCCAGCCCCATGACGAACCCGACCGAGAGGTCGATGCCGCCGGCGATGATGACGAGCGTCTGGCCCATGGCGAGCAGCAGCGGCATCGAGGCGGTCAGCGCGATGCTCTGCAGGTTGTAGGGATTGAAGAGGAAGGTCGAGCCGTACTGAGCCCTGGCCCAGATCTCGAAGAACAGGACCAGGATCAGGAGGAACAGCCAGGACCAGGCGATGGCCACGAAGGCGAGCAGCGGATGGCGTTCGGCCGGGGCGTGCGGGGCGATGGTGGCCAAGGGCGGTACAGCCTCATTCGGTCGCGAAATGCTCGGGCGGAGGGACGGCCGAATGCCATTCCTCCGCCCCCAAGGGTCAGTCCGAGTAGACGAACGCCGCGATCTTCGGGTCGTCGATATTGCTCTTGTCCATGACGGTGAAGCCCGTGCCGATCGAAGTGGGGACGGACTGGCCGGACAGCGCCGCGAACGCCGTCACCACGCCGAAAAAGCCGATCTCGGCCGGGTGCTGGGCAATCGCGAAGTCGACCGAGCCGCTCTTCAGGTCGTCGACGATCCGCGTCGGCGTGTCGAAGGCCACCACCTTGATCTCGCCGGTCTTGCCGGCCGCCTTGACGCCATCGGCGGCGCCGAACGCGGAGAACAGGTTGGCGCCGAACACGCCCGCCAGGTCCTGGTTGCGCGCGAACACGGCCTGGAGCTGCGAGGAGGCCTTGTTGGCGTCGTTGTCGTTGAACTGCGTTTCCAGGACGGTGATGTCCGGGAACTCGGCCATGCCGGCCTTGAATCCTTCCTCGCGCTGGTCGGTGGTCGAGATGCCGGGTTTCACGTTGCTGACATAGACCTTGCCCTTGCCACCGATGGCCTGGGCCAGGGCCCGAGCCGCCATCTTGCCACCCAGCACGTTGTCCGAGGCGACATAGGAGAGCGGGAAGTCGCCCTCGCCCGAACCGTCCTGGTACAGGCCGTCGTCGATGAAGGTGTCGACGGTCACCACGCTGATGCCGGCATCGATCGCCTGGCGCAGCGGCGCGATCAACTGCTGCTTGTCGGTGGGCGCGATCAGGATCGCGTCGGGCTGCCGGGCGATCACCGCCTGGAGCACCGGCACCTGCAGGGTCGGGTTGAACTCGGGCGCCCCCTGGAAGACCAGCTCCACGCCCAAGGCGTCGGCGGCTGCCTGGGCACCCTTGCGCATCGTGATGTAGAACGCGTCGGTGGTGAGCCCGGGGATGAGCGCGATCGTGAACTTCTTGTCCTGGGCAGCAGCCGGCCGCACCAGCGCACCCGCAGCGGTCGCGAGCGCCAATGCACCCGCGAAATGGCGGCGATCCATCTTGTCCTCCCTGTCGTCCCGTCATGCGGGACGTGGCCGGACGCTAGCGGCGCCGCTAAACCCTTACAAGTCGCGACCGTTTGAACGGAGATCTGTCCCTTGGAACCCCATCCGATGCTCAAGCCCCTGTCCGTGCGCATCGGGCTGTTGCTGTTCTGCCTGGCCTGGACGGCCTTCGAAGCCTGGCACGAGCCGAACTCGATCTGGTTCTGGCTGTTCGCAGGCGTCACCGTCTATGCGGCCGTCGAGTTCTTCATCTCCGACAAGTACCGCGCCAAGAAGAACGCCGCCTCGGCCTCCCAGGGCGACGTTCCTCCGACAAGCTGACCGGCGCTGCCGCTCAGCCGTGCAACTTGGTGGCGATCTCGGCCACGTGGCGGCCCTGGAAGGTGGCACCATCCAGCTCGACGGCGGAAGGCTGGCGGGAACCGTCGCCGCCGGCGATCGTGGCGGCACCATAGGGCGACCCACCCAGGATCTCGCCCAGGCCCATCTGCCCCTGGAAGGAATAGGGCAGGCCCACGATCACCATGCCGTGATGGAGCAGCACGGTGTGGAACGAGGTGCAGGTGGTCTCCTGGCCGCCATGCTGGCTGGCGGTGCTCGTGAACACGCTGCCGACCTTGCCGATCAGCTTGCCCTGTGCCCAGAGCGACCCGGTCTGGTCCAGGAACTGCTTCATCTGGGCGGCCATGTTGCCGTAGCGGGTCGGGGTGCCGAAGATGATGGCGTCGTAGTCGGCGAGTTCGCTGGGCTCCGCGATCGGTGCGGGCTGGTCCATCTTGTAGTGGGACTGCTCCTGCACCTCCTGTGGCACCAGCTCCGGTACCCGCTTCACGACGACGTCCGTACCGGCCACCGATTTGGCGCCTTCGGCTGCCGCATAGGCCATCTTCTCGACATGGCCCCAGCTTGAATAATAGAGCACCAGGATCTTCGCCATCACGCATCTCCTCGAACGACAAACAGCAGGACGGAGATGGGCCGCCGCCAAAGGATTGCCAACAGCGAGACTAGGGGCGGATCGTCCCCTGTGCGGAAACAATGCTGCCGTCGCGCAGGAACGCTGATCCCCGGCGGTAGGGCCGCACCCCCGCCAGGCTTCGCCCGGACGCCTGCGCCAGCCCCGCGGCGTGAAGGGCGGCGGCCCGGCCTTCGGACCGCTCGACCAGGTCACCATCCAGCTCCAGCAGCACACCCGCGCCTGTGATGCGGCAGCGAATGGCAGCCGCACCCGGCAGCAGGACGGCCAGCTCCCGCTCGACCAGATCCACGAAGGCCAGGTCCTCGGCATCGATCGGGATGCCGGTCTCGATCCGGCTGGACAGGCAGGGCTGGGCCGGAAGCTCGGCCAGATCATCCAGCCCATGCAGCGCCGCCAGGGCGCGGATGCCGGCCTTGTCGATGCCCGCCTCGACGAAAGGATGCACGACCCGGTGCTCGGCAGCGGCGCGCAGCCCCGGACGATAGTCGCCGAGATCGTCCAGGTTGGCACCCGACGCGATCGTACCGGACGTCAGGCGCAGGATGCGCCCATACAGGTTGGTCTTGCAGAAATAGCACCGGTCGACGGGATTGGCGCGATAGGCGGGATCGTCGAACTCGCCCGCTCCCACCACGACCAGGTCCCAGCCATGACGCTGCGCATGCCGCTCGACACGGGCGGTCGCCAGTGGAGGCACGGCCGGCGACACGGCATGGACCATCCGCACGCTGGCCCGGCCGAACCGGTGCGCCAAATAGGCCAGCGTCATGCTGTCCACGCCGCCACTGACCGCGACGGCCAGTCCGTCATGGCGGTCGAGGGCCGCCAGCAATAGCTCCATCAGCTCCCTCACGCCTCGCCCTCCGCCCGTCGCGCGAAATGGCGCCGCTCGGCCAGCGTGTTGCCGGTGACGTCGTCGCTCTCCGCCTTTACCGTCTGGGTCCGGTCGGGCCGGCGGACCCGCTTCACCCTGATCCGCCCGGCCTGCTCGATCGACCGGGGCAGGCAGATGCGCTGCTCGACATGCCAGCGCAGGCCGATCGTGCTGGTCTCCGCAAAACAGGCGTTCTGGATGAACTCGAGGGAATCGGGGGCGACCAGCAGCCGGAAGTTCTCGATCGGCCGTCCCTTCTTGCCACGCCTCGTCGCCGTCGTCAGGTCCAGCACGCCAGCTCGTTCCCGCAGCCGGTCGCAGGCGACGGCGATCTCCTCGCCGGTCATGTCGTCGACGTCGAAGCTCAGCACCACGACCTCTTCGGTGACGCGCTCCGTGCCGGCAGGCTCGAAGAGCATGGCGCGCAACACGTTCGGCATATCCGGAAGGCGGCGCGTGCCGGCACCGGTGCCGCCGCGAAACAGTCGTCCGCCCCTCCACCTGGCAAGGGGATCAGGGATCAGGTGGCGGAGGATCGCCGCCCCTGTGGGCGTAACGCGCTCGCCCTCCACGCCGTCGTCCCTCCAGGTGAAGCCGGTGAGGATCGCAGCGGTGGCAGGTGCGGGCACGGGCAGGAGGCCATGGCGGGTCCGCACGGTGCCGCCGCCGCGGGGCAAGGGCGAGGCGGTCCAGATCGCCCAGTCCAACGCCGCGACGATGCTGCCGGCCGCGACCACGTCGGCAAGGGAGTCCCAGTCGCCGATCTCATGGAAATGTACGTCGGCGACCAGCACGCCGTGAATGGCTGCCTCGGCATTGGCCAGGATCGTCAGGATCGCCTCGGCATGCCTGGCCGTGCCGTCGGAAAGATCCGCCCGGTCGATCCGACGGACCATGTCGGCGAACGAGGCACTGTCCGGCGGGGCGACGGCAGGCGCCTGCAGGCCGAAGCGAAGGCAGCTGATACCCTCGCTTTGACCTTCCGTCAGCACCGGCTCGCCGGCACCCTCGGGCAGCACGGCCACGACGTCCGCCAGAACCCGCTCGCGCAGGTCCGGCAGCGCGTCCAGCATCGCCGCCACGAACATGTCCCCGGCGATGCCGCCAGCAACGTCCAGGTGAACGTGCAGCGGCCCCTCAGGCAGGGGCATGGATCGGGATCACGTAGGGGCCTTCCGGGATGACCGCCACGGCCCCGTCGCCATGACGGGCCACGGAGGCCGCGACCGCCTCGTCCAGGGACGGCACGATCTCCACGCCCGTGATCCGCCGCTCTTCCGGATCCAGCCCGGTCGTGAACATCTGAATGTGCCCCAACCGCATCGACTTCAGCTGCATCTCGGTCTGCCACTCGTCGATCTCGGCCAGCGACTTCGCGGTGAGCGTCTGCAGGAACCGTTCCGGGCCAAGCTCGACCAGCCGCGCCTGCGCATCCTTGAACTCCGGCGAGCCGAAGCCTTCCGAGCACTCCGACACCATGATGAGCGTGCCGCCCGGCTCCAGGATGTCGAGCGGCGTCACCATGCCCTTCACGGTCTGGTAGTAGGTCTTGTCCAGCGGATAGCCGGCCGAGGAGGTCACCAGCGTCTTGAACTTGCGCGGCACTTTCACCTGGCTCACGTCCTGCACGAAGGCCACCGCCGCCAGATGACTCTCGATCACCTCGCCGAAGGTGACATGGGCAAGGTCGCGGTCCTCATCCAGCACCGTGTTCAGCGCGTGGACCGGGCCCAGCTTGCGGACGATGTCGAGCTGCTCCTCGTGCAGCGGGTTGCCCACGAGGTTGCACTGGACCGCCAGCGGGTCCTCCATGAAGCGCGCCGAGTGGAACGTCCGGATCGTGGTGTGATGGGCGACGCCCGGGGCCACCACCTTGCGGCCGCCCGACCAGCCCGCCATGAAATGCGGCTCGACCAGACCGGTCGAGATCTTCAGGTCGGCATGGACCAATCGCCGGTCGAGCCGGATCGGCACCTGGCGCTTCTCGGTGAAGCCCAGGTCGACATGCATGTCGTCGTCCCTGGCATAATGGTTCTCGATCCGGACATTATTCATCACCCAGGGATCGCCCACGAGCTCGGCCAGCTCGTCGCCCAGGTTCGGGCGGTGCAGGCCCGTCGCGACCAGGATGGTGATCCGATCCAGGGGAATGCCGGATCCTACCATCGTCTCGACCATCGGCCGCAGGAACAGCCGGTTGGGCACGGGACGGGTGATGTCGCAGATCAGGATGCAGGCGCTGGCCTTGCCCTTCGCCAGCTCGGCCAGGGGCGGCGATCCGACCGGATGGTCCAGCGCTTGGCGCACGGCACCGTGCGGGTCGGGCAGCTTCGGCAGGGCCGCCTTGCGGATCACGTATGGGGAGGCATGCGGGGGCAGGTTCAGCTGAACGTGCGATCGCCCGAACGCGATCTCGATCTTCTGGCCCGGCATCCCTGATCTCCCATGCGGCGTTGCTGGTGGGTGAAGCGCAAGCACGCTTCCGGCTCAAGCCTGTCTGCCGGCCTGGCCGCCATCGCTCGCATAGAGATGGGAAGGATTGGTGCGGTCGAGAAGACTCGAACTTCCACGCCCTTTCGGGCACAGCGCCCTCAACGCTGCGCGTCTACCAATTCCGCCACGACCGCACATCGCTTAAGAGCCTGGCCTATTGGCCGCCGGCGCCGCGCGGTATAGTCGGTCCGCATCGGGCCTGCAAGACAATGGAGAGGCTTTTGGCGCTGGAATGGCGTGTGGCCCCCGGACTGGTCGCTTATCCGGATGCCGTGGCGACGATGGAAGACAGGGTCAGGCGGATCCGCGACGAGGGTGCCGACGAGCTGGTCTGGCTCGTGGAGCACCCGCCACTCTATACCGCCGGCACGTCGGCCGCCGCCGGCGAACTCCTCGATCCGCAGCGCTTCCCGACCTTCCAGACCGGCCGCGGCGGGCGCTGGACCTATCATGGCCCCGGCCAGCGCGTGGCCTATGTCATGCTCGACCTGCAGCGGCGTGGCGTCGACCTTCGCGCCTATGTCACCCGGCTGGAAGGCTGGGCCATCGCAGCCTTGGCGGCATTCGGCGTGCATGGCGAGCGGCGCGAGGGCAGGGTCGGCATCTGGGTGAACCGCAACGGCATGGAGGAGAAGATCGGTGCAGTCGGCGTGCGGGTCAGGCGCTGGGTGACCTATCATGGCATCGCCATCAACGTGTCGCCGGACCTCACCCATTTCGCCGGGATCGTGCCCTGCGGCATCGAGGAGTTCGGGGTGACCTCGCTGGCCAAGCTCGGCGTCCGGGCCAGCCTTGCCGACCTCGACCAGGTCCTGCTGCGGACGTTTCAGGCGGGGTTTGGCGCAGGGACCGAGCCGTCGACGCCCGGACGATTGAACGCGGCTGAACCCGCTACTAGTTCTCTGGCATGAGAACAGCGGCCGCCATGTTGCTTTTCGCCCTCCTGATCGGCCCAGAAGTCGCGCAGGCAGCCTGCAACGACAGTGCGGCGCCGGGCGTGATGTGGCGGCGCTGCTTGATGGATGGCGAGGACATGGCGGGGGTCAACCTGGCCAAGGCGGATCTGCGCGGGGCGTCGTTCAAGCGTGCCGTCCTTGTCGGGGCGGACCTGAGCGGCAGCAGGGCCGGTGGCGCCAAGTTCATCAGCGCGGATCTCAAGCAGGTCCGGCTCGAGGATGCCGACCTGAAGCGTGCCGACTTCACCAACGCCATGCTCGATGGTGCATCGCTGGTGCGTGCCGACCTGCGTGGCAGCCGCCTCTACGACGCCAAGCTGCGCGGCGCCGATCTGACCGGCGCCCTCCTGACCTCCGCCGACCTTCTCCGGACCGACTTCTCCGGTGCCACCTGGACGGACGGCGTCACCATCTGTGCTGCCGGCTCGCTCGGCCGCTGCGTGAACAGCTCCGGGCCGGTGGTGGACGACGGCACCTGAGCGTCAGCCCGTGGGCGTCCCGTTCTCGCGCAGGCGGATGAAGGCGTCCGCCGTGCCGAGCGGCCGCCCGATCAGGAAGCCTTGCGCCTCGTGGCAGCCCAGCTCGCGCAGGAACTCGAGCTGCTCCTTCGTTTCCACGCCCTCGCCGACCACCCGGACCCGCAACGTATCAGCCAGTGCCACGACCGCCCGCGCGATCGCGGCGTCGTTCGGATCGGTCGTCACGTCGGCGATGAACGAGCGGTCGATCTTCAGGGCGCCGATCGGGAAGCGCTTGAGATAGGCGAGCGAGCTGTAACCGGTGCCGAAATCGTCGACGGTCACCCGCACGCCCAGCTCGTGCAGCCGGTGCACCGTGTCCTGGACGTCCTGCATGATGCTGCTCTCGGTCAGCTCCAGCTCCAGGCACGGCCCCGGGAACGCGCTGTCCATCAGCAGCCGGCGGACCTTGGCGACGAAGTCGCGCGCCTGGAACTGGCGGGCGGAGATGTTCACCGCGATCCGCAACCCCTCCAGCCCCTCGGCATGCCACTCGCGCATCTGCAGCACGGCCTGGCGCAGCACCCAGTCGCCGATCGGCAGGATGAGGCCCGTCTCCTCGGCGATCGGGATGAAATCCGATGGCGGGATCATGCCGAGCTCGGGGCTGTTCCACCGCAGCAGCGCCTCCACCCCGACGATCCGGTCCTCGGCCAGCCCGACCAGCGGCTGGAAATGCAGCAGCAGCAGCTCGCCACGCTCCACCGCCTTGCGCAGCCGGCTCTCCAGCACGAGCCGCTGGTAGGCCTTGGCGTTCATGTCGGTCGTGTAGAACTGATAGGTGTTGGATCCCTGTTCCTTGGCGCGCGCCAGCGCCGTGCCCGCGTTCTTGAGGAGCTGGTCCGGATGGTCGCCGTCGAAGGGGAACAGCGAGATGCCGATCGATGCCGCCACGGTCGGCTGGTCGCCGGCGATCTGGAACGGTGCCTGCAGACAGTCGAGTGTCTTCTGCGCCACCTTGCCCGCACCCTCGGCTCCTTCGGTCGCCAGGGCCAGGATCAGGAACTCGTCGCTGCCGGGTCGCGCCACCGTGTCCGACTTGCGCAGGGCGTTGCCGATCCGTGCTGCCGCCGCCCGCAGGACCCGGTCGCCCTTGTCCAGCCCCAGGCTCTCGTTGATCAGCTTGAATCGGTCCAGGTCCACCACCATCACCGCCAGCTGCTGACGCCCGCGGCGCGCCCGCTCGATCGCCTGGCTCAGGCGGTCCAGGAACAGGAGCCGGTTGGGCAGGCCGGTCAGCGGGTCGGTATAGGCGAGGTTGCGGATGGTCTCCTCGGTCTGCTTGCGCAGCGTGATGTCCCGCACGATCAGCACGCCGCCGGGCCCATCGCCGACAGGGGCCACGGCCACCTCGACCGGAACATGCTCGCCCGAGCGGCGGATCGCCCGGCTTTCGCCATGGAGCCTGGAAGGCTCCTGTCCATTCAGCCCGGCCTGCCCACCCTCCAGGGCCAAAAGCGGCGGATCGAACAGTTCAGCTGCCGCCCGACCGAGCAGTCCTCCGCCGGCCAGATCGAAGATGCGCTCGGCCGCGCGCGACGCACGGCACACGGCACCGGCCGCGTCCACCACCAGCACGCCGTCCGTCACATGGTCGAGCACCAGATCGAGAAAGCCGTCGTCGGTGGGACCGGGCGGGCGTTCCTCGCCGGCCGGTACCGTGGCGCGGACCGGCCGGACCACGCCAAGGACGGTTTCCGTGGACATGGGCTGCAGGACGATCTCCCAGTGCTGGCCCGATGCCGGCCACTGGAACGTCGCCTCGATGCGCCGCCCGCTGGTGAGCGCCTGCTCGACCCGGTCGCGCCAGTCCTCGGCGAGCTCGCTGCCCAGGACGTCGTCGAGCGGTCCGTGGTCGAGAGTCTGCAGCGTCCGGCAAAGTGCCTCCTCCCGGCCGGTCGCGATCCACAGGAGCCGCAGGTCGACATCGATCGCCAGCACCGCCGCATCGAGGAGGTCGGCGAGGAGCCGGTAATCGGCCAGCGGCAGGCCTGGTGCGGAAAGTTCCTGGCGCTCGGCCGAGCCCTGCCGCAGGAGGCCCAGCACGCGCTCGACCGGCATGCCGGCCTGGGCCTTGCCGGATCCTGCCCGGACCGGCCGCGCCCGGTCGAACAGCCTGACCTCGGCGCCGTGCGCGGTGCGGATCCGATAGCTGATGTCGCTGCTCACGCCGGCCATCAACTCCAGGTTGCGGCGACGCAGCCTGCCACGGTCCCGCGGAACCACGATCCCGGACAGGCCACCCCGTGCCAGCAATTCCGGCATGGAGTAGCCGGTCAGCCGCTCCACGGTCGGGTCCGCCCATTCCAGCCGCAACCCGGCATCGACGTCGGCGCAGAGCCGGTAGAGGCCACCGCCCACCAGGTCGCCCAGCAGGCGGGACGTGCCACTGGAATCCGCCGCCTCCCCGGTCTCCTTGCCGGCCTCGCTCGCGACGACTGTCAGAAGAGCGAGCTTGCCCGGTGCCAGGGACGCGGCCTGCACGGCGCATCGCTGCGGCTTGCCATGGGCAAAGAGCGGGAGCTCGCCCGTCCACGGCTCGCCGGTCTGCAGCGCGTTGAGGAGCGCGGCAAAGCCCGGATCGACGGGATCCGTCGCCCGCAGCAGGCGCAGGCGCGCGCCCGGCAGGGCCTGCTCGTCCAGTCCCGTGATCCGGCACAAGGCCCGGTTGGCCCACACGATGATCGGGTGCGGACGCATCGGGTCCGGGCGCGTCACCAGGAGCAGGCCCATGGGCAACGCGTCCAGCATGGCGGCGACATCGCCTGCCGGCAGGCTGTCCATCGCTGTCCGCGCGGCCGACGCTTCACGCAGGTTCCGTTCGCCCAAGCCGCTCACCTCGTCCACGCCAGTTCTCTCGGTGCGATGACGGCGCTCTGCGTCGCCGCGTCATTGCAACGGCGGGTAATCGGTTTGCCACACGATATCGAGCGGTTAAATGAAACCGGACCCGGTCAACCCATGCGTGCCGAAGCCTGGACCGGCGAATGGCGGTGCCGCGCTGTGGGCGGCAAGGCGGCGGCCGATCGCGGACGGCAGATCGGCGGCGGTCAGGCCCGTGCTCAGCATGGCGCCGGCCTCGGCGTGAAGGCGAACGGCAGCCGCGGCCGCCTCGAAGCTCGGCATGCCCTGCGCCAGCAGGCCCAGCACCGCGCCGGTCAGCACGTCGCCGGCCCCGGCGGTCGCCAGGGCCGGGGCGGCCAGGTCCAGGATCGTCGCGCGGCCATCGGGCGAAGCCACGACCGTATCCGCCCCTTTCAGGATGACCACGGCACCGCTCTGCGCCGCGGCCGCCATGGCCCGCTCGATCCGCGCACCCTGGAGGCCCGGGAACAGCCGCGCGAACTCGCCCTGATGGGGCGTCAGGACCGCGTCGCCACCAAGCGGCTGCTCGCATGGAGCGATGCTGGTGAGGGCGTCGGCGTCAAGGACGATCCGCTTGCCCGCCGCCAGGATCCGCCGCACCCGGTCCCTGGTGCGCTCGCCGATTCCGGCGGCAGGGCCGATAGCGACGGCGTTGCGCCTGGCGTCCGCCAGCAGCCGGTCCAACGCCTCCTCATCCGGCAGCGGCACGGTCATCAGGTCCACCTGGCCGGCCGCATAGATCGCGACGGCATCAGGGTCGACCGCGACCGTCACCAGCCCGGCGCCGATGCGCAAGGCGGTGCTGGCCGTCATCCGGGCGGCACCGGTCGCATGCGCGGGGCCACCGACGACCAGGGCGTGGCCCATGGTATATTTGTGCGACAGCAGATCGCGGCGTGGCAGGAGACGACGCCAACGGCAGGGCAGGTCGATGCTCATCTGCCCGCCCAGAGCCGAGAGGTGCCGCTCCTCGATGCCGATGTCGGCTGCGACGATCTCGCCGGCATGGATTCGGCCCGGCAGCAGGACGAGGCCGGGCTTGGCCCGCACGAAGGTGACGGTAACGTCAGCCCGCACGGCCATGCCGCGGATGCTGCCGGTCGCACCGTCGATCCCTGACGGAATATCCACGGCGACCACCGGGCCGCTGCCGGTGTTGATCTGCTCGATCAGGCGCGCCGCGGCGCCGTCGACATCGCGGGCGAGGCCCGCGCCGAACAGGGCGTCGACGACCAGTCGGGCGGCCACCGGTGACAGTTCTGTCGGCGGTACCCAGGATGCGTCCCACCCATCCGCGGCGGCCCGGGCGTCACCGGCAAGGCTTGAAGGCGGTACGAGCGATGTGACCTCGACCTCCCAGCCGGCGGCCCGCAGCAGCCTGGCGACCACCCAGCCGTCGCCGCCATTGTTGCCGGGGCCGCAGGCGACCAGCACCGGACGCCGGGCGTAGCGCGCGGTGATCGTGCGTGCCACCGCCGTGCCGGCCCGCTCCATCAGCACGTGCCCAGGCGTGCCTCCTTCCACCGCCAGTCGGTCCAGTCGCGCGACGTCGCCGGGCGCCAGAAGCAGCCCGTCCGCCGGTGCCGGCTTGGGAAAGCCCCGCAAGCCGCCCGTCCTCAGTGATGCCGGCGGAAGCGGGCGGCAGCCGCCCGCTCGATTGCGGAGGCCACCAGCGGTTCCAGCTCCAGCCAGTCGCGCATGCTCTGCAGCACTTCCAGCTCTTCCTGGCCGGCCGTGCCGTCCGCCGCCGCCACGTCGCAGGCGAGCAGGTAGGCCGTTTCGCGCAGCGGCTTGTCGAGGGAATCCTTGATGTCGTTGATCAGCTCGTCGACTCCACGCGACTTTTGCAGGAGCAGGGCGACGTGCCGCCCGATTTCCGTGATACTTTCCCGGTCGAAGTCCTTGAACACCGGCAGGGTGGAGACGAGCCTGCCGATCATGCCCAGCTCGGCATCGGTCATCTCGCCCTCGGCGGCGGCGATCAGGACCATGGTGGAAACCAGCGCTTTTTGTTGACGAGCGAACAACGACATCGGCATGCCCCTGGAAGTCGGCCGGCGATCCGCTCACGGATGGCCGCGGGCGGCAGATATGCGGATCTCCGGGAAAGGTCGCAACCATTGCCGATCGAGATGGCCACCGCGATCGAGGACGCCCTTGCGGCAGGACGGCCGGTGGTGGCGCTGGAAACCACGCTGGTAAGTCATGGCCTGCCCTGGCCGCATAACCTGGAGACTGCCCGGCAGATGGCCCAGGCCGTCGTCCGGGAAGGAGCAGTGCCGGCGGTGATAGGCGTCCTGGACGGCGTGGTACGGGTGGGGCTCACCCAGGCCGAGATCGAGCGCTTTGCCAGGGAGCCCGGCATCGCCAAGTGTGCTACCCGCGACCTGCCTTTTGTCGTGGCGACGGGCGGCAGCGGTGCCACCACGGTCTCGGCCACCGTGGAGGTGGCTGCCCGCGTCGGCATTCGCTGGATGGCGACCGGCGGGATCGGCGGCGTGCACCGGGGGGCGGCGGAGACCGGGGACGTGTCGGCGGACCTGGATGCCATTCGCCGTTCGCGCGTCGTCGTGGTGTGCGCGGGCGCCAAGATCATCTTGGACCTGCCGCGCACGATGGAATGGCTGGAAACGCTGGGCGTGCCGGTGCTGGGATGGAAGACCGACGAGCTTGCGGGCTTCTACACCGCCAGCACCGGCCTGGCGGTGCCGAGGATCGCCGACGAGGCGGCGCTCGCCCGCTGGTGCGGCAGCTGGCAGGACCTCGGCTTCCCGTCCGGCGTCGTGCTGGCCGCCCCGCCACCACCCGGCCTCGCGATGAACGGTGCGGAGGTGACGGCGCTGGTGGCGGCGGCCGAGGAGGCCGTCCCTGCCGCCGAGCGGAGCGGCAAGGCCGCCACGCCGGCCTTGCTGGCCGCCATGGCCTACCTGTCCGGCGGCCGGACGGTCGAGCTGAACCGGGATCTGATCGTGGCCAACGCCGCCCTGGCGGCGCGCTGCGCCACTGCCTGCGGGCTTCGACCGTTCTCAACCCAGAGGCGAAATATTACTTGACCAGCTTCGCCTGAACGACGCTCATGCGCGCCAGCATGGCAGGCTCGTTCTGGTAGCTTCATGGACCTCGGTTCGAACGCGCGTCGTATCCTCCTCCTGGGCGTGGCCTCCTCGACCCGCCTCCTCATGTGCCATGTCCTGCAGAACCTGGGCTATGCGGTGGACGAGGCGACGGACGTCGCCGAGGCCGCCGCGCGCTGCCGGAACTGCGGCCTCGTGGTGCTGGGGCTTCGGACGGCCTCGGGCGAACTGCGGACGATCGTGCGGGCGCTGCGCGGCATCGACCGGCCGCCGGCCGTCATGGTCGTGGGGGATGCTGCCGCGATTGCGGAGATCCAGCAGCCCGACCCGGACATCCAGGCCTGCCTCGTCGAGCCGGTGGAGTTCGGCCAGTTCCTGGCGACGGTCCGCCAGCTGATCGAGACCGCCTGCCAGACAGGGCGGGCGTCCACCGCACCGGTCGACCTGGAACGGCTCGACATGTTCGCCGGCAGCGGTCCGGACCTGACCGAGGAACTGGCGGCCCTCTTCTTCACCACCGCCAGGGCCTATCTGGCGGACATGGAAAACGCCTTGCGCAACGACGGCGACGCATCGCGGACCGCCCATACGCTCAAGGGTGCCTGTGCCAATTTCGGTGCGTCCGAGATGGCGGCACTCGCCCTGATCGCCGAGGAGCAGGGCGTGACCGCGGAACGCTTGAGCGGCCTGCGCGGTGCGCTTGCCCGCGCCGAGCAGTTCATGGCGGGAGCCGGCATCTACCGGGCTGCCGTGCAGTGAGCAGCAGCCGTTCCTCCCGCCAATGCGGGAATTTCCTCCATCCTGCTCAACCTACGCGACCAGACTGCAACACACGCCGCATCCTCCCGCGCGACGGCTGGGAAACTCCTTGCTGGCGGTGCAGTACTGTCCTGTTGTCGCCGCGCGAGGTGCGGCACGGCAGGTGCCCTCGCGACATGTTGATCCCGGCCGGCGTTCCGTTCGCAGCGGCCGTCCAGTGAGGTGTGCTCGATGCTGAGAGGCGCTCGTCTGTTGGTGGCCGTGAGCCTGGGTGCGCTGGCTGCCGGTTGCACCAACCTGGCGGCGCCGAACTTCGGCACGCTCAACCCGAACGGGCTCGACGATACCGACCTGAAGATGTGGGACATCGAGGCCGTCCGCCGGATGGTCCCGCAGGGTCCGGCCTTCAACGAGCAGCTGCGCGTGGGCTACCTGGAACTGGCCGACGCCGTCGGCGGGGCCGGCGATGACGGCGACGAGGACCATTTCCTGCGCAAGGCGGTAGCCTCCGCCCGTGGACTGGCCCAGGTGCCGGACCAGGTCGTGATGCCCGATGCGATGGACTATCGCGGTGCCGGCACCGACGCGGACGGGGCGCTGGCGGTGGGTCGTGCCCGGCTCCTGGACGCATTCGCGCTCAACGCCCGCAAGCTGGCGCCGCTGGATGCCGCCAACGCCCAGGTCGCCTGGGACTGCTGGTTCGAGGGGGCCGAGGCCGGGCGGGGCAAGCAGGTCGAGGAATGCCGGCAGGCCTTCGAGGACGCCATGGACCGCGTCGACGCCGCGCTCGCCGGCGACGAGGAGCAGGCCTTCATCGTGTTCTTCGCCTGGGACGATGCCACGATCACCCCGGTCGGGCTGACCGTGCTCCAGCAGGTGGCCGAGGCCTATGCGTCCGGCGCGTCGCCCAGGATCGTGCTGGCCGGCTATGCCGACCGGTCCGGTACCGAACCCTATAACTTGAAGCTGTCGGAGCGCCGCGCGAGGAACGCGGCGGCCGAACTGATCAGGCTCGGCGTCCCGAACGAGGCGATGGACGTCACCTGGTATGGCGAGGCGAACCCGCGGGTGCCGACACCCGACGGCGTGCGCGAGCCGCAGAACCGGCGGGTGGAACTCACCTTCCCGGAATGAACCGTCGAGGTCGATACGTGCGATAAGAACCAGGGGAGGATGCCACGGCATCCTCCCCATTTTCTTGCCCAGCACACCCGATCAGACGCAGACCCGGCGGTGGCTGGTGGCCCAGTTCTTCTCGTGCACCAGCGCATCGTTCTCGTAGGCCTGCACCTTCGCACGCAGGTGGAAGTGGGTGGCATCCGCCCACATCTCGGCCTGCGACTCGGTCCGCACCCGCCAGTCGCCGCGCTCCAGCGTTTCCGTCCAGTGCGTGCGCATCCGCGCCGAGAGCGGATCGTCCGGATGGATCTCGTACCACTCGCGGGCCGTACTGCCGGCGACGAGTCCATGCTCGACGATCTCGAACGCGCCGAAATCGTCGATGATCTCCAGCCGCTGCACGCCGCTGCCGGCATCGATCGACGTCGTCCGCCGGTTGGAGGACGGCCGGCGCACCGCCTCTTGCAGCTTCGGTGCCGCCTCGGCTTCGGCAAACGCGGGCGGCGCGTCCTCGGCCGGGGCATGACGCACGGGCAGGAACAGCCGCGTCTTCTCCATGTGGATCGTGACCGTCGCCTTGTCCGGCGAGGGCCAGATCAGCGGCCAGTAGGCTGTCGAGACCGCCAGGCGGACATGGTGGCCCTTCGGAAAGCAGTAGCCCACCTCGTCCAGCTCGATCCGCGCCCGGTAGAGCCGGCCTGGAACCAGGGGCTCCGGCCGTTCGTGGCTGGCATGGTGGCAGAGGTTGAACACGCCATAGCTGGCCCGCGCGGAGGCCCCGTCCGGCCCGACATCGCAAAGCCGCACCGCGAAGTTCGCCTGTGGCCGGTCGACCGTGAACGCCACCTCCAGCACCGGCCCGCCCAGGATCACCAGGTCCTCCGCCAGCACCGGACCGTCGAACAGCAGCGAGCCCCCATCCTCGATCCGCTGGTCACCCGGCAGTTCCGGTCCCAGCCAGATCGGGCAGTACTCGCCGGCCGCCTGGCCCACCGTCTGCGGCGAGCAGATCAAGGCCGTTCCGGTGCCGACCGCATCCCGGGTCAGCCGATGCGGTGCGAGGTGCCAGGCTTCCAGGTGGATGTTGGGCGACGGCCAGACGGGTTCCGCTACCCAGCGGCCGGGCCGATGCTCGTACATGGTGGCTGGCGGGACGCCGTCCATGATGTAGGCGCGCATGGCCGGCTGTCGGTCCGCGCCCTCCGCCTGATCCGCCAGATGGCGGCCGAAGAAGCGCACCACTTCCTGCAGGAAGCCAATCTGCGGCCCCGGCACGGCGAAGTGCGGGTATTTGTGCACCCACGGGCCGATGATCGCTTCCCGCGGGCCGCTCAGCCGCTCCAGCATGCGCGGCACCGGGTCGTGATAACTGTCCGCCCAGCCGCCCACGAGCATGACCGCCGCCTTGATCCGGCCATAGTCCTCGCAGATCGAGCCGTGCTTCCAGAACTCGTCGCGGGTCAGGTGGTCCATCCAGATGCCGGCCAGATGCGGCTCGGCCTGCAGCCGTTCCATCCACTGCGCCCGCCAGCCATCGCCCACGATCGCAGGATCCGCCGGCCGGGAGCTGTAGGCCAGCATGGTCGACGACCAGCCGAGCTGCTCGCAAAGGAGGCAGCCGCCCTTGTAGTGGATGTCGTCGGCATAGCGGTCGTCGGTCGAGCAGAGCGAGACCACCGCATCCAGCCCTTCCGGTTGGCGCCAGGCCACCTGCAGCCCGTTGAACCCGCCCCAGGAGATCCCGATCATCCCGACCCGGCCGGTGCTCCAGGGCTGCCGGCGGATCCAGGCGATCACCTCCATCGCATCGTCCTGCTCTTGCGGCAGGTACTCGCCCTCCATGATCCCGTCGCTGTCGCCATTGCCGCGCATGTCGACTCGCAGGCAGGCAAAGCCGTGGCCGGCCAGGTAGGGGTGGGTGAGGGTGTCCCGGTGCACCGTCCCGTCGCGCTTGCGATAGGGCAGGTATTCCAGGATCGCGGGCACCGGCTTGTGTTCCGCGTCCTTCGGCAGCCAGACCCGTGCCGCCAGCCTCGTCCCGTCGCTCATCGGGATGAAGATGTTCGGCCATTCCTCGATCTCGCGCGGGAACCGGTCGACCGTGCGCATGAACCTTCTCCCCCAGCAGCAGGCTGCCGGCGTTCTGGGTCATGGCAAGGTCGAGGACAACCGCCCATCGACCCACTTTGGATCCCGCAGCACCGGTTCCCGCGCGCCAGGCCTCACTTCGAGGAGACGAGCGGCTTCTCCATGTTCCCGCTGTTCAGCTTGTCGGCGATGTCGAAGCCTGAAGGGCTCGAGCAGGGTCCGCGCGTGCCGGGCTGGTAAGGAATGCCCCTGAACGCGTACTCGGCCGCGAACCCCACGGCATCCGAGAAGCTGCAGTTGCTGGCATGCCCGTTCAGCCGGACGAAATGGCCGATCTCGTGGCTGATCACATGGATGTAGAGGGCATCCCGGTCCAACGGATCAGTCCCCGCGGCCTCGTCGATGCTGTCGGTGCACAAGGCCACGCGCTGCTGATGAAGAATGGGGACCGTCCGTCCCCAGAGCCGCTCGCACTTGTTCTTCTGGTTGATGCACTCGAACTTGAGGTCCTTGTGCAGCTTGTCCTCGAAATTCTTCCGGCTGTTGCCGGGCCAGTCCATGAGGACGTTCGACTGGCTCATGGTGGCGTCGATGGCCGGCAGGTTGTCCTGCAGCCAGGCCACCGCGGAGCTGATCCGCTGCGACGCCGCATCCGAGCAGTTCTCGACGTCGATGTTCGAAAGAAGGTAGAGGCCGCTGGAACCGGGCTTGTCGGACCCGGATCCGCCGGGCAGCGTCTGGTTTCCGGCATCGATGCAGCCGGTGCCCCAGCACTGCTCGCCGGTCTCGGTGTTCGTCATCCCGGCTCTGGCCGCTGTGGCGCCCGCCAGTAAACCGGCAAACACGGCCGATATCATGATCGCCGCATACGAAGGTGGCGCAAGATGGTTCTTGGGCATGTCATGACCAGCCTTTTGGGTTGACCAAGATGTCGTGCATCGCGGCCACGGCCTCGTCTTTCCAAAGCCGCCGCATTGCACCGTCACCATTGAACCATGACATGCAGTGTTGCTGATGTGACCGACGTCATACGTCGTGCCTGGGCATGGACGGTCAGTCCGGGCGCCCGATGCCCCGCGCGATCTCGTCCTTGCGGCGCGCCACGAACGCGTCCAGCGCCTCGCGGATCGCCTTGTCCAGCGGCGGCGGCTCGAAGGCGTCGAGGCGCTCCTGCCAGATCCGCGTCGCCCGCGCCGCCGCGTCGGGCGCGCCCGCGGCACTCCATTGCTGGAAGTTCCGCCAGTCCGAAAGGATCGGCAGGTAGAAGGCGCGCTGGTAGCGCTCCATCGTCATTTCCGTGCCGAAGAAATGCCCGCCGGCCGGCGTCTGCAGGATGGCGGCCAGCGCCAGGTCGACATCCTCCTCCTCCTGGCCGCCCACGATCTCGGCGATGCCCTGCAGGAGTTCGCAGTCCAGCACGACCTTCTCGAACGAGGCGACCAGCCCGCCCTCCATCCAGCCGGCCGCATGGTACACCATGTTGGCGCCGCCCATGACCGCACCGAACAGCGAGAACAGTGATTCGTAGGCCGCCTGCGCATCGAGCGCCACCGAGGCCGAGGCATTTGAGGCGCGGTAGGGCAGCCGGACATGGCGGGCGAGCTGGCCTGCGATCAGGGTGGCCTTCACGTTCTCCGGCGTGCCGAATGCGGGGGCGCCGCTCTTCAGGTCGACGTTGGAAGTGAACGCGCCATAGGCGACCGGCGAGCCCGGGCGGACCAGCTGGACCAGCGCGATTCCGGCCAGGGCCTCGGCATGCTGCTGGATCATGGCCGCGGTCAGGCTGACCGGCGCCATCGCACCCATCAGCGTGAACGGCGTCACCACCACCGGATGGCCCAGCTCCGCCATCGCCATCAGCCCGTCGCACATCGGCCCGTCATAGCGCCTGGGGCTGTTCGCGTTGATCACGGTGCTGCAGCCGGGTGCCGCCATCGCCTCGTCCAGCGAGAGCCCGCGGGCGATGGCGGCCATCTCGGCCGAGTCGCGGGCGCGGTCACGGCCGATGGCCGAGCAGCCCCAGGGCTTGTCGCTCTCGGTGATGTTGGCGAGGCAGGCATCAAGGTGCCGGCTCTCCGCCGGCAGGTCGGTCGGCGGGACCGGCTGGTTGCCCAGGTAGTTCACGATCGGGAAGGATTGCGCCAGCCGAACCAGCCGACGGTAATCCTCGATGTTGCCGGGCCGCCGCCCGCCGATCCTGTCCTCGACGGTGGGAGGCCCCGACACCATGCCGAACGCTACCGCGTTCTCGCCGATGAGCAGCGAGCGATCGGGTGTGCGGCCGTGAACGACGTAGCTGGCGGGTGCTGTCGGCAGCGCCGCCGCGATGACCTCGCGCGGGATCCGAACGACCGTGGAGGCCTCGTCGACGAACGCGCCGGCCAGCCGCCAGCGGTCCCGTGCCGCCGCGCCCAGGAACTCGATGCCGGCATCCTCCAGGAGCCGCAGCGCCGCCTCGTGCACGGCCAGGACCCGTGCCGCCGGCCATGGCTCGATCGGGGGCAGGGCCCGGCGCAGCTGCGAGGTCGTGCCCGCCACCACATGGCCGGCCCGCATTTCCTTGCTGCGGCCGCGCCGGCCTCTGGCGATCCCTGGCGGCTGCATGGTCTGGCTCCGATCGGTGCTGTGCGTGCGGCGGGGCGTCAGCCTAGCGGAGCGCCGCCCGCCGCGTCACCCGCCGCCTGAGCTTCGCGCGGGCTTGGTTCTGCGGGTGCATCGGCCATATAGGTTTCATGGGCCCCGCGTCGGGGGGCCGGATCCAAAAGGAATGAGCCTTGAGCCTTGGCATCTGGGAAATGCTGATCCTGCTCGTGGTGGTGGTGCTGATCTTCGGTGCCGGCAAGCTGCCCAAGGTGGCCGGCGACCTGGCGCAGGGAATCAAGGCCTTCAAGAAGAACATGAAGGACGAGGACCAGGACGAGCCGGTCGCACCCGCCCATCCGGCACCGCGCGATCCGGCCCTGCTCGCCGCCGACAAGGTTGCCGCCGACCGCGACCGCCCGGTCGTCTGAATCTCGTCCTTCCTGCCCGGTTCGGCTTGACGCAGCGTTGCTGTCACGAAACTGTCACTGAACGCGCAAGAAGCGAACGCCCGGGCCCGAGCGAAACCCGGCAGGGGGAGGAAGATCATGCGCACCTGGATGCTCGCAGGGACTGGTCTCGCGGCGATCGCCTCGGGTTTCGTCGGTTCGGCTGAAGCGGCCGGCCGGCTGACGCTCTACTGCGCCACCGACGAGGCCTGGTGCCAGCTCATGGCAACCGAGTTCGAGAAGGCGACGGGGATCGACGTCGCGATGACTCGCAAGAGCTCGGGCGAGACCTTCGCGCAGATCAAGGCTGAGAAGGACAACCCCAAGGGCGACATCTGGTGGGGCGGCACCGGCGACCCGCATCTGCAGGCCGCCGAGGAAGGGCTGACGGACGTCTACGAATCGCCGATGAACGGCGAGCTCCACGACTGGGCGCTCGCTCAGTACGAGGTGTCGGGCGGGCGTACCGTCGGCATCTATGCCGGCGCGTTGGGCTTTGGCTACAACACCGAGCTGCTCGCCCAGAAGGGCTTGGCGGCACCGGCCTGCTGGGCCGACCTGATCAAGCCGGAGTACAAGGGCGAGGTCCAGATGGCCAACCCGAACAGCTCGGGGACGGCCTACACGGCGCTGGCCACCTTCGTGCAGCTCATGGGCGAGGACAAAGGGTTCGAATACCTCAAGGCCCTGCACGCCAACATCAACCAGTACACCAAGTCCGGCTCGGCCCCGATCAAGGCGGCAGCGCAAGGCGAGACCATGGTCGGGATCGTGTTCCAGCACGACGCGGTCACGATGAAGGCGGGCGGGGCCCCCATCGCGGTGGTGAGCCCCTGCGAGGGGACCGGCTACGAGATCGGCTCGATGAGCATCATTGCCGGGGCGCGCAATGTCGAGGAGGCCGAGCAGTTCTACGACTTTGCGCTCAAGGCCGACGTCCAGACCAAGGCCCGGGAGGCGAAGTCCTACCAGGTCCCGTCGAACAAGAACGCGCCGCCGCCGCCGGAAAGCCCGAAGCTCACCGAGATCAAGCTGATCGACTACGATTTCGCGAAATATGGCAGCTCCGCCGAGCGCAGCCGGCTCCTGGGCAAGTGGGATTCCGAGGTGAGCGCCATGCCGCGCTGAGGCGTCGGTGAAGATTCGCCAGCAGGACCGCACGCTGATCGGCTGGCTGCTGGCAGGTTGGCTCGGCCTTTGCCTCGTCCCCTGGTACGCGCAGGACGATGGCCTGTTCGGGTTCGGCTGGGCCGGCGCCGACTTCCTGGCCGATCGCGACATGGCACCTGCCCTGGTGCAGGTGCTGGGCCATGGCCGCCTCTGGCTGCTGCCGCTCGCACTCTTCCTGGCCCTGCCGCTCCCCGCCCTGCTGTCGGCCAGGTACACGGTGCACCGCGCCAACCTGCTGATCACCGCTGGGGCACTCGGCCTGGCATGGATGGCCATCCAGGGCCTGGCGGTCGATCACCGCGGGCCGGCGGCCTGGCTGGCGCCGTTCGTCCCGGCGCGCTCCCGCCAGTACAGCATGGGCGCCGGTGCCGTCCTGGTGGGCCTGAGCTTTCTGTTCACGCTCACCAACGGCCTGGCGGCCAAGGGGGCGGTCAAGGGTGACCGCTTCGTCGCGGGCTCGATCGGTCTGGTGGTCGGCGTCGTCGCCCTGTTCGTGTTCGTCCCGGTGGGCCTGGTGCTGCTGGGCGCGGTGCGGGACCCTGACGGCGCCTTCGCCCCGGCCCATTTCGTCGGCCAGTTCCTGGACGCCCGGATCTGGGGCCTGGCCTGCCTCTACGGGAACCTGCGCTGCGGTGTCGCCTGGAACTCGCTCCTGCTGGCGGTGCTGACCGGGCTCTCGACCGCCCTTCTGGGCCTGGCCTTCGCACTCGTCGCAACCCGCACCGCCTTTCCGTTCAAGCGCTTCCTGCGCATCCTGACGGTGCTGCCGATCATCACCCCGCCCTTTGTCATCGGCCTTGCCATCATCCTCCTGTTCGGGCGCAACGGAACCGTCACCCAGTTCGTGGCCGACCTGCTCGGCATCGAGGCCGGCCGCTGGATCTACGGCCTGCCCGGCGTCTGGTTCGCCCAGACCCTGGCGTTCACGCCCATCGCCTTCCTCGTGCTGATCGGCGTGGTCGAGGGCGTCAGCCCGTCCATGGAGGAGGCGGCCCAGACCCTGCGCGCCGACGGCTGGACGACCTTCAAGACCGTCTCCCTGCCGCTCATGCGCCCGGGCATCGCCAACGCCTTTCTTTTGGGCTTCATCGAGAGCCTGGCCGATTTCGGCAACCCGCTGGTGCTCAGCGGCAATTTCGACCTTCTCTCGACCGAGATCTACTTCGCCATGGTGGGCGCGCAGCACGACCCTGGCCGCGCCGCGATGATGGCCGTGGTGCTGCTGGCCTTCACCCTCGTGGCGTTCTGGGCCCAGCAGCGCTGGCTGGGGCGGCGCAACTACACGACCGTCACCGGCAAGGGCGATTCCGGCCTGCCCCTCCAGCTCGTGCCCGGCTTGCGCCACGCCGTCTATGCCGTGACCATCCCCTGGGCGCTACTCACCGTCGTGCTCTATGCGCTGATCCTGGTGGGCGGCCTGGTCGAGGTCTGGGGCCGCGACTACACGCCCACGCTCCGCCACATGGTGGCGGCGTTCGGCGTGACGCGCGGCGAGTTCGGCCTGGTCTGGTCGGGCACCGCCTGGAACAGCTTCTCGACCACGCTCGCCATCGCGCTGATCGCCGCCATCCCCACCGCCGCCATCGGCCTTTTGACCGGCTGGCTGCTGGTGCGCCAGGATTTCGGGATGAAGCGCGCGTTCGAGTTCGGAACCATGCTGAGCTTCGCGATCCCCGGCACGGTGATCGGCATCGCCTATATCCTGGCCTTCAACGCCCCGCCGGTGGAGCTGACCGGTACCGGCATCATCCTGGTCATCTCCTTCGTGTTCCGGAACATGCCGGTGGGCGTGCGGGCCGGGATCGCGTCCATGAGCCAGCTCGACCGGAGCCTGGACGAGGCGTCGCTCACCCTACGCGCGTCCAGCTTCACCACCATGCGCCGGATCGTGCTGCCGCTCCTGCGCCCGGCCATCCTGGCAGCCCTGGTCTACAGCTTCGTGCGGGCCATGACCGCGATCAGCGCCGTCGTCTTTCTCGTCTCCGCCCAGTACGAGATGGCCACGACCTATATCCTGGGCCGCGTCGAAAACGGCGAGTACGGCATCGCGGTCGCCTATTGCAGCGTCCTGATCCTGGCGATGCTGGCCGTCATCGGCATTTTCCAGCTGCTGGTCGGCCAGCGTCGCCTCGGCCGGCGCAGCGCCATGCCGGTCGCGGCCCCTGTGGGAGTCGTGCCTTGAACCAGGCCAGCGTGCGCTTCGAGAACGTCAGCAAGGCGTATGGGACCGTGGTTGCGGTCCGCGAGGTGAGCTTCGAGGTGGCAGCCGGCACGCTCGTCACGCTGCTAGGCCCGTCAGGATGCGGCAAGACCACGACGCTGCGCATGATCGCCGGGCTGGAGCTGGCCACCGCCGGGCGCATCTACATCGAAGGCCAGGACGTCACCACGCTTCCCGCCACCGCGCGCGACGTGGCCATGGTGTTCCAGTCCTATGCCCTCTTCCCGCACATGACGGTCCAGGAGAATGTCGGCTACGGCCTTTCCGTGTCCGGGCGGCCCAAGGCAGAGATCCGCCGCCGCGCCGACGAGGCGATGGCGACCGTGGGCCTGGCGGGCTATGGGGAGCGTCTGCCGGCGGAGCTGTCCGGCGGGCAGCAGCAGCGCGTGGCCGTGGCACGGGCGATCGTGCTGGAGCCGCAGGTCCTCCTGTTCGACGAGCCCTTGTCCAACCTCGACACCAAGCTGCGCCGCCGGGTCCGCGAGGAGCTGCGCGACCTGCAGCAGCGGCTGGGCATCACCTCGATCTACGTCACCCACGACCAGGAGGAGGCCCTGGCCGTCTCCGACCGGATCATCGTGATGAACCAGGCGGTGATCGCCCAGGCCGGCACGCCGCGCGAGCTCTACGAGGAACCCGCCTCGCGCTTCGTGGCGGATTTCATCGGCGACGCGAACCTGCTGCAGGCGGAGGTGACGGCGGTAGACGGGCAGCTGGCCCGGGTGCAGCTCGGCGCCTCGTCGCTGGCGCTGCCGTCGCGCGGGATGGGCAGGGGCCCTGCCACCCTCGCGATCCGGCCGCACGCCATCCGCGTGCACGACCGGCCAGCGGACGGCGCCAACCCGATGGAGGTCAGCCATGCCATCTATCTGGGCAGCCACGTGCAGTACGAGCTGGATGGCGCGGTCGGCCACCTATTCGCGACCGCACCCGCCGCAGAGCGGATGATCCCCAAGGGCGACAAGGCCTGGGTCACCTTCGACGAGCGCTCGGTGGCGCTGGTACCGGCCTGAAGGTGCCGCCAACCTGCCTTCAATATCGAGAGAACGACGCCGCACGTCCGCAAGTGAATTGCGAAGGCATCCAAATCTCGTAAGCTTCGTCGAACGAGGAAACACCGGGTGGATCGTATGGCTGCCGAATCACGCAACGTCGCTCACATCTCGGACGCGGCGGACGTCCGCAAGCATCGGATCGAGTTGGCCGCGGCACTGCGTCTTGCCGCCAAGTTCGGCCTCAACGAAGCCATCGACAATCACTTCAGCTTCGCGCTCGACCACGACCGTTTCCTGATCAACGGCTACGGCAAGCACTGGTCGATGATGACCGCGGGCGACGTGCTGGTGATCGACGGCGACGGCAAGATCCTGGACGGCCGTGGCGAGCTGGAGCCTACCGCTTTCTTCATCCACCGCGCTGTGCACCGCCGCTACGAGCAGGCCCGCGCCGTGCTGCACACCCACATGCCATATTCGACTGCCATCGCCTGTGCCGAGGGTGGGCGGCTCCTGCCGATCAGCCAAACCTACTGCCTGTTCCACGACCGGATCGGCTACGACGAGCATTATAACGGCATGGGCGACCATGCCCAGGAAGGCGACCGGATCGCCTCGGCCATGGGCGGGCGGCCGGTGGCGCTGCTGGCCAGCCACGGGCCGATCGTGACCGGGCCGACCATGGGGCAGGCCTTTTCCTGGCTCTACTACCTCGAGCGGGCCGCCGAGCTGCAGGTCCTGGCGGAAGGTCGCGGCCAGCCGCTCAAGCTGCTCTCGGACGATGTCGTGCAGGCGACCCGTGACAGTTGGGACAGCGCGCCACTGCATCACGACAAGCATTTCGCGGCCCTGATGGCCATGCTCGACAAGGAACAGCCGGAGTATCGCGAGTTTCATTGATTCCAATCGGCACATAATGATCCGCCGCCCTGCGGCTTTGAGGAGAATGAACCATGCGTCGTCTTGATGATTACGACACAATCCTCAGACAGGGCGGCCTTGATCGCCGCAGTTTCGGCAAGCTCGCCGCCATGCTCGGTGCCGGCGCATCGATCGGCGCCCTGATGCCGGGCATCGCCCGTGCCCAGGAGGAGCCCAAGAAGGGCGGCGACCTGTCGATCGGCATCACCGGCGGCGCCACGACCGATACGCTCAATCCGCTGCTCTCCACGGCGTCGATCCATGCGGCGACCGATTTCATGTGGGGCAACTGCCTGGTCGAGTACGGCACCGACGGCTCGGCCGTGCCGGAGCTGGCCGAGAGCTGGGAGCCGTCGGCGGACGCCAAGACCTGGCGCTTCAACATCCGCAAGGGCGTCGTCTTCCACAACGGCAAGGAGCTGGACGCCGACGACGTCGTCTATTCCTTGAACCTGCATCGCGGCGAGAACAGCACCTCGGGTGCGGCCGGCTACATGAAGCAGGTCAGCGACGTGAAGGCGGACGGCAAGAACGTCGTCGTCATCTCGCTGGAGTCGGGCAACGCCGACCTGCCCTACCTGCTGACCGACTACCACATGGTCATCATGCCGAAGGATTCGGACATCGCGTCCGGCATCGGGACTGGTGCCTACAAGATCACCGAATTCGACCCGGGCGTACGCGTCTTCGGCGTGCTCAACGAGAACTACTTCAAGGCTGGCCGCGGCAACTGCGCCAGCGTGGAGCTGGTGGGCATCTCCGATCCGGCCGCACGCACGGCCGCCCTGCAGACCGGCCAGATCACCATCATGGAACGCGTTGACCCGAAGACGGTCGAGCTGATGGGCAGGGCGCCCGGCATCGTCATCCACCGGGCGGCCGGCGGCGGCCACTACCCGATGCTGATGCGCTGCGACACCGCACCCTTCGATAACCTGGACTACCGCCTCGGCCTGAAATACGCGGCCAACCGCGAGGACATCGTCGACAAGGTCCTGCGCGGCCTGGGCAAGCCCGGCAACGACCATCCGATCCCGAGCGGGGACCCCTTCTTCGCGGCGAGCCTGGCCCAGCGGCCCTACGATCCCGAGAAGGCTAAGTTTCACATGAAGAAGGCGGGCTATGGCGGCGAGAAGATCCCGCTGTCCACCTCGGACGCCGCCTTCTCCGGTGCCGTCGACACGGCGGTTCTCTACCAGCAGCACGCGGCCGCGGCCGGCATCAACATCGACGTGATCCGCGAGCCGTCGGACGGCTACTGGGACAATGTCTGGATGAAGAAGCCGTTCTCCCTGTCCTACTGGGGCGGGCGGCCTACCGCCGACCTGATGCTGACCGTGGCCTACAAGTCCGATGCGGCCTGGAACGACACGTTCTGGCGCCGTCCGGACTTCGACAAGGTGCTCCTGGAGGCCCGCGCCGAACTGGACAAGGCGAAGCGGCAGGAGATGTACACCCAGCTGCAGACCATGATTCACGAGGACGGCGGCGCGCTCATCCCGATGTTCAACGACTTCGTCGATGCCTCGACGGACGCGGTGAAGAACTTCGAGCTGAGCCCGCAATACGGTCTGGCCGGCATGCGCGCGCCCGAGCGCGTCTGGCTCGATGCCTGATCTCGCCTGGCTGATCGGCAAGCGGCTGCTCTTCGGCGTTCTCACCCTGTTCGCGGTTTCGGTGCTGGTGTTCGCCGGCACCGAGCTGCTCCCGGGTGATCTGGCCCAGGTGATCCTGGGTCAGAGCGCCACGCCGGAGACGGTGGCCGCGATCCGGGCCAAGCTGAACCTGGGCGATCCCGCCCTGGTCCGCTACTGGCGCTGGCTCAGCGGCATCTTGACCGGCGACCTCGGCAACTCCCTGGCCTCCGGCCGACCAATCACGACCGTGCTGATGCCGCGGCTGGGCGCCACCCTGTTTCTCGCCGCCACCGCGGCAGTGATCGCCGTCCCGCTCGCCATCATCCTGGGCCTGCTGTCCGCGCTCTGGCGCGACCGGACCTTCGACAAGAGCGCATCCGCCGCGACGCTCGCTGCCATTTCGATGCCCGAGTTCTTCATCGGCTACCTGCTGGTCTACGTCTTCGCCGTCCAGCTCGGCTGGTTCCCGGCGATCTCGCGGATCTCGCCCAGCGCTGGCTTCGGCCAGAAGCTCTGGGCCATCGCCCTGCCGGCCATGACCCTGACGCTAGTGACGACCGGCCACATGATGCGCATGACGCGGGCGGCGATCGTCCAGGTCCTCTCTGCGCCTTACGTCGAGATGTCCGAGCTGAAGGGCACGCCGCGCAAGGCCATCATCTTCAGCCACGCCCTGCCCAATGCCATTGGCCCCATCGCCAACGTCGTCGTGCTCAACCTGGCCTTCCTGGTCGTGGGCGTGATCCTGGTCGAGGTGGTGTTCGTCTATCCGGGCATGGGCCAGCTCATGGTCGATGCCGTCGCCAAGCGCGACATTCCGCTGATCCAGGCCTGCGCCATCGTGTTCGCCATCACCTACGTGGTGCTCAACATGCTGGCCGACATCGTCTCGATCCTCGCCAACCCGCGCCTTCGGCATCCACGCTGATGGGCCGGCTCTTCCAGCGCATGCCCTGGATCACGCGGCTCGGCCTGATGCTGGTCGTGTTGTTCGCGCTGGCCGCCCTGTTCGGACCGTTCGTGGCACCCTATCCGGAGGCCGCCACCGTGGGTGACGTGTGGCAGCCGATCGGCACGGAAGGCTTCCTGTTCGGCACCGACACGCTCGGCCGCGACATGCTGAGCCGGCTGCTCTACGGCGCTCAGCGCTCGATCGGCCTGGCCCTGATCATCACCGTCATCTCGTTCACCGTCGGCGCCATCTGCGGTTTCCTGGCTGCGATCGCCGGCGGCTGGGTCGACCAGCTGGCCTCGCGGATCGTCGACGTGTTCATGTCGTTCCCGGCCCTGATCCTGGCGCTGCTGGTGCTCTCGGTCATGGGCAGCTCCCTGCCGGTCCTGGTGCTCACGCTGGCCTTCATCGACGGCACCCGCGTGTTCCGCCTGGCGCGCGCGGTGGCGGTCGACCTGAACGTGCTGGAGTTCGTGGAAGCGGCGCGCCTGCGCGGCGAGGGCCAGTGGTGGATCGCCCGCAAGGAGATTCTGCCCAACGCCCTGCCGATGCTGCTGGCCGAGTTCGGCGTCCGCTTCTGCTTCTCCTTCCTGCTGATCAGCGCTCTGTCCTTCCTGGGGCTCGGCATCCAGCCGCCGGCCGCCGACTGGGGCGGGATGGTCAAGGACAACGCCCAGGCGCTCGCCTTCGGCCTGCCAGCACCCTTGCTGCCGGCCGGCTGTATCGCGCTTCTCACGATTTCCGTGAATCTCGTGGTCGACTTCATGCTCGACCAGGCCGCTCGCCGCTCACGACGGGGCTGACCTCCATGCTGCTCGAGATCAAGGACCTGCGCATCGACGGCTCGGACCTGGACGGCAAGACCGTCGAGATCGTCAAGGGCGTGTCGCTCTCCGTCGACCGGGGCCAGGTGCTGGGCCTGATCGGCGAATCCGGTGCTGGCAAGTCCACGATCGGCCTGGCCGCCCTTGGCTATGTCCGCCCCGGCTGCCGCTTTACGGGCGGCAGCGTCAGGCTGGACGGCCAGGACGTCGTCAACGCCCCGCTCGACCTCCTCCTGCAGATCCGCGGCCGCAAGGTCGCCTATGTCGCCCAGAGTGCCGCCGCCTCGTTCAACCCGGCCCACCGCCTGATCGACCAGATCTGCGAGGTTCACCAGCGCCACGGCCTGGGGCCCCGCGCCGATGCCGAAAAGCGCACGGTCGAGCTGTTCCGCAAGCTGGGCCTGCCCGCTCCGGAAAATTTCGGCCAGCGCTACCCTCATCAGGTGTCGGGCGGCCAGCTGCAGCGGGCCATGACGGTGATGGCCCTGATCGCCAAGCCCGACCTCGTCGTGTTCGACGAGCCCACCACCGCGCTCGACGTCACGACGCAGATCGAGGTGCTGGCAGCGATGCGCGCGGCCATCCGCGAAGAGGGTGCTGCCGCGCTCTACGTGACCCACGATCTGGCCGTGGTGGCCCAGGTCGCCGACAAGATTCTGGTGCTGCGCCACGGCAATGCGGTGGAGCTCGGCGACACCCGTCAGGTGCTGGAAGCCCCTCGCGAGGAGTACACCAGGGCCCTGGTCAGCGTCCGCAAGTCCGAGAGCAACGAGCGCGGCGCCCATGCCAAGGCACCGGTGCTGGAGGTCCAGTCGATCGACGCGGCCTACGGCCAGCAGAAGGTGCTGTTCGACGTCTCGCTGCTCGTCGAGCACGCCGCGACGGTCGCCGTGGTGGGCGAGAGCGGCAGCGGCAAGAGCACGCTCGCCCGCGTCATCACCGGCCTCCTGCCGCCCAGCAAGGGCCGCATCCGCTTCCAGGGCGAGGACCTGTCGCCGGCCCTTGCCGGCCGCACGAAGGAGCATCGCCGCCGCCTGCAGCTCATCTACCAGATGCCGGACGTCGCGGTGAACCCGCGCCACACGGTCCTCGAGATCATCGGCCGCCCGCTCACCTTCTATGCCGGCCTGCGCGGTGCCGATGTCCGTCGCAAGGTCGAGGAGCTGCTCGCCCGCATCGAGCTGCCCGCCCATTTCGCCGACCGCTTCCCGGGCGAACTTTCCGGCGGCCAGAAGCAGCGCGTCTGCATCGCCCGGGCGCTAGCCGCCGAGCCCGAGCTGATCATCTGCGACGAGGTCACCTCCGCGCTGGACCCGCTGGTCGCCGACGAGATCCTGAAGCTGCTCCTCAAGCTCCAGGACGAACAGGGCGTCTCCTACCTCTTCATCACCCACGATCTCGCCACCGTGAAGGCCATCGCGCACGAGGTGGTCGTCATGCAGCGGGGCAGGGTGGTCGACAGCGGCAGGAAGGAGGAGGTCATGGCCCCTCCCTTCCACGATTATACCGGCAAGCTGCTGCGCTCCGTGCCGGAGATGCGCACGGACTGGCTGGACGAGGTGCTGGCGGGGCGCGTGTAGGGGCGACGACCTGATCATCGGGCCCCTGGCAGCAGGAGCATCTGGGGAGGGAGAGCCATGCAAGAAACGGAACAGTACCCATCGCGGCCGGTCGGGATCCTGCCCAACAGCCGGTTTCCACTGCTTGTCCATCGCGCTGCCATCCCCGGCGGGGGAGCCGACGCCGTGAAGGCCCGGTTTCGCGAGAACGGTTGGCTCAACAACTGGATCTACCCCGGCATCTACACCTACCCGCATTTCCACTCGACGACCCATGAATGCCTGGGTTGTGCCGTCGGTCGGATGGAGGTCGAGCTGTTCGGCCGTGGCGGGACCCGGGTCCGCATCGAGGCAGGGGACGTGATCGTCATGCCCGCCGGCGTCTCGCACCAGATGGTGGGGTCCAGTCCCGACATCATGATGGTCGGGGGATATCCCGACGGTCGTGACTGGGACAACATGCAGGAAGAAAAGATCACCGAAGACGAGCGTCGCGCAGCGGCGAAGCGGATCATGATGCTGCCGATCCCGGCGCGCGACCCGGTGACTGGCCTGGCCATGCGGGAATGGATCGAAGCTCCGTCGTCAGTCGACGCCGACCTGAACGACTACCGCGATGCGCTGGATACGAGGTGAGCGATGGCTTGCGCCGTCGATCGGCCCGACTGCCCAGAATCGCTCCTCTCCGTCGTCCAAGCGCTCGCCGGGAATGACCTACGCCAATTCGAGGTCCATCTCGGCCGCTGCGACCAGGCAGATGCCGTGCTTGTTCTGGCTGGTCCGGTCCTTCTCGTCGTCGAACTCGATCTCCATCATCAAACGCCATGACGAAGATTTGCGTCCGGATGACGACCGCATCCCCCGTTGACCGCCCCCGCGAATCATTGTGTCGTCCACGCACCTGTGGAAGCGGACCTGCGCTCGCTGCCGGCCGCCTGTGTGGAGCACATGCATGATCGATCGTAGGACCCTGGTCGGTACCGGCCTTGCCGCGCCTTTCGCGCTGGCCGGCCTCAAGTCCGCCCGCGCCCAGGACGCCGAACCGCTTCAGATCGCCTTCATGTATGTCGGCCCCGTCGGCGACCTCGGGTGGTCCTACCAGCACGACCAGGGCAGGCTCGCCGTCGAGAAGCATTTCGGCGACAAGGTGAAGACGTCCTATGTCGAGAGCGTGCCGGAAGGGGCGGACGCCGAGCGCGTGCTCCGGCAGATGGCCCAGAGCGGCAACAAGCTGATCTTCGCCACTTCCTTCGGCTTCATGCAGGCGGTGATCAACGTCGCCAAGCAGTTCCCCGACACGATCTTCGAGCACGCCACCGGCTTCAAGATGGCGAAGAATGTCGGCATCTATAACGCCCGCTTCTACGAGGGCCGCTACGTGTCCGGCCACCTGGCCGGCCGGATGAGCGAGAAGAAGACGATCGGCTATATCGGGTCCTTCCCGATCCCTGAATGCATCATGGGCATCAACGCCTACACGCTGGGCGCCCAGCGCCTGATCCCCGACGTCAAGACCAAGGTGGTCTGGGTCAACAGCTGGTACGACCCGGGCAAGGAGACCGAGGCGGCCAACGCGCTGATGGACCAGGGCTGCGATTTCATCGTCCAGCACACCGACAGCCCAGCCCCCGTCCAGGCGGCCGAGAAGCGCGGCGTGTGGTGCGTCGGCCAGGCGTCGGACATGGGCAGGTTCGGCCCCGAGCGCTGCCTCACCTCCGTCGTCGACGACTGGGCCTCCTACTACATCAAGACCGCCCAGCGCGTGCTCGACGGCTCCTGGAAGCCCGAGGACTACTGGGGCGGCATGGCCGAGAACTCGGTCGTGATGACACCATGGAAGCCGGCCGTCCCCGCCATGGTCCAGGCCGAGCTCGACACGCTGGTGGGCGAGATCAAGGCCAAGAAGCTCCACCCCTTCCAGGGCGAGGTGAAGAAGCAGGACGGCACCGTCGTCGTTCCGGCCGGCTCCGTCATCAGCGACGCCGACCTCCTGCAGATGAACTACTACGTGGCCGGCGTGGACAGCGCGATCCCCGGCTGAGCCATCCTGTCGGGAACGCCGGCGGGCGCGGCACCGCGTGGGTTAAGGGTGCCGCTCCCCGCGTGCCGGGCGGCTTTCCCACCAGATATGCGTCAGCACCGCCGCGAGCACGACCGTCCCGCCCAGGATCGTCGTCGCGCGCGGCGTTTCGCCGAAGGCGAGCCAGACCCAGACCGGTGCCAGCGGCGCATCGAGCGCCCCGATGAGCGCCGTCTGGACCGCCGGTATCATCCGCGCCCCGATCGTGAAGAAGATCAGGCCCAGCCCCATGTTCGTGATGCCGAACAGGGCGAGGTAGCCCAGGTCCAGGAGGCCCACGGAAGCGGGCGAGGCGAGCGGCAGGCTGACGAGTGCCGTCAGTGCGGCCGACAGGCAGGCGGCTGGTACCATCGGGATCGTGCCTGGTGCCGAGCGTGCCAGCACGATCATGGCGGCCATGCCGAGCGTCATCACGACCGCCAGCCCGTCCCCGGCCAGACTGCCTTCGCCGATGCCACCGCCGACCGTCAGCGCCACCCCCGCCAGCGCCACCATGCTGGCCAGCAGGGTTGCGCGCGACGCCCGCTCCCGCATCACGACCCAGGCAAGCCCAGCCGCCATGAACGGCACCACCGCATAGATGATCGCGACATGGGCCACCGTCGTGAGCCTGAGCGAGCCCAGAAAGGCGATCATGCCGCCCGAGGACAGCAGGGTGAACAGGACACCGCATCGGCCCATGCCGGTGAACGTCGCCAGGACATGGCCCCGGTCCCTGGCCACCACGAAGGCAAGCCCGGTCAGCGCGCCGAACACGCCACGCCAGAACAGCATGGTCCAGGCGTCCTGCGGGATGAGCCGGGTGAAGAAGCCGGCGGTGCTCCAGGCGATGGCCGACAGCGTGACCAGGAGCAGGCCCACCCGTGCCTCATGACCCAGCCCGCGGCGGGGAAAAGAAGAAGAACTGCTGGTCATCATCTGGTCCCTGCTGCCATAGGGTCGACGCTACACGCTCGCTGCTGACAACCTCTTGTCAGTAGGATCGGTGGCGATCACGACGCGAGCGATGCCATTCATGCGCCGGACGACCCGCCTTCTCGAGATCATCCAACTGCTGCGCGGGGCCAGGCGTCCGCTGACCGCGGCCGAGCTGGCCGCCCGCCAGGAAGTGACGGTCCGCACGATCTATCGCGACATCGCCTCGCTGCAGGCCACGGTCCCGATCCAGGGGGAGGCCGGCATCGGCTATGTCATGCGGCGGGGCTACGACCTGCCGCCGCTCATGCTGACGGTGGAGGAGGTGGAAGCGGTGGTGGTCGGCCTGAGCCTCCTTGCGCACGGGCGACCAGGGCCTCAAGGACGCAGCCTCCGTCGTGCAGGCCAAGCTCGCCGCCATCCTGCCCGACCATGCCCGCCGCCCGATCGACCGGCCGAGCCTCTACGCCTCCGACTGGGGCGTTGCCGAGCCTGCAACCCTGGACTTGGCCATGGTTCGCCGGGCCATCCGCGACGAGCGCAAGCTCGCGATTGCCTATGTCGACGAAGCTGGGCGCGAGACCAGCCGCATGATCTGTCCGATCGCAATGATCTACTATGTCGAGGTCATCAACCTGGTCGCCTGGTGCGAGCTGCGCCAGGCCATCCGCCACTTCCGCGCCGACCGGATCGTGCAGGCGGTCGTGACCAATGGCTCGTTCAAGGCTGAAGGAGAGCGGCTGCGGGCTGCCTGGGCAAGCGTGATGACTGCGCGCAGGAACCATCCGGCCTCGCCAGGCTGACCGATCGTTGGAATGCAGACCCGCAGCAACCCATGGTGGCAGCTACCTTGCTCGCGTCTGCTGCAGATAGGTCCGCACCGCCGGGTCATTGCCAGCCCAATCGTCCGAGCGAGCGCATGATCGGCCGCGGCGTCCGGTCGGGCAGGCCGGCTGCCTTCGCCTCGGCGAAATTCTCCCGCTTGGGCGACATCGGCCTCGGTCTCGAAGAATATCAGCATATGGCGCATGAGCTTTCCCGCGCAGATCGGGCCGACCGACATGGTTCGCCTCGACCCCATGGGGTCTAGGTCGCCGTCGCTCTGCTCCATCCTCTTCTCTGTCTTTCCATGACCATGGCGAGCTGGGCCAGCGCATCGCCTGCTAGGTCGACATTCCCAATCATGCTAATCTGGCGCGATCACGACCTGCGTCGGAATGATTCGATGGCATTGGCAGCTCAACATGCAGATTGCATGAACGAACCCAAGGAGATCAGCAGATTCAACGGGTTGGCCTCTGTGTCAAACGACCCGGAAGCACATGCCCGGCCAGGAACCGCTCAGCCCTTCACCGCGCCGGCCGCCAGCGACTGGCCGATCCGCCGGTACAGGAGCAGGCCCAGCACCATGGGCGGCAGGACGCTGAGGACCATGACGGCCGCCGCCGTTCCCCAGCGCACGCCGCCGCCGGACGCTGCAAAGAAGAACGAGGCGCCGACCGTGGTGGTGACGGCATTGCGCGTCGTCAGCATCAGCGCGAACAGGAACTCGTTCCATGCATAGACGAAGCCCAGCACCATGGTGGTGGCCAGGGCAGGCGTGGCCAGCGGCAGGACGATCCGCCAGAGCAGGCCGAAGGTGGAGGCGCCATCGACCCTGGCGGCCTCGTCCAGTTCCGCCGGCAGGTCGCGCAGGCTGGCCGCCAGCAGGACCAGGACCAGCGGCAGGTTCACGATGCACAGGATCAGCGCCAGGCCCAGCTCCGTGTCGAGCAGGCCCACCCGCGCATAGACCAGGTAGAGCGGGATTGCGAAAACGATCAGCGGGATGGCCCGCAGGTTGGCGACCAGCGGCAGGAGCCATTTCTGCCCGGTCTCGAACCGCACCATGGCGTAGGCAGCCGGGAAGGCCAGCAGGAGCGACAGGCCGGCTCCCAGGATCGAGGAGGCGAAGCTGTTCCAGAGGTAGTGGAGGATGTCGAAACGGTCGGCGATCGCGAAGATGCCCTGGTAGTTCGCGAGCGTCGGCGCCTCGATCCACCAGGACGGGTTGCCGGCAATCTCGGCCTCGGATTTGAACGAGGTGATCAGCGTGGAGATCACGGGGAAGTTCATCGCGAGCACGGCGATCGCGAACACAATCCAGCGGAGCGCCGTCATGCGCTGGCTCCCGCGCGCCGCTGGCTCAACCGGTGCACCACCGACAGGACCAGCCAGGACGCCGCCAGGAGCAGCATGGACGCCGCCACGGCACGGCCAATGTCGCCCGACTTGAAGAAGGCTTCGTACACCCAGATGCTCATGGTCGCGGTCGACCCGCCGGCACCTGCACCCGTCAGTGTATATACATTATCGAACACCCGGAAGCTGTCGATGAACCTGATGAAGAAGGTGGCCCCGATGGCCGGCCCCATGAGCGGCAGGTCGATCGATACCAGCCGCCGCCAGGTCCCGGCCCCGTCGATCGCCGCCGCTTCGCGCACGTCGGCTGGGATGGAAACGTAGGCGGAGTACAGGATCAGCAGCGCGAACGGCGTCCATTGCAGGACCTCGACCACGACCAGCGTCTTGAAGGCATTGTCGGGGCCGAGGAAGGAGGGGCTGTCGCCCACATAGGTGAACATGAACCAGGGCACCACGCCGACGAACTCGTGGAGGACGAGGCGGTACATCAGCCCGACCAGGGCAGGCGCGACCATCATGGGCAGCATCAGGAACGCCATCAGCCAGGGCCGCCTGGCCAGGAGCGGCTCCAGGAAGATCGCCAGGAACAGGCCGATCAGCACCTGGGCGGTGGCACAGAGCAGGCCGAAGCGGAGCGAGAACCATGCAGCGCGCCAGAAGCTCTCGGAGCTGAGCGCGCTGGCATAGTTCGCGAGCCCCACGAACTCCGGCGACAGGATCGTGGCGAACTCCACGGCCGACACCGAGTAGATCAGGTCGACCACCAGCGGCAGGCCCAGCATCGCCAGGAGGAAGATCGTGAGCGGCGCGACGAGGATTCGCCCGTCGCGCGCGAGTGCGCACTGCAAAACCGGAGAACTCCTCCTGAACCGGTGAGGCCTCTATTTCTTCAGCAGCCCGGCCATGCCTTCGGCCGTGGCTGCCAGGGCCTCGTCCAGGCTCTTCTGCCCGGCCCAATAGCCGGTGAATTGCTCGGCCTGCAGCTCATAGACGGACAGCGCCTTCGCCGAGGCACCACCATTCATCACGAAGCCATACTGGCCGGCATAGTCGCCAAGCTGCGCCAGGTCCGGCCGCTGCTCAGCGATCGGCTGGAGCGCCTGCGCCGTGAGGGCCGGCGCTCCGCCAGCCTTGGCATAGACCTGCATCGCCTCGGCCGTGGCCAGCCAGTTCAGGAACTTGACGGCCCCCTCCTTGTTCTGCGCCGCCTTGTTCAGGCCCAGTCCAAGCCCGTGGATGTGGGTGAACCGCCCGGCCTCGCCCGCCGGCGGTGCCACCGTCCCGATCTTGCCGGCCACGGTCGGTGCCTTGGCCGGGTCGTTCAGGTCCGGGAAGGCCGCGTTCCACTGCAGCATGGTCGCAACCTGGCCAGAACCGAACGCGGCATTGGCCTCGGCGAACTCGTAGGTCAGGCTGTCCTTGGGCGTGGTGCCCTCGTCGTAGAGGTTCTTGTAGAGCTCCAGCCCTTCGCGGAACGCTGCGCTGTCGACGGTGATGTTGCCTTCCTCGTCCATCCAGTCGCCGCCATTCGAGCGAACGGTGGAATGCCAGACCATGATGTTGAACAGAAGGTTCTTCATCTGCAGCACCGTCCCGTACCGGGTCGGGCTGTCCGGGTTCACCGACTTGGTGAAGAACAGCGTCGTCGCCTGATAGTCGTTCCAGGTCCACTGGTCCGGCCGCACCGGCGTCATCGCCTGGCCCAGCTTCTCGGCGGAGATCTCCTTGTAGCGCTCCTGCCAGGCAGGGTCGGAGAGGAGCTGGTCAATCAGGTCCTTGCGGAAATACATGAAGTGAAGCGAGAGGTCGGTCGGCACGCCGTACTGCGCGCCGTCGAACTGCATGGTCGTCAGCACCTTCTCGCCGAACACCTGGGGTGCCGTGTCCGGCAGCATGACCGGCTCCATGAACGGCGCGTAGCGGCCGATCGCGTAGGTCGCGAGCAGGTTCAGGTCGAACTCGCCGCTGCCGGCTGCCAGGTCCGTCTGCAGCTTGTCCCAAAAGCCGTCGCGGTTGAAGAAGATCAGCTCGACCTTGTCGGCCTCGGCGACATCGCCCTTGGCGTTGTAGGCATTGGCCGCCTCGCGCAGCGCGCTCTCTTCCGGGCCGCCAGGCCAGCCGAGGACCGTCACCTCGGCTTGTGCTGCCGAGGAAAGGGCACAGGCCGCGAGCAGGGCGGACGCAAGCCGGGCGATGGTCATAGAGACTGTTCCTCTCGGGTGGCTGCAGCTTCGCGAAGGGCGAGATCGGCGATGCCGAGGATGCCGGCACGGTTGCTAAGGGCCGCCGGCACCAGGTCCGGCCGTTCCACCTCCGGCACGTCGGCCAAGCGGGAACGCAGCTGATGGAGGTAACCTTCCGCAAGCCCGACACCGCCGCCGACGACGATCCGCACGGGGTCGTAGACATATTGGAGGTTGCGGAAGAGGAGCGCGCCGGCGTCAACCGCCTGCGCCAGCACGCTCACCGCCCAGTCTTCGCCCGCATGGGCGGCCGCGAACACTCTGGCCGCGTCGGTGTCGTGGCCCGACTCGGCAGCGAGCTTGGCGATGCCCCTGCCAGAGGCGACATCCTCGACCCGCAGCTCATGCTCGATGCGCATCTGGCCGATGCTTCCCGCGATCCCGCCACGGCCGAGCAGCAGGCGCCCGCCGAGGATCACCCCGCCGCCGATGCCCGTGGACACCGTGACAAACACGAGGTCGTCGATACCTTTGCCGGCACCGGCCACATGCTCGCCCCAGGCTGCCGCCTGCGCATCGTTGCAGGCCGTGACCGGTACATGCAGGCGGCGGGTCAGTTCGGTCTCGAGCATGAAGCCTTGCGGTACCGGCAGCGTGTCCGGGTTGAGCGCGTACCAGTGCCCGCGCCGGACGATGCCGGTGACGGCCATCCCCACCAGGGCAAAGCGCCCCTCCCAGCTCTCGCCGATCTCCCCGATTACGGAGAGCCAGGCATCGGCGCCGCCAGCGCGTGGCGTCGGCACCTGCCGCTCGTCGACAACCTGACCCTCCTGCACGAGGCAGGCCAGGATCTTGCTGCCACCCAGGTCCACAGCGAGGACCGTGGTCATGGGGAGGCTCCGGCGACCGCGGCCTTGAACCAGCCGGTGACATGCTCAGTGCGGGTGATGGCCGAGCCTACCACCACGCAGAAGGCACCGGCCTTGATCGCATCGGTCGCGGCGGCCGGGGTATGGTAGCGGCCTTCCGCCACCACCGGCACGTCCAGCGTGCGGGCAGCGTCACGGACGAAAGCCAGGTCCGGCTCGACCGGGACCGGCCCGCCGGTGTAGCCGCTCAAGGTGGTGCCGACGATGTCGGCGCCGGCCTTGGCGGCAGCGGTCGCATCGGCCAGGTCCGAGCAGTCGGCCATGGCGAGCCGGCCCAGCCGCTTCGTCTCGTCCAACAGGTCCGGAACGGCGACCGGCCTCGGCCGGGCCGTCGCATCGAACGCGATCACGTCGGCCCCGGCTTCTGCCAGCGCGGCGACATCCTCGATCAAGGGCGTGATGCGGACCGGGCTGTCGGGCAGGTCGCGCTTGATCAGCCCGATGATCGGCAGCTCGCAGGCACGGCGTACGGCCGCGACATTGGCGGCCCCCTCGATCCGCAGGCCCGCAGCCCCGCCGTCCCGAGCCGCCAGGGCCAAGGCCACGACGATGTCCACCCGGTCCATGGGTCCGCCGGTGACCGGCTGGCAGGAAACCACCAGTCCACCGCGCAGCCCGTCCAGAAGCCCCGCCATGATTCCCCACCGTGCAGCTATGTCCGGGCTACCCTCGGCAAGAGGAGCTTGCAATGATCATGAAGGTTTGGCCGCTACTGGACCTAGAGCTCGCGCACGAACACCGGCCGGTCCTCGCGCTTCTCACCCAGTGGATTGCGCAAGGGCTTGCCGAACAGCTCCGACTGGATCTCGAACATGTCGCCCGGCTCCGCGCGGATCCCGTCGGCGAAGCTCAGGGTCGCCGTGCCGAAATAATGCACGTGGACGTCGCCTGGGCGGCGGAAGAAGTCGTACTTGAAGTGATGGTGCTCCAGGTTGGCGAGCGTATGGGACATGGCGCTCTCGCCGGAGACGAACGGCTTCTGCCAGATCACTTCGCCGCTACGGCGGATGGCGGACGTGCCTTCGACCTTCTCCGGCAGGGCGCCGACCCGAAGCTCGGGCCCGAAGCTGGACGAGCGCAGCTTGGAGTGGGCGAGCCACAGATAATTGACACGCTCCGTGACATGGTCCGAATACTCGTTGCCCAGGGCGAAGCCCAGCCGCCAGGGCGTGCCGTCCGGGCCGATCAGGTAGAGGCCGCAGACCTCCGGTTCCTCGCCGCCGTCCTCAGCGAATCCGGGAAAATCCAGCGCGGCTTCCGGGGGCACGATCGAGCCGCCATCGCCCTTGAAGAACCACTCCGGCTGGGCGCCGATTTCGCCAGGCGCCGGCTTGCCGCCCTCAATGCCCATCTTGAACATCTTCATGCTGTCCGTGAGCTTTTCCGGCTCGGTCACGTGCATGGCGTCGCGCGTGGCGGCGCTGCCAAGGTGGGTGAGGCCGGTGCCGGTGACGAGCAGGTGGGCGGGATCGGGATGATCGAGCGGGGTGAGGAGGCGCTTGTCCTGGATGACCTCGTCATAGTCCTCGACCTGGTCGCCAAGCCGCTCCGTCACGACCTTCTCGAGCTGCTCCCCTGCGGCGACGGCAGCAAGCGCCAACCCGTAGACCGTCGTGGCGCGATCGACGACCCTGAGCCCGCTGCCTTCCACCACGGCAACGGCACGGCCACCATGCAATGTCTTGAACTGAACCAGGTTCATCTCGCATCCCCTTGTGGCGCCGCCCGGAAACTAGCGGCGGGCGGCAGCAACGTCATCTCTTCTCCGCGTTCGGCGGGAGAAGAGATGACGGGCGCGGTACCGTCGAGCGTGCCGGATGCTCGCCGAAGCGTCGGGCGCTCCCCATCTTGCGACGGCTGGTGGCGCGTGCCACCACCCAGCACAGGGATCGGGAGGACGATATGAGTGGCACGATCAGGGATCTTCTGAAAGGCGCAGATCCGAGCGTGCCGGCTGTTGCAGGTCATGATCGCAGGGCCCTGACGCATGGAGGGCTGGCGGGGCTGACGGAACGGGTTCGCGGTCAACTTGCCGGCTTTGGCATCGGGCCCGGCGACCGGGTCGGCATCGTCCTGTCGAACCGTCCCGCCATGGCGACGGCCTTTCTTGCCGTCGCGCAGTGCGCGACGACTGCACCACTCAATCAGACCTACAAGGCCGACGAGTTCGACTTCTACCTGTCCGACCTGAAGGCCAAGGCGCTGATCGTGGCGGATGGTGCCGACAGTGCCGCGATCGCCATCGCCCGCGCAAAGGGATGCGCGGTGCTGCGTTTGTGCGAGCACATGGGCGATCCGGCCGGCCAGTTCGACCTCGTGCCGGACGGTCCGACCCCGCCATCCGTGACGCCCCGTCCAGTCGGGGCGGACGATGTGGCACTGGTGCTCCATACGTCCGGGACGACGTCACGCCCGAAGATCGTGCCGCTGACCCAGGCGAACCTCGTCGCGTCGGCGACCCATATCGGCCGCACGCTGGCGCTGACGCCGGCGGATCGCTGCTTCGTGGTCATGCCGCTGTTCCACATCCACGGCCTGATCGCGGCGACGCTGTCGGCGCTGGCCGCCGGCGGGTCGGTGTTCGTGCCGGATGGCGGCTTCGATGCGCTGAAGTTCTTCCGGCAGCTGGACGAGAGTGCTGCCACCTGGATCACCGCGGTGCCGACCATGTACCAGGCATTGCTCTCCCGGGCGGACCGCAACCGCGACGTCATCGAGCGTGCCGGGCTCCGCCTCCTGCGCTCCTCGTCGGCATCCTTGCCGCCGCAGGTGATGCTCGAACTGGAAAAGGTGTTCGGCTGCCCGGTCATCGAGAGCTACGGGATGACGGAAGCGACCCACCAGATGGCGAGCAACCCGCTGCCACCTGCTGCCCGCAAACCTGGTTCGGTCGGCATTGCGGCGGGACCACTGGTGCGCGTCGCCGGGCTGGATGGCCGGTCGCTGCCGGCCGGGGAAGAGGGCGAGGTCGTGATCTCCGGCCCAAACGTCACCCCAGGCTACGAGGCGAACCCGAAGGCGAACGAGGAGGCCTTCTTCGAGCAGGATGGCCGGCGGTGGTTCCGGACCGGCGACCAGGGCCGGATGGACGAGGAGGGCTACCTGCGCATCACTGGCCGGCTGAAGGAGATCATCAACAGGGGTGGCGAGAAGGTGAGCCCCCTGGAAGTCGACGAAGTCGTGATGGACCACCCTTGCGTGCGCCAGTGCGTGACCTTCGCCATGCCGCACGAGAAGCTTGGCGAGGAGGTTGCCGTGGCCGTCGTCCTGCGTGAGGGCATGGAAGCCAGCGAGGCAGCCATCCGTGAGTTTGCAGGCGGACGACTGGCGGCCTTCAAGGTGCCGCGCAAGGTCGTCATCCTCGCCGAGATCCCCAAGGGAGCTACCGGCAAGTTGCAGCGGATCGGTCTGGCCGCGAAGCTGGGGCTCGGCTGATGCGGATCTGCGTGGTCGGAGCCGGTGCTATCGGTGGCTATCTGGCCTCAAAACTCGCGAGGAGCGGCATCGATGTCTCGGTGGTGGCAAGGGGTGCGCATCTCGAGGCGATCAAACGGTCCGGCCTGACCTTGCGGGAAAAAGGCGGCGAATTCGTGGTGCAGCTGGCAGCCTCGGCCGACCCGATGGAGATGCCCAGCGTCGACTATGTCATCGTCGCGCTCAAGGCCCATCAGGTCGCCGGCGTCGCCGCCGGTGTCAGGCATCTATGCGGAGAGAATGGCGCCGTCGTCACTGCCGCGAACGGCGTGCCATGGTGGTACACGTACGGCCTCTCAGGGCCGCTCCAGGACAAGCGGATCGAGGCGGTGGACCCGGGCGGCGTCATCTGGGACGCCATCGGTCCGGAGCGGGCAATCGGCTGTGTCGTGTGGCCTGCGGCCGAGATCGCGGCACCTGGCGTCATCCAGCACGTCATGTCGGAGCGGTTCGATCTGGGGGAACCGACTGGGGAGAGGTCCGACAGGGTCGTCCGTCTGTCGCAGGCCATGATCGCCGCCGGGCTGAAGGCGCCGATCCGGCCGCGCCTGCGCGACGACATCTGGACCAAGCTGTGGGGCAACTGCTGCTTCAATCCCATCAGCGCCCTGACCGGGGCGACCCTCGAGCAGATCACGAGCGACCCGCTGCTCCGCGACCTGTGCCGCCGAGTGATGACCGAGGCCCAGGCGGTCGGTGAAGCGACGGGGGCACGTTTTCTCCTCGATCTGGAAAAGCGGATCGATGCCGCAGGCTCGACCGGTGCGCACAAGACTTCGATGCTCCAGGATCTGGAGCTTGGCAGGCCGATGGAGATCGATGCGCTGGTGACGGCGGTGGTCGAACTCGCCGGCATGGCCGGCATCGACTGCCCGAACCTGCAGTCGGTCCACGCGCTGGTCAGCGCGCGCGCACGTCAACTGGGCCTCTACCCATGACCCTGGCAGCTGATCTCTCCGGCCGGACGGCACTGGTGACCGGCGCCTCCGGTGCGATCGGTGCGCATGCCGTTGCGCTGTTCCTCCGGAGCAGTGCCAACGTTGTCGCGACCGCGCGGGATCCATCCCGTGTGAAGGTGCGGGACGACAGCCGGACGCTGGTCACCCAACTCGACGTGACAGATCTGGCGTCGATCGATCAGGCGTTCGAGGCCGCCGAGAGCCGGTTCGGGCCGGTCGATCTCGTGCTGAACAATGCCGGCATCGCCGACGGTCAACTGGCGCTGCAGACCGATCCTGCGCGCTTCGCCGACATCCTGGCGGTCGACCTGACGGGGGCCTTTGCGGTCGCCAGGGCTGCGGCAGCACGCATGGTCGCCGCCAAGCGGCCTGGGTCCATCATCAACGTGGCATCGATCTTGGGCCTGCGGGTCGCGCAGGGGGTTGCCGCCTATGCCGCCGCCAAAGCCGGCCTGGTGCAGCTCACGGCAGCGCTTGGCCTGGAATGGGCACGGCACGACATCCGCGTGAATGCCATCGCGCCCGGCTACCTGCTGACGGACATCAACCGCAGCTTCTTCGAATCGGAGGCCGGGGCCAGGATGATCAAGCGAATCCCGCAGCGCCGGCTGGGAGAGCTTGCCGACCTGGATGGGCCGCTGCTCCTGCTAGCGTCGGAGGCATCCGCCTACATGACCGGTTCCGTCCTCGTCGTCGATGGCGGCCACGTCGCCAGCACCTTGTGATGCTCGATCAGGAAAGGCTCAAAGGCTGGATCGCCCAGGCAGTCGGTGCCCAAGCCTGCCGGGTCGAGCGGCTTTCCATGCTCAGCGGCGGCGCCATCCAGGAAAACTGGGCGCTCGACCTGCTGGTGACAGGTGGACAGCGCGCCGGGCGACATCTGCTCGTGCTTCGGACAGACGCCCCTTCGCGCCTCCCGGTGAGCCATGACCGCATGGAGGAGTTCGCAGTCCTGACGATCGCGCACCGGGCTGGCGTGACCGTGCCGGAGCCTTGGATCGCGTGCCCGGACGTCGAGGTGATCGGCAGGAGGTTCTACCTGATGAGCCGCTGCCCCGGTGAAGCGCGTGGTCAGCGCCTCACCAAGGACGCGACCATACTCGCTGCCGGTTCCAAGCTGGGCTTCCAGCTGGGCTCGGAACTGGCGAAGCTGCACCGGATCCGTCCGCCAGTGCCGGAACTCGCCTTCCTGCATCTGGACGACGGTGCGGCGGCAACCGCCAGGGTCACCGAATACCGCGGCCATCTTGACCGGATGGGCCGTCATGAGCCCGTGCTTGAATGGGCCCTTCGCCAGCTGGAACGTCGAGCGCCCGGACCCGTGCCGCCGGTGCTCTGCCATCGGGATTTCCGGACCGGCAACTATCTCGTCGAGGACGGCCGTCTTACGGCGATCCTGGATTGGGAGTTCGCCGGCTGGTCGGATCCGATGGAGGATATCGGCTGGATGCTTTCCAGGCCCTGGCGATTCGCCAACCCGCGGCTCGAGGCAGGCGGCGTCGCTGGTGCCGAGGACTTCCTCGCAGGCTACGAAGCCGAGAGCGGTAGCCGCGTCATCCGAACAGCTTTGCCCTACTGGCAGTCCATGGCCGTCGTCCGCTGGGCCGTCATCGCGCTGCTGCAGGCCGAGCGGCACCTGTCAGGAAGGGAGCGGTCGCTCGAACTGGCACTGACCGGCCATGTCCTGCCCGAACTCGAAGCCGAACTGCTGAGATCGCTGGGGAACATGTAATGCCAGGGGCATCGTGTGGCGTTGTCAGCATGAGGGCGGGCCGCTACAAGCGCAGCCATTCCTGGGGGTGCCTGCGGTATGACGATACCGCACGCGCCCTCGTTTCGTTCGCCGTCGGAGAGTGCAGATGAGTCGCCGTCGCCAAGTATACGAAGGCAAGGCGAAAATCCTCTTCGAGGGCCCTGAGCCGGGCACGCTGATCCAGTATTTCAAAGACGATGCGACCGCTTTCAACAACCAGAAGAAGGGCGTCATCACCGGCAAGGGCGTGCTCAACAACCGGATCAGCGAGTACTTCATGCTTCGGTTGCACGAGATCAACATCCCGACGCACTTCATGCGCCGGCTCAACATGCGCGAGCAGCTGATCCGCGAGGTCGAGATCATCCCGTTGGAGGTGGTGATCCGCAATGTGGCGGCGGGCTCGATCGCCACCCGCTTCGGCATCGAGGAGGGGACGCAACTCACCCGCTCGATCGTCGAGTTCTACTACAAGGACGACAAGCTGGGCGACCCGCTCGTCACGGAAGAGCATATCACCGCCTTCGGCTGGGCCACCTACCAGGAGATCGACGAGATCCTGAACCTGTCGCTGCGCATCAACGACTTCCTGTCGGGCCTGCTGGTGTCGGTCGGGCTGAAGCTGGTCGACTTCAAGCTCGAGTTCGGACGCCTTTGGGAAGACGAGGAGTTCCGGATCGTGCTGGCCGACGAGACCAGCCCGGACAATTGCCGTCTCTGGGACACCAAGACCGGCGAGCGCTACGACAAGGACCGCTTCCGCCGCGATCTCGGCAAGGTCGAGGAAGGCTATCAGGAGGTTGCCCGCCGGCTGGGCATCCT
>JAESGR010000329.1_pt1 | contig 48603 bp, 32 predicted proteins | sample 9269771 | NCBI WGS metagenome assembly JAESGR01 (sample SAMN15739572, study PRJNA653492) | algae metagenome | isolation source: Chroococcus sp. CMT-3BRIN-NPC107 and co-occurring heterotrophs from well... | place: USA: Clark Mountains Wilderness, California | collected 2010-04-18 | reverse complement strand
TCGGATTATGCTTACTCATCACTTTCGTGATCGCCGCCGTCAAAGTCGTTTTCCCGTGATCGACGTGCCCGATCGTGCCGATATTGACGTGCGGTTTGCTTCTGTCAAACTTCTCTTTACTCATTTTCTCAACTCCACTGAACTTTTTGATTTTCGATACAAAATCTAAAAACTACAAAAATTATTAATATTAAGTTGCCGCGCCTTTTACTTTAGCGATAACTTCTTCAGCAACATTTCTCGGCGCTTGATCGTAGCGTTCAAAATGCATTGTCGAAGTCGCTCGCCCCTGCGTTGAACTTCGCAAATCAGTCGTATAACCGAACATTTCCGAGAGCGGCACAAAGGCTGTCACGACTTGCACATTCCCCGGACGCGGTTCCATTTTATCAATCTGACCGCGACGTCGATTCAAATCTCCGTTAACAGCGCCCATATATTCTTCGGGCGTAACAACTTCGATTCGCATAATCGGTTCGAGCAAAACCGGCTTCGCTTTTTTAACCGCATCCTGAAAGGCAAAAGAGCCAGCCAGATGAAATGAAATTTCGTCCGAGTCAACTTCGTGATATGAACCGAAAAGCAGTCTAACTCTGACATCAACGATTTCATAACCCGCCAGAAATCCACGCTGCATTGCGTCTCTCACGCCTTCCATAGTCGGCTTGATGAATTGACGCGGAATCGAGCCGCCGGTAATTTTATCTTCAAAAACAAAGCCTTCGCCCGGAGCCGGTTCGATTTCCAGCTCGACGTGTCCGAATTTACCGCGACCGCCGGATTGTTTCTTGTAAATTTCTTTGCCCGGTGCCGGAGCGGTAATTGTTTCGCGGTAAGCTACTTGCGGCTTACCCACATTCGCTTCAACGCCAAATTCGCGTTTCATACGATCAACGATAATTTCCAAGTGAAGCTCGCCCATTCCGGCAATAATCGTTTGTCCGGTTTCATGATCGGTATTAACGCGGAAACTCGGATCTTCCTGTGCCAGACGATTGAGCGCGACGCCCATTTTATCTTGATCCTGACGCGTTTTCGGTTCTACTGCCACGCGCACAACCGGATCGGGAAATTCCATTGACTCAAGAATGATCGGATTGTTTTCATCCGCAACCGTATCGCCGGTCGTCACGTTTTTCATACCGCCGATAGCAACAATTTCGCCTGCCGAAGCTGATTCCACATCTTCGCGTTTGTTGGCGTGCATCAGCATCAAGCGACCGACGCGTTCTTTTGAGCCTTTGATTGTATTGGTAACGTATGAACCGGAAGTAACAGTTCCGCTGTAAATTCTCACGAATGAAAGCTGTCCTAAATGCTTGTCAGCCATCAATTTAAAAACCAGACCGGAAAACGGCGCTTTGGCGTCAGCTTCACGTGTTTCGACAGCATCGGTTTTCGGATTCGTTCCTTCGATAGCCGGAATGTCGAGCGGACTCGGCAGATAATCGACAACCGCATCGAGCATTGTCTGAACGCCTTTATTTTTGAATGCCGAACCGGTAACGACCGGAACGATTTCCATTGCCAGCGTTCCTTTGCGAAGCGCGGCGCGAAGCTCAGCTTCGGTAACTTCTTCGCCTTCAAGATATTTTTCCATCAAAGCGTCATCAATGCTGGAGACGGCTTCGACTAATTTATCGCGCCATTCTTTGGCATCATCCTGATATTCTGCCGGAATATCCGTTGTTTGATACTCCGCGCCTTTTGTTTCGTCTTTCCACAAAAGCGCTTTCATTTGAAGCAAATCAACGACGCCTAAAAATTTATCTTCGATACCGATCGGAATCTGTAATGCGACCGCATTGGCGCCGAGACGTGTGATAATCGAGTCAAAAGAGCGATAAAATGACGCGCCAGCGCGATCTAATTTATTGATAAAGCAGATGCGCGGAACACCGTATTTATCGGCTTGACGCCAAACGGTTTCCGATTGCGGCTCAACACCGGCAACGCCGTCGAAAACGCAGACCGCGCCGTCGAGAACGCGCAATGAGCGCTCGACTTCCATTGTAAAATCTACGTGCCCCGGCGTATCAATAATATTAATGCGATGCTGAACGCCGCTTCTTGTCCAGAAACAGGTAGTTGCGGCGGACGTAATCGTAATTCCGCGCTCTTGTTCCTGTTCCATCCAGTCCATCGTCGCCGTTCCTTCATGAACTTCGCCGATTTTATGCGAAACGCCCGTGTAAAACAGCACGCGTTCGGTCGTCGTGGTTTTGCCGGCATCAATGTGCGCCATGATGCCGATATTTCTGAATTTGTCTAAGCTAATGTTTGCCATACTTCTGTTGTTCGCGGTTTGTCGTTATCGCTTTTTGCAGCGATTTGATAATAAAAAATAAAAACCTCGAACGCTTAAATTAAAATCTGTAATGCGCGAACGCTTTGTTCGCTTCTGCCATGCGGTGAACGTCTTCGCGTTTTTTCGCCGCGCCGCCGCGATTATTGGTGGCATCAAGAAGCTCGCCGACCAATCTGTCCTGCATCGTTTTTTCGTTGCGTTTGCGCGCGTTGCCGACAATCCATCGAATTGCCAGAGTGTTGCGGCGATCACGCGTTACTTCAAGCGGAACTTGATAAGTCGCGCCGCCGATACGACGTGATTTGACTTCGAGAGTCGGCGCAACCGTGTCGAGCGCGCGTTTGAAAATTTTCAAAGGCTCTTCGCCGGTTTTGCCGGCAACTTTTTCCATCGCGCCGTAAAAAATATCTTCGGCGACTGATTTTTTTCCGCCCCACATCAAACCGTTGATGAATTTGGTAACGACCACGCTGTTGTAAATCGGGTCGGGCAATACTTCTCTTTTTCCTGCAACTCTTCTTCTTGGCATATTCTTATAAATTCAAGATTTAAGATTCAAGATTTAAGATTTGCATTTTGAATCTTAAATCTTGAATTCGTAATTATTTCTTCTTAGCTGGAGCGGCTCCGCCGGCTTTCGGTCGTTTCGCGCCGTATTTCGAACGCGCCTGATTGCGGTTGGCAACGCCCGATGAGTCGAGCGTTCCGCGAATAACGTGATAGCGAACGCCCGGCAAATCTTTGACGCGACCGCCGCGAATCAAAACAATCGAGTGTTCCTGCAAGTTGTGTCCGATGCCCGGAATATAAGTTGTAACTTCGATTCCGTTAGTCAAGCGAACACGCGCCACTTTTCTCAAAGCCGAGTTCGGTTTTTTCGGCGTCTGCGTGTAAACGCGCGTGCAAACTCCGCGTTTCTGCGGATTTGCCTGCAGCGCCGGGCTCGCCGTTTTATATTTCACCGCCTGGCGACCTTTGCGAACTAATTGGTTAATCGTTGGCATTATCTTATTCTCTGTTCTTTTTTCTATTTAAAAGGCAAAAGAAATCTTTTACCTGACTCTTGCCGAAAAGAATTCCGGCAGTTAGCAACAAGCGATAACTTGATGTTTTATTCGATTTTATTAAACCTTAAATTAAATTGTTTCCGGTTTCAACTTTGCTGTAGCGTGGCTTTTCAAAAGAAAAGTTCGTTTATGCCGCAGACGTTGGTTCGCCTGTCTTACGCTACAATTCGTGTGCAAAACCTTCAAAATTCTTCAACACAACACTTTTCAGCATTGCATTGCAGGTCTGGACGACAATGTCCGAAACTTCAGATTCTACGAAACACGAAAAACTTTGTCAAGCGGTGCTCGCACAAAAAGAGGGCTTTTCATAATAACAAAGCCCTCAACGCAGTTACGCGAATTTATTTTATATTTACTTAACAGCTATTGCTTACGACTCAAATCAATTCTTGCTTTACTTTTACTGAGTTTTGTCTGCGCCTATCTTCAATTATCGGGCGGATTTTCTATCTCAAAGTGCAATTCATCTTTACACTGGTAAGTACAACTGTAAACGCCGTTTTCACCGACTTCGCAATTTACGGTTTTGCCTTTTCCGCTCCCGCAGGCTCTGATTGCATTATCTGTGCAGGATGTACAAGAATCGCTGTTTGCAAAGTTCTCTGCCTGACTCGGAGCAAGAAATTCTACAGTGTAGCGAGAAGCGCCGTTAAGTCCTGAATAAACGTCGAGCGTCGATGAAAAATAAGAATCAACCGGCATTTCATCGGAGGTTCTCCAAATATGCCTGCCTCTGAGGCTGCCGGATTTGTTATAAGCGCTAACTACTACTTCGACGCCCGGAGAAACTTGTTTAGACTTATTTTTAATAAAAAACTGGAAGCGTAACTTTCCGTCTTCCTCAATCATTTTCGCTCTTTTAACCGCAAAGGTATTCGAAGCAATTTTTTCTATGGTTTTCTTTTCTTGCGCCGACCCTGAAAAATTCATCAGTAAGACGACTGCTGCCGCAACCGCATAATTGACAATTTTTTTCATTGTATATCTCCTTGAATGTAAGGGTAATCGTAAATCAGGGACTAATTATTTCATTGGCTAAATTTACGGTCAACGTTTTTTTATTCCTCGAAATTATCATTTATTAGCGAAAACTATCATTTCTTTTCAGACTGCTTTTCGTATTGTATGCGCTTCCAATGAAATTTGCGGTATTCGGTCGGCGTGACGCCATATTTTTTCTTGAAATCGCAGGAAAAATGGCTTTGATCACACATTCCGACTTCATAACCAATCAGTTTTGTTGGGCTGAAACTGTTTTCGAGAAGTTCGCGCGCTTTTTCCAGACGCAGCTCACGCAGGTAAGCAATCGGCGGCATACCCATTTGAGATTTGAACAGTTTTTGCAGATGCGCGGCGGACAATTCGACGTAATCAGCCATTTCTTCGACTGTCCATTGATGTTTGAGGTTATTGAGAATTTGATTTCTCAAATGAAAGATTCTTCCGTCCATTGTGGGAGACGCTCCTTGTGAAATGTATCGATCGCGGGCGATTATAATATCGGCGAGTTGTTTATTGCAAGATTTTTTGATTAAATCTTGTGTTCATTTAAACGCTAATATTTACAAGCGATTTTTTATTATATGACAACAAAATTTGAAGATTATTTGAACAATTTTAATGAACGCGACTGGCTCGCAGCAGTTGAAACGCTTTTGCCCGCGATCCACGCGGTTGACCGCAACGCCGTGCAGATTTGGTTTCGCTTTTACCCTTTGGAGCTTTTCCGTTATTTACAAACGGCGGAAGATCGCGACAAAGCAATTCAAAAATTCGTGTTGCAAGGCAATTTCGATTTGAAGAACCAGATTGATTCGTCGCACCATTTTCTATACGGATATCGTTTCTGGGCGGAAACAAAAGCGGAAATTGAAAATCGCGCCGCGAGTTTTAACGACGCGAGTGCGGATTTAAAGACAGTTATTGAAGAAGTCGCGCAGGCGGTCGCAGCGACGGTCAAAGCCGATAAATCTTTGACCGTTGGCATCGCGGCAGTCGGTTTGATGACGCTCGTGCAGGTCGGATCGGAAGCGTTTAAAAATGCCAAAGGCGCGGCGGAAAAACCGAAAGGTTTAATGGCGAAATCGCCCGACCAAATCGTCAAAGAACGGCTTAAAGACGATTCGCAGGGAATGTTCGGCTTTTTGAAAACCGTTGATAAAAAATTCACGGTCGTTTATGACGAGACGGCTTCGGACGGAAAGTTTCCGATTATTAACGACGAGGAAATCGCTACCGGCTCGGCTCGCAATCAAACGAAAAATTGGAAAGAAGCGGACGAGCGTTGCTGGGAAGGCGTCGTTCCGGTCGAATGTCGCTCGGCGGCATGCGGAACGTGCTGGGTTGGCGTTCTCGGCGGCGAAGAAAAACTTTCGCCCGTTTCGCGCCTCGAACGCAAACAAATGAAGGTTTTCGGCTACAATCAGCCGGAAAATGAAAAGCCTTTTCTGCGGCTTGCCTGTCAGGCGCGAACTTACGGCAACGCGACGATTGTCATTCCGCCATGGAACGGCGTGTTCGGCAAAAAGATTTACGGCGTCGAAGATGTCGAACTCGAACCGGCGACGACTTCTGCCAAAAAACTGCGCGAAACGATTGCGACAGCGACTGCCGAAGAGTAATTTTGCGTTTCAAAGAACTTAAAACCGCAAATTGATACGAATAAATTGACAGAATTAAGTAAAAGTATCTGCATTTTTCATATCAATTTGCGGTTTTGTCTCTTTAAACTCAAGCAATCTTTCGACGCGAAAGCCTTTTTGTTAGTATTTCCTTATGAAATACGTTTACATTTCCCTTTTTCTGACATTCATCTTGAGCCAAATCGTTTTCGCGCAAACTGATACGAGCGTTAAATATCCGTTTCCGGTCAAATATTTGCCGCTTACGCTCGAAAAACAAACCGTCAAAATGGCTTATATGGACATCGCGCCCGAAAAAGCGAACGGCGAAACCGTAATTTTATTTCATGGCAAAAATTTTAACGGATTTTACTGGAAAAACGTCGTTCCGATGCTCACAAAGCGAGGTTTTCGCGTCATCGTTCCCGACCAGATCGGCTGGGGAAAATCCGACCGACCGAATCTGCATTACAGTTTTCATCAGTTGGCGGAAAACAATAAAAAACTGCTCGATTCGCTCAACGTTAAAAAAGTAAACGTCATCGGTCATTCGATGGGCGGAATGCTGGCGACGCGATTCGCATTGATGTTTCCCGAAACCGTCGCAAAATTGATTCTGGAAAATCCGATCGGACTGGAAGATTACCGGACGTTCGTGCCGTTTGAAGCGCTCGAAAAAGTTGAGCAGAACGAATTAAAAGCGACATACGAATCTTATAAAAATTACCAAAAATCTTATTATCCCGAATTCAAGCCGGAATACGAGCAATACGTCGAGGCGCAGGCGGCGGATTTGAAGCTGAAAAATTTTCAACAAATTGCCTTCATCAACGCGCTCACTTTTCAGATGATTTACCAGCAGCCCGTCGTTTATGAATTTGAAAACATTCGAGCGCCGACGCTTTTAATCATCGGTCAGGAAGACAGAACCGTCGTCGGCAAAAACAAAGTGCCGAAGGAAATCGTCAACAATTACGGGCAATATCCGCAATTGGGCAAATTGACTAAAAGCAAAATAAAAAACTCGCAGCTCGTCGAACTCGCAGGCATCGGACACATTCCGCACGTTCAAGCGCCGGAAAAATTTGAAAAAGCTGTCGTCGCTTTTCTCGCCAAATAAACCGGATTTACGGCAAATCAGTTTCAATACGCGCCGATTGCCAAATCGTTTACAGCCAATCTAAACTTCAATCTTTATGGCAAACGAAACGGTTAACGAAGCCCCAAACGAAATAAAACAGGAAAATCGATCGAAATTTCCGCCACTCGTTCTCGTTCTGCTTGCCGTGCTTTTGTGGAGCACCGGCGGGCTTTTTATTAAAATGACGACGCTCGACGCGTTCGCCGTCAACGCCGGACGCTCGCTTCTGGCAGCGCTGACGGTTGCAGTTTTCACATATCGGCAAGGACTGAAACTCGATAGATTCACGCTTTTGACGGCGTTTCTTTATGCCGGAACTTTAACGTGTTTCGTTTACGCCAACAAAACGACGACCGCCGCGAACGCGATTTTTCTGCAATATACCGCGCCGATTTACATTTTGATTTTGTCGCCGTTTATTTTGAAGGAAAAATTTCGCTATGCGGATTTAATAACCGTCATTTTCTGCATCGCCGGAATGAGTTTGTTTTTTCTTGAAGAGTCGTCGCCGGAAAACAGTCTGGCGACGAATATTTTCCTCGGCAATTTCGTCGCGCTTTTGTCGGGCGTTTTCTTCGGTTTGTATTTCGTGATGCTGCGGCATCCGCGATCTTTGGGCAATAAAAATCCGGCTATTTCGGTTTTTTACGGCAATCTGATTATCGTCGTTTTGATGCTTCCGTTGCTCGCGCAAAATCCGCCCGCGCCAACCGACAACGATATTCTTGCAATTTTATTCCTCGGCGTTTTTCAAATCGGCGTCGCTTACATTCTTTTTACCAAAGGCGTCGCGCGGGGCGTTCGCTCACTCGACGCTAGTATCATCGGTTTCGTCGAACCGCTGCTCAATCCAGTCTGGGTTTTTATTTTTGCCAAAGAAAAGCCGTCAAACTGGGCGATTCTCGGCGGCGCGATCATCCTGACGACCGTTGCCGCGCACACGATTTTCAATAATCGAAACCGATTCAAACGCGAAGAATTGTCTTGAAATTCCAAACACGAAAAAGCCTGCCGAATTTAAAACGACAGGCTTTTTTGTCGGACGTTTGAACTTATCATTAAAAGTTATTGATTTTCGGCATATTCGGTTTGTTAACCGGCGTTTGTACAAACTTATCAACTTTACGCTCGGTCGGGTCGCAAAACAGCAGAGGCTTTTGCGTCGCGCCCCAATAAAGCCCGGCGGTAATGTAAAAATGATAAAAACCTTCATCAAACAAACCTTTTTTTATCGGGTCAGCCGTCCAAGAGTAATTGACGTTATTGCCGACAATCGGCACTTGAAACGAGCAAACGTCGTAATTTTGCCCGTCGAGCACGTAATAAATTTCGACTTTGGCGAATTTGTTAGGGATTCGCTCGTTGATTTTCGCGATGATGTCGACCGGAGAATTCGGCGAGGACTGCTCTTTTCCCCATTTGGCGTCAATCTTTCTTCTATTTTCAATGGGCGGAATATACGGTCGAACCTTATATGCCGGATTAATCGGAGTTCTGGCTACGCTTCTTGTCATAATATTTCTCCTTACTGTATGAAATGAATATAAATTTACAGATAATTTCTTGAATTTCTGCGCTCACCGATATAACGCGAGGTTTTTGAGAAAAAAATATCAGTTGACGATTTTTTTCTATCGCGCCGCCAAAACTAAAGACGCATAACCCGATCAATCAAGCAATCTTCATTTTTTGTTATATTGTGATAAACTTATCGAATAATCATCGAACGAATCGCATTTTTTCGTTTATAATTCTATAAAGCACAAGAATTTTGGAGAATCTTTTTTATATGACAAATTTGAATATTCCGTCGAATGTAACTAATCAGCAGTTGATCAAATGGGTTACCGAGATGGTCGAACTGTGCCAGCCGAGGGACGTTGTCTGGTGCGACGGTTCGCAGGAAGAATACGACCGTTTGTGCGAGGAAATGGTGCAAACCGGCACGTTCATCCGCCTCAATCCCGAAAAACGCCCGAATTCATTTCTGGCTCGCTCTCATCCGTCGGACGTAGCGCGCGTTGAAGATCGCACTTATATTTGTTCGCGCAGCAAAGGCGATGCCGGTCCGACGAACAACTGGATGGATCCTCGCGAAATGAAAGTGACGCTTTCAGCCAAATTCGACGGCTCGATGCGCGGCAGAACGATGTATGTCATCCCGTTTTGTATGGGACCGATCGGCTCGCCGATTTCGCAGTTCGGCGTTCAATTAAGCGATTCTCCGTATGTCGTCGTCAATATGAAATTGATGACCAGAATGGGTAATCAGGCGCTTGAAGCACTCGGCGACGGTGATTTTGTTTACTGTCTGCACTCGGTCGGAATGCCGCTCGAAGAAGGTCAGCAAGACGTCGCGTGGGCTTGCTCGCCCGATCCGAAAGATAAATACATCGTTCATTTTCCCGAAGACCGAATGATCTGGAGTTACGGCTCGGGTTACGGCGGCAACGCGCTTTTGGGTAAAAAATGTCTGGCTTTGCGAATTGCTTCGACGCTCGGACGCGAACAAGGATGGCTTGCCGAACATATGCTCATCGTCGGCGTCAAATCGCCGGACGGACGCAAAGATTACGTCTGCGCAGCATTTCCATCAGCTTGCGGCAAAACGAATTTCGCAATGCTCATTCCGCCAAAACCGTTTCAGGAAGAAGGCTGGGAGGTAACGACTGTCGGAGACGATATCGCCTGGATTAAACCTGACGAACACGGAAAACTTCACGCCATCAACCCCGAAGCCGGATTTTTCGGCGTCGCGCCGGGCACGAACTATAAAACGAATCCGAACGCGATGGAAACCATCAAGGAAAACACGATTTTCACGAACGTCGCGCTGACCGACGACGGCGACGTTTGGTGGGAAGGCATGGACGGCGAACCTCCAGCACACGCGATTGACTGGCAAGGCAACGATTGGACGCCGGACAGCGATGTCAAAGCCGCGCACCCGAACTCGCGATTCACCGCGCCTTCGATTCAATGTCCGGTGATTGACGACCGCTTCGACGACCCGAAAGGCGTTCCGGTTTCCGCATTTATCTTCGGTGGGCGGCGCAATTCCGTCGTGCCGCTCGTTCAGCAATCGTTCAACTGGGCATTTGGTGTTTATATGGCTGCAACAATGGGTTCGGAAATGACCGCCGCCGCTTTCGGAAACATCGGCGAAGTTCGCCGCGACCCGTTCGCGATGCTTCCGTTCGCCGGTTACCATATGGGCGATTATTTCGCTCACTGGCTTGATTTCGGTCGTCAGATTCCCGAACCGCCGCGCATTTTTTCGGTCAACTGGTTTCGCAAAGGCGAAGACGGCAAATTTCTCTGGAACGGTTTCGGCGAAAATATGCGCGTTCTGAAGTGGGTTGTTGAACGCGCACGCGGCAAATCAATCGGCGTCGAAACACCTTTGGGCTGGATGCCGCGTTATGAAGATATGGACTGGCGCGGAATGGAAGAATTCACGCGCGAAGATTTCGACAAAGTGATGAATCTCGACCGCGACGCGTGGATCAAAGAAATCGCTTCGCATGATGATTTATTCTTCAAGCTTTATGACCGCCTCCCGAAAGAAATGACGTTTATCCGCGAGCTTCTAGTTTCCAATCTCTGGCGTTCGCCCGAACTCGGTTTAGCCGCGCCACGTCCCGAACCAGCAGATAAAACTTTTCAGGAAACGAGAAACAGAGACGCGATTCGCGCCGTGCCGGATAGAACCGAAGACCGACCCGAAAACGAAACGGTGAAAGCCGCGCCGACGTCATAATCGGCTAAAGCAAAATAACTAAGTCAAAAAAAAGCGATTCTTTAACAGAATCGCTTTTTTTTATTTTATAAATCGTTGTATCAAGCTCGGATTTCTGCGGGTTTAATGGTTTTATAGCCGACTTGATTGAGCGCCGTTTGCGTTCCTTTCAAAAGCGCATCAATGTGTTCGATTTTTTGCACACCGACGACGAAAGCGTCAACGACGCCGGATTCGATTTGAAATTTGAAACATTCCTCGGGTGTTAACGGCTTGTCGCCCTGCACTAGCGAACCTTGTCCGACGACTTTCATTCCGATCATTCCCTGACCTTTGCGCCGCATTTTTTCAAACAGCGCGCGGGCTGTTTTCACGTCCGCGTCCATATGCGATTCGCGGCTGTTCCAGCGCACTTGGTTTATTTGCACCCAATCGCTCGCCGCTGCTGCTTCGAGCGCGGCGAAGCTGTGACAGGTAACTCCGTGAGAACGAATTTTCCCGGCTTTTTTGGCTTCCGCAAAAGCGTCCATTACTTCTCGAAAACGCGTCGTCCAATCGGCTTCAGTAACGTTGTGAATGATCAGCGAATCAATGTAATCGGTGTTGAGTTCCTTCAAAAATCGGTCTATATCTTCGCGCACCGCTTTGGCTTTGCGGCTGGTTGATTTCGTTTGAATGACGTATTTGTCGCGGGAGACACCGTTCATCGCTTTCGTGAAAAAAGGATGCGAGCCGTATTGGTCGGCGAGATCGAAAAAATTGATTCCGTTGTCGAAGGAATAGCGCAATTGACGGGTAAATTCTTCCTGTCCGAGCCGTGTTTGATTCGATTGTCCCGCCCAGCCGCCGCTTCCCGTGCCGATTCCGACGAGGCTGACTTTGATGCCGCTTTTGCCGAGCGAAACCCGGTCGGTCGGACTTTTTATCGCCGGATCAACGACGAATTCCGCCTCTCTAAATTCGCTCTTCGCGGTTTGCCCGTTCCATAAAAGCGTTCCTGCGGCAACAGCGCCCGTTCCGCCGACGACCGCGCCGATAAATTCCCGACGATTCAGTTTGCGCATAAAGCCTCCGTTTTTTAGTTCAATATTTCTTTATCAAATGATGAAATTTATTTTGTAATTTCAGTTTATTCAATGACGTTTAATCTTTCAACAAATTTATTCGAAACTTGCCTTTATCAGTAAAAGGAATTTAGCCTGACCAGCTTTATAGTTTTTACTCTCAATTGCAGTTTTGCCTGATATTTGGTAATCAGAATACAGCTATGAATAAAAAAAAGCTCAAACAAAGACAGAAACTTTTGCGCGAAAAAATCAATAAAAATCGCGTTGGTTTTCACGTTTATCGTTCGATTAATGAAAGTTTGCCGTTCGTTTTTTGGGAAAGATTGACGGACGAGCCGATTGCAGAGGGCAGTTTTAATGATCCGACGGCGGAAGTCGGGACGCGTTATTATTACAAATTGACGCAGGTGGACGCGAACGGCAATGAGAGTCAGCCGATTACACCGAAAACTTCGTTTACTGATCACGCCGGAAATCAATACGAACAAAATCCTCTGGTTGATTTTGTCGGTTACAATATGTATCGCTCTGCCGACAAAAACGTGCCGCTCGAACAATGGGAACGGCGCAACAAAGAGCCGATTCCGACGACCGAATACAAAGACGAAGGCGTCAAGTCGGGCGAGATTTATTTTTATTACGTGCGCGCGGTTGATTCAAAAGGAAATGAAAGCGCGCCGGGCGAGATTATTCGCGTTATCAGGAAATAAACGCTTTTATCTGTTCAAATTTTTCAGCAAATAAAAAAGTTGACAACCTGTTTTGCATTCACGTAGTCTAAATCTCGGAGGTGATATTTTTATGATAAATGATTCAAATAATACACCGCCGGACTTTAGCGCCCGGTAAGCTTTTAAAAAAGCGAGCCGGATAAGTTCGGACAGGTTACACAAAAATTCGGATTGAGGTTAATAGAGAAGCGTTGATAACACGGAAGATGTTGGTGGTAAAAAGCGAAAGCTCTAATCAATGTTTGCAGTTTCTCCGGCTAAATTATTCAACCGCAACCGACAAAATGCTAACAAAAAGGCGACTTGGAAACGAGTCGCCTTTTTGTGTTTTCTAATATTGCCGAATCGGTTAAAATAAATGCATCAGACAGATTTTCGGCTGCGTTTCGCATCTAAAAATCAACTTTTTTATAAAGGAGAATTATGAACACATACGAAACTACATTTGGAAACGAATCGGCGGCGAACGCTCTGCCTGAAGAGCGTGCCAGATTTATTCGCAAAACTTACCTTCATCTGGCGGCGGCAATTCTGGCATTCGTTGCGCTCGAAGTCTTTTTGTTCGCCTCCGGCGCGGCTTACCAGATTATCTCGGTAATGCGAATCGGCGGTTCGATGTCGTGGCTCTTAGTTTTGGGCGTCTTTATGGGCATTTCATGGCTCGCCGGCAATTGGGCTAATTCGACGACATCGAAGATGGTGCAGTATTTCGGACTCGCGCTTGGTGTTTTAGGCTACGCGATTATTTTCATCCCGATGCTGTTTATGGCGGCGAGTTTCGGCGGCGGCGATGTCATTGCTAAAGCAGGTATCGTAACAATCGGATTATTCTTGGGAATCACGTCGGTCGTTTTTTTAACGCGCACTGACTTCTCATTTTTAGGTCCGATTATCGCCATTGGCGGTTTTGTCGCTCTCGGTTTTATTGTGGCAAGCATTTTGTTTGGTTTCAGTCTCGGCAGTCTTTTCGCTTTTGTGATGGTTGCTTTTGCGGGAACGGCGATCCTTTATGAAACGTCGAACGTGCTGCATCGTTATCATCCGACGCAGCACGTTGCCGCGTCTTTAACGCTGTTTGCCAGCATCGCGCTTTTATTTTGGTATATTTTGAGCATTTTCAGTTCAAGAGATTAATACAAACGCATTGTGAGAATAAAAAAGGCGGAAAATTTTCCGCCTTTTTTATTGCGGTAAACACTTGCGTTGTTTGTCAGCGAACGCGATAATTCGTTTATTATGAAGAAAACAATCTATCTTTTCGTATTAACGCTCGCCTTCGCGTTTTCTGCATTCGCTCAAGCCGCGCCGAAGCCGCCGTCCACGCATTTGAAAGTCGGCGACGCCGCGCCGGAATTGGTTTTGAATGATACAGCCGGAAATACGGTTAAATTATCTGATTTCAAAGGCAAAAAATCAGTCGTGCTGGCGTTTTACGTGCTCGCTTTTACCGGTGGCTGAACGAAGCAGCTACAGGCATATCAGGCTGATATTGCCAAATTCGACGCCGCCAACACGCAGGTTTTAGGAATCAGTATGGATAGTTTCGCCGCCAATAAAAGATTCGCACAGGACATCGGCGTCAAATTTCCGCTTTTGAGCGACTGGAAACGCAAAGCTGTTAAAGACTACGGCATCTACAACGAAGAATCAGGTATGGCAACGCGCGCCACATTCGTCATTGACAAAGACGGCAAAATTCAACACATCGAACTCGGTCGAACAGCGATTGACCCGACCGGCGCGTTTCAAGCGTGTGATTTGCTGCAAAAGAAAAAAGGGTAAAAATCAATTACGAATTAACAATTACGAATTACGAACTAAAAGAAAAATTATCTTCGTAATTCGTAATTGATTTCGAGCAAGGGGATGAAAGTAAAAGAACTGTCGGAAAGCGAAAATATCGCTGCGGAAAAAACCGATAGCGGCGGATTTGGCAACAGAGTTTCAAATACGTTTCGCACGCTTAAATATCGTAATTTTCGTCTTTTTTTTCTCGGACAAATCATTTCCCTCACCGGAACTTGGATGCAGTCGGTCGCGCAAAGCTGGCTTGTTTACCGGCTGACGGGCTCGGTCGCGCTTCTCGGTTTGATCGGTTTTGCCGGGCAGTTTCCGGTTTTTCTGCTGACCGCTTTCGGCGGCGCGATGGCGGATAAATACAATCGTCAAAGAATTTTAATCGCTACGCAAACCGCTTCGATGATTCTCGCTTTCGTTCTCGCTTTTCTTACGCTCGGCGGTTACATCGAAGTCTGGCATCTGTTCATTATCGCGCCGCTTTCCGGCGTGGTGAACGCGCTCGACATTCCGACGCGGCAATCTTTTGTCGTTGATATGGTCGGCAAAGAAGATTTGCTCAACGCTATCGCGCTTAATTCTTCGATGTTCAACGGAGCGCGCATCGTCGGTCCGGCGATTGCGGGAATTTTAGTTTCGGCAGTCGGCGAAGCATGGTGTTTTCTGGGCAATGCGGTTAGTTATTCTGCGGTCATTGCCGGTTTAGCGTTAATGCAAATCGAACGCAAGGAAATAGCGCAAACCGCCGGTTCGGCAATTGAAAAAATTAAAGAAGGTTTCGCATTCGTCGTCGAAACGAAGCCGATTCGCGCTTTGATTTTACTGCTCGGACTGGTCAGTTTAATGGGAATGCCGTATGCCGTTTTGATGCCGATTTTTGCTGATCAAATCTTGAGCGGCGGCGTGCAGGGACTCGGAATTTTGATGAGCGCGAGCGGTTTCGGAGCGCTTATCGCCGCTTTGACATTAGCTTCGAAGAAAAGCATCAAAGGTTTGGGATTGTGGGTCGCAGTTTCGTCGGGCGTTTTCGGCGTGTTTTTAATTTTATTTTCATTTTCGCGCTCGTTCTGGCTGTCTGTAGTGTTGTTAATTCCGGTCGGATTTTCGATGATGCTGCAAATGAGTTCGTCGAACACTTTGATTCAGGCAATGGTGCCGGACGAGCTGCGCGGGCGCGTGATGGCGGTTTATTCGATGATGTTTATGGGAATGGCGCCAATCGGCGCTTTGCTCGCCGGTTCGCTCGCCGGAATATTGGGCGCCCCGACAACCGTCACTGTTGGCGGCGCGATTTGTATCATCGGTTCGATTTTCTTCCGAGCGAAGCTGCCGGTTTTACGTGAAGATGCACGGCGCATCATCGTTGCAATGCAGATGACCGGCGGCGAACCGGCATCGAAAGCAAGTTTTCAGGAGCCGGCTTTAATCGGGTCGAAAAGATAAAATTTGTCGGCTGAAAGCTAATTTTTCGAATTGCTCGATTAGCTATCGGCTTGCGCCTATCTTTAATCGAAAAATAAATGTATAAAAGAAGATGAAACGGTTTTTAGTTTGAAAATCGGGCGAACCGAAATCTGGTCTCCTCGCGTCTGAAGGTTTTGTGTGCGTTACCGCACATTCTGCATTATAATTGTTGTGTTATAATTCGCAATATAACAATCGCGTTCAGCGTTCTTATGAGTTTTCATTATTCTTTTTCGATGTTTTCAAAGTTTTTGGGAGAAATCTTTATTTTTGAAAAGCGGCTTGAAAGACGAAAACGAAATTTGTTCGTTCAACTTTCCCGAATCGTCCCAAATAAATAGTTTAAACACGCATTTATCAAATAATCAGCGCCGCAATGCGCCTAAAAATTTAAAAAGTAATTATGAAAATTCTGCTCTATAATCCCGATAACGGTATCACGCGCAACTTTATGCCGCACCTTTGGATGTTTCTTCTGCAAGCCTTGACACCAAAGGAACACGAGGTAATTTTAATTGACGGCAACGCCAAAGCGATGACGCGCGAAGAGTTGGTGCAGTATTGCAAAGACGAAAATATCGGGCTTGTCGGCATTGGCGCTATGACCAGAATGATTGCTCGCGCTTATAAAGTTGCCGACGCGCTGCGCGATGCCGGAATCAAAGTCGTGATGGGCGGACCGCACGTTACGGAATGCCCGGACGAAGCGTTGGGACGCGACGGCGGAAAACGCCACGCCGACGCGATTGCGCTCGGCGAAGCCGACGAAACCTGGGCTTTAATGGTTGAAGACGCGGCGAACAATTGTTTGAAAGATATTTATCAGCCGGAAACCGATGACAAGGGCAACGATAAAAAACCGAATTTACAGCCTTATCCGCACATTCCATGGGAAACTTTGGATTTAGATCAATTCAGTCTTGTGCCCGCATTTTTAAAACCGCATCTCGCAAAAATGGGTGAAGGCTGGGGCAGTTTTCACGTCGTGCCGATTGAAACCGGACGCGGCTGCCCATATGGCTGCGAATTTTGTACGGTAACAGGTTTTTTCGGTGACTCTATTCGTTTCCGCACGAACGAAAGCGTAATTGAAGAATTACTGCGATTAAAAGAACGCGCCAAAAAAGAACGCGGTCAAATCGCCGTTTTCTTTATCGACGATAATCTCGCCATCAACAAAAAACGTGTTAAATCTTTACTTCGAGATATTATCGCGGCGAACGCTCAGATCCCTTGGGTGGCGCAAATCAGCGCCAATCTTTTAGGCGACGAAGAACTCGTTGACTTGATCGCCGAATCCGGCGGCAAATGGGTTTTCATCGGAATGGAATCAATTGACCCGCTGAATATGGCGTCGGTCAACAAAAACTTTTCGAAGCCGCAGGATTATAAAGAAGTTCTCGACCGTTTGGCGAAACGTAACATTTACGCCATCACGTCGTTCATTTTCGGAATGGACAACGATACTGAAGGCGTCGCCGCCCGCACGGTCGAACAAATCGAAAGCTGGGCGCCCGGACTTCCCGTTTTCGGTCAGCTGACTCCGTTTCCCGCGACGCCGCTTTACTCGCGTCTCGAAAAAGAAGGCAGATTGTCGCGCCCGAAACACTGGCTCGAATTCGCGCCGTTCGTTATGGCGCACACGCCTTTAAAAATGACGATTGACGATGCGAGCGACGAAACGAGATACGCGTGGACCCGCTCTTACAGCCCGGAACGCAATGCGCAGGCGCTCGAGATGATTAAAGATTCGCCGCTGCAATACCGCATCAGCCATCTGGTTTCCCGCCTTTTCTTTCGCGGCATCTATTTTCCGCAGATGCGCCGACGCGATTGGGCAAAGATGATTTTCGATAACCGCAAACCGATTCTCGGACTCGTCAAAGAAGGTTTTTCGACATACCGCAACGCGAAAAAGAATCGAAAAACTTCAAACGAAGTTTCAACCGCGACTTAAATTTCTTCAAGGTAAAAATAAAAGCCGGAAACAATGTTCAATAAACATTGTTTCCGGCTTTTACTGCTTGAAAGAATCACTTAAAACGGCGATTCTTCTTCGTCCTCATCGTTATCAAAGACAATTCTTTTTTTAATTTTCGGCTGTCGTTCTTCGCGCATCTCGTCGGGAACAAGATTTTGCAGCGCCAAATTCCCGTCCGCATCTTTGAGCAATACTTCGATTCGTCTCTCGGCTTGATTGAGTCGTTCCTGACATTCCCGCGAAAGTTTGACGCCGTCTTCAAACAGCTTCAAACTTTCTTCGAGCGACATTTCGCCGTCTTCCAATTTGCGCACGATTCGTTCGAGTTCGCCGAGCGATGATTCAAATGTTTTCGCTTTTGCGTTCATAAAAGGAATTTACCACAAAGATGTAAGGTAATGGAAAATGAATAAGGGATAATGGATATTAAAGAATTTCGTATTCTTATTATCTATTATCCCTTATTCATTTTCCATTATTTCAAAATATCTTCAGCCTGTTTCAAAATGTCTTGTAAATTTTCAACGCCGAGAGTTTTTCCGGTTCTGCCCGCTCCACCTTTTGTGGCGACAGCAATAATTTCCTGACCGATTTTCTGCGCGATTTGTGTTGCCAGCTGCTCGTCCTGAACGCCGATGATTTGCCATTTATCACCATTACGCCGCATTTTCACTTCGAGCGGTCGGTCGGCAATTTTGCTTTTGACGAGCGCGGTTTCGCCGTTTTGCGCGATGTCGAGATAACGGTCGGCGCCGAGAACAATGGCGGCAAACGGAACTTGGACGAATTTATCGGTTTTTTCGCGGATTACGCGCGGCAGTTCGGCGCGCGCGCGATCTTTAACGGCAGGCAGAAACGGAACGGCGAACTGTTCGACTTTGGCGAGAGTTTGCGGCGGCAGACTGCGACCGTAAAGCTCGACGGCTTTGCCGGTAATCTGCGGCATAAAATCGTCAACCACCTCGTCCGTGTCAATCAATTCATCAACCGATTTCTGATCGTCGCGCCGCGCCGCGTCAATTAAAAGCGCGAGCGAATACTGCGGCGTGCTTTTGTAGCTGTGCCAGTAAAAATAACCGCCGATTGCGCCGACAAGCAAGATTGCAACGAGTGAGACGGCTAAAACTCCGGCGATTTTCGCAAATGTTCTGCCCGTTTTTGGCTTTTGATACTCGCTGAAAACGGGCGCACTTCCCGCTTTCGCCGTTTGTTCATTTAAATCTACAACAAATTTGGACATTTACTTATTTTCAACATCTGGACGAGAAAAGTGAAAAACGAAAAGCGAAAAATTTAAGAATTATCTTTTCATCGCCCTAAGTTTTACTTCGTCTACTTTTCAGTTTTCAACACATTCGCTTCGATAATGCCTTTTGCCAGACGAATTTTTACGGTTTCGCCTGTTTTAACGTTTTTAGCATCGCGCAGAATCACCCCTTTCTTGTTTTCAGTAATTGAAAATCCGCGCTTTAATACCGAAAGCGGCGAAAGCGCATCGAGCGAAGCCATTCCGATTTTCAAACTTTCGTCTTTTGCGTCAATCACTTTACACACGGCGGCGAATTGTCTTTGACTCAAAACAGCCAGACGCTTCTGCCCGTTCGCCACTTTCGATGCGAGACGAAGCGGCGAAAGTTGCGAAATAACTTTTTCGAGCCGTTTATTTTTTTCTTTTAATTTCCAGGCGAACGCGTCTTCCATCCGCGTTTGCAAATCTTCGATTTCGTAATGCCAATCTTTGATTTTCCCGGGAAACTCGACAAAGACTGGCGAAAGCGCAAGTGTCTGCAGAGCAGAACGCGAATGCAGAATTTTATAATCAACCAATTGAAATAAATCCTGAGTTCGCTGGCGGATAAACGCTTCGATTTGATCTTCCGATTCGGCAACGATTTCGGCAGCGGCAGAAGGCGTCGGCGCTCGACGGTCAGCAACGAAATCGGCAATCGTGAAATCAATTTCGTGTCCGACCGCCGAAATAATCGGAATCTCCGAAGCGCGAATCGTTCTAGCTAATCTTTCTTCGTTAAAAGCCCATAAATCTTCGCTCGAACCACCGCCGCGCCCGACGATCAAGACATCAATTTTTTCCGTTTCAAAAGCCGTTCGATTGAATTCGTTCGCGTTGTTAATCGCCTGCCGGATTTCCTCGCCTGCCATTTCGCCTTGCACGCGCGTCGGAATCAAAACGATGCTGACTGAACGAGTGCGGCGCGACAAAACATTTAAAATATCGTGAAACGCCGCGCCGTTTGGACTCGTCACGACGCCGACGCGGCGCGGAAAAAACGGCAGCGGGCGTTTTAAATCTTCATCGAATAAACGCTCTTTGCCGAGCTTTAATTTTATCTGCTCGAATGCTACTTTAAGCGCGCCTTCTCCGACGGGTTCAAGCGATTCGACAAGCATCTGGTATTCGCCTTTCGGCTCATAAACGCTCAATTTCCCGCGCACGCGAACTTGAAGCCCGTCGAATGGCTGAAACCGGATTCGCCAATTCGAGCCTTTGTAACAAGCCGCTTTCAACTGCGTATGACCATCGTGCAAAGTGAAATACCAATGCCCGGAAGCCGCCGCCACGAAATTAACGATTTCCGCTTCGATCCAAACCGAAGCGAAAGCCTTTTCAAGTGTGCGCTTGACCAGCGAATTGACTTCTGAAACTGTTGAAGGTCGGCGTTCTTGTTCGTCGAAAAGCGAATTTAAGAGCGAAGATTTCATTTGGCTGTAACGGCGTGTTCTAAAATGATTGTGAAGTTATTGGCGCGCGCTTCATCGAATATTTTTTTAACAAAATTAGCGTCCGAAACGGAGAACAAATTTTCGCCGAGAAATTTTTCGATGGATTCATTCGAATCATCAGAGTTGATCGAGCCCTTCAAAGCGTTCGCTGTCAATCGAATCTGCGCTTTCAATTTATGCGGAATCGAGCCGACTTTGACGTTTTGCAGATTCGTGTAAAGCATCAATTTCAAAAAACCGTCTTTGATGTCGTTACGGCTCGGCATTTTGGCGCGGGCGCTGTGTTTGGCTTCGATGAGATAGACGGTTTTATTTTCGATTTTCGTTTCGTCGCAGGTGAAAAAATATCTACCGAAAAGCGCGTTGTTGATTGTAACTTTCGCTTTCGTATCGGTTGAGAGCGCCTCTTTCGGCTGTAAAGTTAAAAATTCGCGGTTTTGCGCCGATTGCGATTTGCGGCGGGAAAATTCGATGAAGTTTTGCGGCGTCGCGGCGTATTTGATCAATTCGTCTAGCGCGTCCGAGTCGTGGAGATATGTTTTCGTATCGGTCGAGATTTTGCGATACGCGAGCTTCGCTTTTTCCAAAATCGGCTTGAGCTGTTTCGTTTCGCGCTCGTTCCATTCGCGCGAGGTTCTTTTAAAGTTAAAGACTTCATTCAATCGCGATAAAATATAATTATTATCGAATTTTTGCGCTGTAATTTGATCGTTGCGCCTCGCGTTTTTTTCAGCCGAATCGTAATAAGCCAAAATGACGTGAACGTCCAAAAGGCTCAAAAGCGAAACGGTGTCCCACTGCAAAAAATCGCGGTCGCCGCCCAAGCCTTCGTCTTTGACGACCGGAATAATCGTCGCTTTTTTCCCGGAAAAAGCGAGCGTGTCGTAAACGCGTTCATATGGATACGAGCGCGTTCGTTTCGGCGAAATCCAGCGGCTGACAGCAATTTTTTCCGCGCCCGAAGACAAAAAAAACGCGCCCGGCGCGCGATTGACATCGAAATTTTCGAGCTTGAATTCGCGCAGAGCGTCGTTGACTACCTGTTTATAATTAACTTTGGAAACGTCGCCGGAAATTTCCGAAGACTGCGACCGCGAGTTGAAAAAATATCCCGGCGAATGATTTGTTTTTTGGAAAAAAGCTCCCTGCAAAGGCGCATAAGACGCCGAGGAAAAAGCGTAGTTTTGCAAATCGTCGAAAACATTGTCTTGCTGAAAATACACGTTTTCTTTCAGCGTTTTCTGCGTATTTCGCGGTAAAACATTTTCCCGCAGTTCAGAAGTTTGATTAACCGCAACAACCGAACCGAGCTTGACGAACGAGTTTTCGCGTTTAACTTTTACCTTCAAACGCGGCGAAGCGGTGGCTTTGTCGCTCGTTTCCGGCAAATCAGAGCGAAACGTTACCGAGTAAGCCGTACGAAGCTGGACGACAATATCGTCGTAAGCCTTTTGTATATCACCAACCTGCGAAATCGGATAATAAATTCCGCCGGAGACGCGAGCCAACCGCTCGCCCTCACCTTCGGCTTTGGTCGTCAAACCGTTGTAGCGCGCCCGGAGCGGATCAATCGTCGCATTCGGGTCGTTTGCCGCAGCCGCAATCAATGTGGATGGAACGTAAAGCGGATAAACCAGAGCACCGCTTTCCTGCAGCGATCCGAGCAGACTGTCAAACGGTAAAAATGAGCGGTTATCATCGCCGTCTGTGAGCGCGACAATCGCCGTTCGCTCTCCACGCAGCGGACGCAGAGTTTCGGTCAAAGTGTATGCTAAAGCGTCGTAAAAAGCCGTAGCGCCGCCCGCGTCGAAAGTGTCGAGCGACTCGGAAAGTTTCGTTTTATCGGTCGAAAAATTCGAGATGATCTGAATATCTTCGTTGAAAATAATAATGGCGATTTTGTCTTTCGGCTCGACCGTGTTAACGAAATTACGCGCCGCTTTGCGAATGAAATTAACGTAATTGTCCACGCTGCCCGAAACGTCCAAAAGCAGAACGAGATTAAACGGCGCGGTCGTCGGCTGAACGTGCAAAACTTCGCGCGGAGTGCCAGATTCGGTGATTTCAAAATCTTCTTTTCTCAAATCCGCAATCGCTCGATTGTTAATGTCCGTGACGTTGACGATAACTCTTTTTAAACCGCCAGCGGGCGCGTTCCTAACGTTTTTTCGCTCGTTAAATGACGGTTCACCTTTGAGCGGCGGCAAAGTTTTGGCGTAATCGCCGAAATACTTCGGGCTGACGCGTCGAATCGCGTCGGTAAGCAGCGAGTCGCCGCTGCGAATGACGGCTTTCGCCGCTTCGGTCAGCGGACGTTCGCGCAAATCCGATAAAACTTCGTTCGGAGGAATGTTCAGCAAAACGATGCCGCGAGCGGTCGTAAAATTAAGGGAAAGTGCTTTCGGTTTTTTATTTTTTGTTTTCCGCTTTTTGTTTTTTGATTTGGCTTCGCTTGGTAAATCTTCCGTTTCATCGAGCGCAACTTCAGCAATTTCCGATTTTTGTTCTGATGTTTGCCTTGCGCTTTCCGCTTTCGGATTTTCGCCGTTGATTATTTTTCCGTTGATGGCAAATTTCCCTGCCGATTTCTCTTCTACTTTTTCCAGTTCGACATGACTCAAAAAACGCGGACGCGATTCAGTCCAAACGAAATCATATTTAACGTTTTCGAGCGGAACGTCAGCGGTAATCGTTCCGGTTTCGGTGTGAATCTCGATTGACTCGAAATCGCCGGAAACTTTCGCTTCGCCGGCGCCGGTCTCGATTTTCAGACGCGTCTGCGCCGGCAAAACAAGCGTTAAATCAATTCTTTTGCCGGTTTCCGCCGGCAAAACTTCAACGCGAATTTTACTGCCGGCAGCGTCTATTTTAATGTCGCTTTCAACGATCGGTTTATCGGAGTTTGCCGAAAACGACGCTTTGCTTTCGATTTTTACCGGCTCGCTTTCTTCTTCAGTTTTCGCGCTTTCCGCCGTTACTTCGACGCGCCCGAAACGATTAACGATTTCAATCGTCGCGCCTTCCTTTAAACTCAGCTCGCGGCGCAGGTTTTGAGCATCGGCGACAATATATGACGCCGAAAAAAGCACTAAAAATAAAATGAATTTTCGATAAATTAACTGCATTTTTCTACGATTCGGTAAATAATTTCAGAAAATAGTTTAAGTTTTACTCGTTGTCCTGCCCGACTGCAAAAGACGTTCGCGAACGCGTTGCTGCCATTTCGAATGTCCGCGGTCGGACGTTTCAAATTGTTTGAGCAAATCCGCCCACGATTCGCCGCCAGCAAGACGCGTTTTCAAGTAAAGCAGAGCGAAAGTAACGGCGGAAAATGAGCTGATCAAAACACTGAGCGGAATCCATAAAATCTGAAATAAGGCTTCTTTGACGGCGCCAATCACACGTTTCGTTTTTCGTTTTTCTTCGTCGGGTTTTTCGCCGATTTTTTCGTCCGCTTTACTTTCCGTCGGTTTCGTTTCCGCATTATCCGATGATTTTACCGGCGATTCGTTTGCCCCGACTAATTTTTCAGTCGGCAGTTCTTCGCCATTAATGGTAACCTTTACTTTGTTTTGAGCGGTTTTCTGCGCCAGTTCGTCCTCATCAACAAGCGAACTGGCGGCGGCGGCGGTAATGCCGGATAACAGCAAAGGCATCACGAAATAAATTACCATTATTCCGAGAGCAGTCTTGTATGAACGTTTGACCAGTTGATTGGAACGCTTGAGCGCACTGAATCCGCGCGCGTCTTCCATCATCACCACAGGCGAAACTAAGCTGAATCTGACGAAAATGCTGAGTCCGAAATATAAACCGGAAAGACAGCCTAAAACTAGCAGCGCGAAAAACAAAAAGTCCTGCTGTTTAGAAATTAAAGTGTAAATAACTGCCGGAAACGTTCCGACCGACGATAAAATTATCAATCCGACAAAAGAAAGCGTCGAGCTGATCGTTACCGTTCCGGCGAATTGACGCCATTTTCGCCGCGCCATTTCAAACGCCGGTCGCCAGCTGATCGGTCGAAGCGGCGCGGAATATCGCTGCGAAACCAGCCACGTAATCATCCCGACAAGCAGTGAGCCGAAAAATATTCCGGTGAAAAACAAAATAAAACTGCTCAGTCCGCCAATAGCGGTTCCAACCCAGGATGGAATTAAATCAGTAGAACCTAAAGATCGCGCCGTTATGCCGATCAAGGTCAGAAAAATTGATGGAATGGCGGTCAAAAAAGAGAGCCAGACGAAAGTTTGCAAATTCTCGCTGTAAATTACCAGCGAGCGCTGAACCAGTGAGCCGACGCCTTCAGAATACGAGCGCATTTTGCTGGCAAACGCCTCGGCGGTCGCCGGACGCTCGGTTTCATTTTTGGCAAGCGCCGAGTAAATCACCTTTTTTATTTTGCGCGGAATTTTTTTCGTTTCAATCGGCGGCGGCGCGTTTTCCTGATGAGCCGTCATCACCTCTGTATGATTTCCTTCGAACGGCTGTTTACCGGAAAGCATCCGATACGCGATAACGCCGAGGCTGTAAATATCCGAACGTGGTGATAATTTCTCGCCGCGGCATTGTTCGGGCGACATAAAAAGCGGCGTTCCCAAAACCGCGCCGACTCTCGTTAATTCTTTCGTCGTTTCCGTTGTCGCCGCAGAATTTCTGGGCGTCAAGGCTTTTTTGTCGCTTTTCGTAATTTCGATAGATTCTTCATCAATAGATTTTTGATGGTTCGAGAAAATCGCGGTGTTCTCTTCGGACATCGGTGTTTCGGCTTGAATGAGCGTTTTGGCTTCCGGGAAAACCGTTTGCGGTTCAGCGATTTGCGCCATTGTCGCCGATTCCGAAAATTGCGTCGAATGTCGGTAATCGTGTCTGGTTTCTGCATGAGCGGAATCGGCAATCGTTGCTCTCGCAACGGCTTTCGGCAGCTCGGAGAATTGAAAACCGCCCGAAATATTTTCTAACTTTTTTTCTGAACTTTCAGTCGCGTGTTCTTCGAGCTTGGCGATGCCAAAATCCAGAACTTTGACCGTGTAGCCGCCGCGCTGGTTAGGTTCGAGCCAGATATTGTCCGGCTTCAAATCGCGGTGAATAATTCCCTGCGCGTGCGCTTCGTGAACTGCCGAACAGACTTGTTCGAGAATATCGAGCGACCACGCGAGCGGCAGTTTGCCTTCTTCTTCGAGAATTTCGCCGAGCGTACAGCCGTCGAGATATTCCATCACCAGATAGGCGACTTCGCCGCCGCGCGTCGCGGCGAAACCGAAATCCGTAACGTTGACGACGTTCGGATGCCGAAGCCGTCCGGCGGCGCGAGCTTCACGTCGGAAACGCTCGACGAATTCGGCGCGCTCCATAAATTGAGGCGCGATTATCTTGACGGCGACCGGGCGCTCGGTTCCGACGTGCGTCGCCAGATAAACCGTTCCCATTCCGCCTTTGCCTAATTCGCGCTCAATCCGGTATTTGTCATCAAGCGTCTGACCATTGAAATCGGCAAAACTCATAATCACTTTTTCGCCTTGTTTTTTTGCTTCTTCTAAAACTTAAATCTCGCAAATTTTACTTGTTTTTTATTTTCTAAAGATTTTTTTTACGTTTATTTTCCCCGAAATGTTTTTCACTTGACAATCAAAGCGCCAAAAATCAAATACATTTAAAGTCGTTTCAACAAGTCAATTTGCGGCAGTTTATCAAACAATGAAAAAGCTCGATCGTTATTAACTTCTAAGAAAAACATTGTTATTTTATTTTTGGGCTTCGCTATTATACATTTTTTCATCTAAAATTTTATGTTTCAGACGGCGAAAATTGATTTTGATTTGCGATGTTTTTTCTGTCAAAATCGTAAAAATTTATCAAAGTGACGGCAACTATTTTCGCACTGCGAATAAAACTTGCATAACTCGTCTTTTTACTTTAACTTAAAAATTCAATTTTCGAACTTTAAACATTCCTTGTTTCATTCGTGAAACAAGATTTCACAAACGCTCTTTTCTGTGCTAAACTGTTTTCAGTTTATGAGAAAACAGGACACGAAAGGAGTTATTAAAATGGCTGGAGAAGCAGTAAAAATGGCAACAGAAGGAAAAAGCAAAGCTATTGAAACAGCTTTGCTGGATATTCATAAAAAATTCGGCAAAGGCTCGATTATGCGCCTCGGCGAGCGTCCCGTTGAAGAAATCGGTGCTATTTCAACTAATTGCATCAGTCTCGACGCGGCAATCGGCGTCGGCGGCTTTCCGCGCGGTCGCATCATCGAAATTTACGGACCGGAAAGTTCCGGCAAAACAACGCTGGCTCTGCAAGTCGTCGCGCAGGCGCAGGCAGTTGGCGGCGTCGCCGCTTACATTGACGCTGAACACGCGATGGACCCGGAATATGCGGAAAAACTCGGCGTCAACATTGACGATCTGTTGATTTCGCAGCCGGATTCAGGCGAACAAGCGCTCGATATCGCCGAAACGCTCGTTCGTTCGGCGAGCATTGACGTCATTGTCGTTGACTCGGTTGCCGCACTCGTTCCGCGCGCGGAAATTGACGGCGATATGGGCGATTCGCATATGGGATTGCAGGCGCGTCTGATGTCGCAGGCTTTGAGAAAATTGACGAGCGCGATTTCGAGCACGAACACATGTTTTATTTTCATCAATCAGCTGCGCGATAAAATCGGCGTGATGTTCGGCTCGCCGGAAACGACGACCGGCGGTAAAGCACTGAAATTTTATGCGTCCGTGAGAATGGACATTCGACGAATCGGCGCGATTAAAGAAGGCGATAAAGTCGTCGGCAATCGCACGAAAGTCAAATTCGTGAAAAACAAAGTCGCGCCGCCGTTCCGCGAATGCGAATTCGACATTATGTACGGCGAAGGCATTTCAAAAGAAGGCGATTTGATTGATTTGGCGGCAGCCAGAGATATTGTCGAAAAAAGCGGTTCGTGGTTTTCGTATAAAGGCGAACGTCTCGGACAGGGACGCGAAAACGTCAAAAATATGCTCAAGGAAAACACCGAACTTCGCGACCGCATCGAGTACGACGTAAAAGTCGCGCTCGGCTTAATCAAGGTCGAAGAAGCCGCGGCAGAAGCGTGATCGTTCAGAAAATCTATCAAAAAAGAGGCGAGCTGTTTATGCTCGCCTCTTTTTTTGAAATTATAAATTAATTTACGGTTTACGAACCGTTCGCGGTCGGCTTTCGCCATCTGTTGTAGAGCCGGCATCAGAATGCGGCGGATTTACCGCATTAGCGTTCGTTGTTTGATTCATTTGTTTTTTCAACGTTTCCGGATCCGGAATTCCCGGCGTCGGCGTCGCGCCTTTCGGCAAAGGCTTGCCCGCATCAGCCGGAATTCCCGGCGTTGGCGTCGCACCTTTCGCGGGAACCGTTGCGTTCGCCCCCGGAATTCCCGGCGTAGCTTCTCCGGTTGCGGGAACAGGCGAACCGGAAAGTCCGGGCGGCATATTTTTCGGGTCAATATTGGTCAAAGCATTAGCGGAGTTAGCGTTTGTACTCGGAGCGCTCTCCGATTGACACGCAAGATTAAGTAAAACTAACGAACAAGTTAATACAAATAAAAAGATTTTCGTCATAATGTAAAAATATAAAAGCCTCTGAATTATTCTCTTTTCTAAACTTTGCCTTTAAAAATAGCTGTGCCGGCTTGAATGTAGCGTCCCTGGAGGACAGCGACGGCGTTCAAACCGACACGGGCAGGTATCAAACGGAATTCGGAAGGTAACACAGCCATTATGGGTATAAAGGCTGTTAAAATGTGATTATAAGCCTAAAGATTTCATTGTCAACAGAATTAGACAATTTTTTCACCGAACTTTAAATAAATTCCCTATTCGCAGGTTTGGATTTGACAACCGAAACCTGCTTATTTACACTAATTCACTTGCTCCACTCTTTCATACAAGCGAGCAAACGGCTTGGTAGCTCAGTTGGTAGAGCAGCGGACTGAAAATCCGCGTGTCGGCGGTTCAATTCCGTCCCAAGCCACCATATTTTTCAATAGTTTAGGGCTACTCAAGCAGTAGTCCTTTTCTTATTTGCGCAACATATTTTATTTTTAGCTGTTTTTGTAAAGCGCTTTCTACAACGAATCCCCAAAGGAATGTTTCATCTCAAAGGCAATTTGCCGTTCTTTCCGCTTTTCAATCCGTTGTTTGTCGTTCTGGCAGTGGGCGCGGCAATTGCAGCTTGGAAGTCGGCGCGACGGGCAAGAATTTGGCTTGCGCTCTCTGCAGGAACTTCGCTTGTTTTGTTTGTCTCGTTAGTTTTTTATCTCGCGCCGCTTGTCGGTAGTATGTTTCAGCACAGCATTGCGGGCGATTTACCGGCTGCCGATATTGTTGCCGGAGTTGAACGGTGGTAAGTTTGGCAATCGAGTTCGTTTAACAGTCGAATTGTGCGGGTTTATCTTTTCAATCATAGCGTTGCGAGTTTGGTCAGCCAAAAACGCTTCGCCAAATCAACGGGCGGTCTTGACAAGTCAACCGATGTGAGCAGCAACCAATTACTTTCTTAATGTTCAATCAAAACTACGAAAAGCTTGAAATCAAATGGATCAATGTGGGCGGTCTGAATTTACATTCAATATATATCCATCACGATTCGTCTAAAAATATATTACCGATTATTTTGGTTTGCGGATTAGGCGTTTCAAACCGTTATATGATTCCTGCCGCCATTGAATTAGCTGAAAATTTCAATGTCTTTTGTCCGGATTTACCGGGTTTTGGCAAAAGTGATAAACCTGCCCGGACGTTGAACATACCGGGACTTGCAGATGCGCTCGACGCTTTTTTGCAGGAAAGCAAAATTAGCCGCGCCACAATTGTGGGTCATTCTTTCGGTTGTCAGATAGCAGTTGAATTTGCCTTGCGATACCCGGAAAAGTTAGAGCGTCTGGTTTTAGCCGCTCCTTCGGGTGATCCCTGTGTAAATTCGGCTTTTAGTTATTTCGGCAGGCTGATCCTTGATGCTTTTCTTGAACCGGTTTCACTGATTCCAATAGCGATTCGCGACTATTTTCGCGCCGGTTTAATCAGAGGATTCCGAACCTTTAAATTTGCTCTTGAAGATCGTCCCGAGGACAAGCTTTCTCGGATAGACATTCCGACACTGGTTATTCGCGGAGCAAAAGACCCAATAGTGTCACGCGATTGGGTCAAGCAGGTCACAAGGCTGTTGCCGCACAGCAAAATGGTAACTATCGTAGACGCGGCGCACGCGGTAAACTATAATTCACCAAAAGCATTTACCGATGTGATTGGTGAGTTTGTTCAGGGTGAATTATTTTTGAAATGATTATTGAATAAGTGAGCTACTCCCCAAAATAAGACATCTCTAAATTAGAGGTTCTCGGACATTTCGGTGCCGGTCAATCGCCTCGTTCGGCGTTAGATTTCAAGGGCGCCTTGTGCGCTCAGAAATGGTTATAGTCTTCTTTGAAAGCATTGATTTTATCCTTTGCATCCTCCAAAGAAAGAATCCGGTTAAAGTTCAAAAATTCATCTGCGGAAGCTCCCGTTAAAAGATTCGATAAATGCGTTGTCCCTTGGTTTTCCCGGGCTGGAAAAATCTAATATGACTTTATTTTCAGACGCCCATATATGACCTTGTTTAATGAAATTTTAGAAGCTAGAATTGTAATCGTTTTATCTGGAAAATCACATTTTTCAATACTTTAGGTCTCCGACATTTAATAAGTATGGCATCAGGATTTTTTGCAGTTTTAGACGATATAGCATTTTTAATGGACGACGTAGTTGTCGCCAGTAAGATAGCTACCAAAAAAACAGCCGGAATATTAGGCGATGATTTGGCTGTCAATGCGGAAAAGGCAACAGGCTTTGTTTCATCCAGAGAACTTCCGGTTTTATGGGCAATTACCAAAGGTTCTTTTATCAACAAACTGATTATTGTTCCTTTGGTTTTTTTACTCAATGTAATTTTTCCGGTTGCGATAAAAATTGCGCTCGTTGTCGGCGGACTTTATTTGGCTTACGAAGGCGTCGAGAAAATCGTCCATTGGATATTTCACCGGAATGAACACGAACACGCAGCAGCCGAACATATCGAGGATACTCAGGACGCCGAAAAGGCAAAGGTTAAGTCTGCCGTTAAAACCGATTTCATCCTGTCCGTGGAAATTGTCATTATCGCTTTGGGCAGTGTGTTGGAGAAATCTCTAACGACTCAGATACTTACCGTTTCAGCTGTCTCTTTAATTGCAACTGTCGGGGTTTACGGAATTGTCGCACTGATTGTCAGAATGGATGATGTCGGATATTCATTGCTGAAAAAATCCGACGGCAAAGGCATTTTAGCGAATATCGGTAATATTTTGGTGAATCTTTTGCCTGTCATTATCCGGCTTTTAAGTATTGTCGGAACCATAGCTCTGATTCTGGTCGCCGGTGGAATTTTTGAACATAATATCGATTTTCTGCACCATCTCTTCCCGAGTGTTCCGACGATAATTAAAGAAATTGTCTTTGGAATCGCGGGAGGTCTGATTGTGATTTTGGCGGTAACGGTCATTAAAAAAATTATCGCTCAATTTAAGAAAACTAAAAAAGTTGAAGTTTCCGAAACCGCTGAAAGCGACGAGTAGGATTTTTTTACAGTCATAAATGGACGTCTCAAAGGCTTTTTGTATTTGTCTTAAAAGCGCCCATTTATGACACGCTTTTTCCAAGCAATAAATAAAAATTAAAACTCAATAAAACACGGGTTTCTGAGGCTACATCTATCATAATTCATGTCATAACTAAAATCTCAAAAACGTTCCTTGTTTTGAATTTTGACAAACTTAGAAAATAGAGCAGAGTTAGAGATTTAGAGATACCAAAGTGGGAAGTTTTTACCCGTCCAAATCATTGAAACCGCTGAAAGAACACCTCTTTAACGGCTTTGATTCCGGATTGACCTGTCGCTTCTCACTACAATATAAACGCTTATTTTGCTGACGCTTTTCAAATAAAGGGATTGTTCGGGTATAGGGATTGCCTTTCTTGATTACTTCCAAACAAGCGTATTGATTCGCTTCATAATCAATTAATTCAAGGAGGTAGATAAATGCAAGTAAGAGAAGTAATGACGAGTAATCCAGTATGTTGTACTCCTGATTCAACTTTGCAGGAAGTAGCGCAAATGATGGTTGAAATGGATTGCGGATGTATTCCTGTTGTCAAGGACTTAACGGGTAGAAAGCCAGTCGGAACAATTACTGACCGTGATATTGTCATCCGAACAGTTGCGGCAGGACAAAATCCAGTTCCGATTAAAGCACAAGACATAATGTCGATTGATATTGCCACTATTAGACCAAACCAAAGCCTTGAAGAATGTTTAAGGGCAATGGAAGAAAAGGATATTCGCCGCATTCTGGTCGTTGATGAACAGGGTAACTGTTGCGGAATCGTCGCTCAAGAAGACATTGTTGTAAACAGTAACAATCCTGCTCGTACTACTGAATACATAAGAGAAATCTCCGAATCGTCGCCTTCGCGAACAATGACGAGGTCGAGAGATTATCAGAGAAATCAATCTTATTTTAATACTGGCACTATGCTGCCAATGTTACTAGGTATTGGTTCAGTTGCAGCTTTAATGTATTTTTCCAATCAGCGAAAGTCATCTAATCGAGAATATATCGGCAATCAGAATGATTATTCATACGAGCACGAGAATCATCAGAATGTAACCAATCAGGAAAGTTTCGGTAGATACGTAAATGCCGAAGAAGAAATAGAAAAAAGACAAGAACATAATAAAGAGCGTGTTCAGTCACTTCGTACGGAAACAAATGCACTGCCAATTGTTGCTGCGGAAATACATTCAGTTCACATTGAAGGTGACACAATCGTTGAAGAAGATGAATTGATTATTGCTGTAGAAAAAGGGAGAAATGCCAATCAAAGTTAAATAGTTCTTGTAACACGATTTCTCTGTTATTAGAGAACTAGGAAAGGTTAAAACTTTCACTTTTGAATGAAATATAGAAAAGCCAGCATAGAAATATTTTTGCCGGCTTTTCTATTCTAGAATTTTATTCAGAATTCTCCTGAATAGATTCAAAAATGGAGGAGGATTAACGCCGAATATCAACGCCGCTTCCTTTTTCGTTATGAAAATTCAGTTGACTGATTCGTTTTGAATGACGGATGCCGCCCGCAACGAACCTTTACTATCGTTCACGGTTTAGCAACTACCTAATTTTCAAATCTTTCTAATTAAAAATACCTGACTGACATGTGCCGCATAGCTAACTTTGATTCACTGAAATTTCATACGTTTCACTAAATTGATAAAACGCGGCTCGTTTCGGAGGCAGTTTCATTCAGGGTTCAACTTTTAAAGACAGCAGCAGGATTTTTTTCCCCAAAGGTTTTTTCCAAGTATCTGATGCGCTTTTGTTTTTGTCGTGTCGAAAAGTTTCCAACTGGCGCAACCGGTGTTTTCGGGTTACAACAATTTATCGGGCGTTATGGGCAATTCCCGAACGCGTTTTCCGGTGGCGTTGAAAATGGCGTTGGCAACTGCCGCGGCGACGCCGACAATGCCGACTTCGCCGATTCCCTTGATACCGAGTTTATTGGATTTCGTGTCTTCTTCGTTGATAAAAATCGTTTCTATCGCGCCGATGTCGAGATTTGAAGGGATGTGGTAATCAGCAAACGAGCGCGTAACGAAATTTCCCCGGCGCGGGTCGAGAATTGACTCTTCGTGCAGAGCCATTCCGATTCCCCAGATGCATCCGCCGGTGATTTGCGACCGTGCCGTTTTCGGATTCAAAATTTTGCCCGCGCCCGTCGCTGCCAGAAAGCGCGGGATTTTTACCATCCCCGTCAAAGCGTTAACCCAAACTTCCGCAAAATTAGCGTTAAAACTGTGCGCCGAATATTTATCGGCGTCGGCGGGCGGCTTGGCGTCAACTCTGGTTTGAAATTCGTTGATGTTTACAGAAACCATCAGTTCAGCGGCGGTCGGACGAATTTCGTAAACTTTGCCGGATTTAACAATTAATTCATCGGTGATTTTGACGCACGCGTCGTTGACGGCGTTGGCAAAGCTCGCCGCGCCGACTGAACCGACCGAACCGGCGGCTGGCGGCAAACTCGAATCACCGATTTTGACGCCGATTTTATTGACGGGCAAACCGAGCGCGTCGGCTGCTGTCTGCGCGAGAATCGTGTGCGTTCCCGTTCCCAAATCCGAGGCAGCTAGCTCGACGCTCGCCTGAACATCATTTCCGTTACGCGTCAATTTCACAATCGCCGAAGAATCTCGCTGACGCGCCGGATAAGTTCCGCACGCGACGCCGTAACCGATTAGATAATCGCCCTGCCGATTCTGGCGCGGCTCGATTTTGCGTTTTTCCCAGCCAAACGCTTTCGCGCCTTCCTGCAAGCATTGAACGGTCGTTCGTGATGACCAAGGTTTTCCGTTGGAAGGATCTTTCGCCGGTTCGTTTTTCAGGCGAAATTCTATCGGGTCAATTTTTAATTGATATGCGAGTTCGTCAATCGCCGATTCGAGCGCGAAACTTCCGGTTGATTTCCCGGGACCGCGCGTGTAAGTCGGCAAAATTATATTCATCGGCACAACGCGATAAGAAATGAGCGAATTTGGCGTGTCATACATTAATTTTGAGCAATCGCCGCACGGTTCGACAAATTCGTTGTTGATCGCGCAGTGCGTTGTCGTTTCGTGCGCGAGCGCGGTCAACTTCCCGTCTTTCGTTGCCGCCAGACGAATTCTCTGCCGATTTTTCTGACGAAGCCCGACCGAATTAACCATTTGCTGGCGCGTCAGAGCGAGTTTGACGGGGCGATTAACCTCTTTGGCGGCGACGGCGGCGAGAATCAGATTCGCCCATTGCCCGCCCTTTGAACCGAAACCGCCGCCGATGTGCGGCGTCACGATACGGACGTTTTCCGGTTTGAGATTAAGAGTTGAAGCGGCGGCGTTTTGCGCGCCGTTAACGATTTGGGAACCGTTAAAAAGCGTCAGTTTTTCGCCTTCCCAAACCGCAATCGTCGCGTGCGGCTCCATCGGCTGATGATGTTCGATCGGCGTGTCGTAAACCGCTTCGATTTTATGTTCAGCCGTGCGAAAAGCCGTTTCGACTTCGCCGCGTCTGGCGTCCGCCTTGTCTTTTTCTTTCGGCGTTACGGCTTCCGCTTCGTGTTTTTCAAAATCAACTTTCGCGTTCGCTTTTTCGTATTTGACTTTTACTAAACGCGACGCGTAACGCGCCTGTTCAAGGGTTTCGGCGACGATGACGCCGATGTGCTGACCGTGAAATTCGATGTTCGGACTTTGCAGCAGAGCGCCGCCGCGAATGCCGCCTTTTTCGTTGAGCTTCGGGGCGTTTTCGTGCGTGATGACGGCTAAAACTCCGGGCGCTTTTTCCGCTTCGCCCGCGTCAATCGAGAGAATTTTCCCGGCAGCGATCTCGCTTTTGAAAATCACTGCGTGAGCCGCGTTATTTACCGGGTAATCGGTCGCGTAAGTAGCCGCTCCGGTTACTTTTAAAATCCCGTCAATCCGATTCGTTCCTTGCCCGATATTTTTTATTTTTTCACTGCTCATTATTTTCACACATTTTTACACAAAAAATTTGCCTTCCAAGATGCTCCGGTATAATTAAAAAGTAACACGCCCGCGCCCGCGATGTCATCAAAAACTTTCCCTCTCACTTTTTTAACAAAAATTTTTTCTGTGTCATTTACGCGTTATAATTCTGAACGGATTTCAGCAATAAAAATTTAAGGAGCTAAACATTGAAAAATCTATTTCGATTCAAACATCTTTTCCTTTCAGCGTTTTTTCTGGCGATGATGACGGTATTAGTCGGCGACGCCGACGCGCAAACCGGAAGAACTAAAACGATTCGATTCGAGCGCGGCAAATATTCCGCCGTATTGAAAAACGCGGTCGTGCGCGGCACGGCTGATCGTTATATCGTCCGCGCTAAAAAAGGACAAACGATGTCGGTCAAAGTTATGTCCGTTGAAAACAACGCGAGATTTACCGTTTATTTTTCCGGCGAGCAGGAATCGCTCGAAAGCTCGGAAGAAGCGAGCCGCTGGACGGGCAAACTGAGCGGAGACAACGATTACGTTATCGTCGTCTCACCGACGAGAGGCAACGCTACTTATACTTTAACCGTCTCAGTCAGATAATTTTTTCAAATGTGCGGCAAAACATACGCATCTCCGACCGTTTGCCGACGCATTTTTTCACACTGAATGAGACCGGAATTCTGGGCAAAAATCGAGGAAATATTTCAATCGGCGATTGATCGTCCGACTGCGGCGCGCGCGGCATTCGTGGTGGAACAATGCGGCGGCGGCGACGTGGAACTGCGCCGGGAAGTTGAAAATCTCATCAACCGTTACGAACCTGACAACTCGTTTCTCGAACATCCGGCTTGGAACGACAGCAGCTTATTTCAAACGACTGTTAAACAGGAACTCGTTTCATCGCTCGAAAACAAAATTTCTGGCGATCAAAGTGATGAATCGTTTGTTGGACAAACAATCGGCGCGTATCGTTTGATTGAAGAATTAGGGCGCGGCGGAATGGGCGTCGTTTATTTAGCTGAACGCGGCGAAGATTTTCGCCAGCGCGTCGCCGTTAAAGTCGTCAAACGCGGAATGGACACAGATTTCGTTTTGCGGCGGTTTCGACAGGAACGTCAAGTTCTTGCCGTGCTCGATCATCCGAATATCGCGCGACTGCTCGACGGCGGCGCGACGGCGGACGGGCGACCGTACTTAGTAATGGAATACATCGAAGGCTTGCCGATTGACCGTTACTGCGACGAACAGAAATTGCCTGTTCGCGACCGTCTGAAATTGTTTCAAGCGGTTTGCGCCGCCGTCGGTTATTCGCATCAGCGCCTGATTATTCACCGTGACATCAAACCGTCGAATATTTTGGTAACCGACGACGGAACGCCGAAACTGCTCGATTTCGGCATCGCTAAACTGCTCGACGAGACGCTCGCGTCAGCCTCTTACCAACGGACGGCGACCAATGCGCGGATGATGACGCCGGATTATGCCAGCCCCGAACAATTGCGCGGCGAAACGGTAACGACTGTGAGCGACGTTTACAGTCTCGGCGTGCTGCTTTATTTTTTGCTCACCGGACATTTGCCTTTCCAATCATCAGGCAATCGGCTCGACGCTTTCGCGCGAATGGTTTCCGAGCAAAAACCAGAACGACCGAGCGCCGTTATAACGCGCGGCAATCGGAACACGACGAAAAATGTCGGCGGCGAAACCGAAGAAAGTTCGCCGAATGAAGTAGCAAATAACCGAGCAACGCAGCCGAAAAGACTGCGGCGTTATCTGGCGGACGACCTCGATAATATTGTTCTCAAAGCTCTGCGTAAAGAAACCGTACGCCGTTATTCGTCGGTCGAACAGCTTTCGGACGACATCGGACGACATCTGGAAGGTTTGCCGGTTAAGGCACGCGGCGACGATTTCATTTATAAAACCCGCAAATTTTTCCAACGACATAAATCAGCCGTTTTAGCTGCCGTAATCGTCTTTGCTACGCTTATCGCGGGAATGGCTGCCACCGGCTGGCAAGCGACAATCGCCAATCGTGAGCGCGCACGCGCTGAGGCGGAAAGCGAGCGGGCGAAGCGAAGATTCAACGAATCTCGCCGTTTATCAGAATCGCTGATGTTTGAATTGCACGACGCGATTCGCGATTTGCAGGGCGCGACTCCGGCGCGTGAACTGTTGGCAAAAAGAACGCTCGAACATCTCGACAGTCTCGCCGCTGAAGCTGGCGATGATCGCGGATTGCAGGGCGATTTGGCAATTGCTTATATCAATCTCGGCAATATTCAAGGCAATCCGTATTATCCGAATTTAGGCGACACGAATGCCGCGCTCGAAAGTTACCGCAAAGCCGAAAAGCTCTCGGAATTTTTATCTTCGACCGATCCGGCGAATGTCGGGTTGCGCCGCCGTTTCTGGCTGACGCAAATCCGAATCGGTGACATTCAATCGGTGCAGGGCGATCTGCAGGCGGCGCGCGAGACATACGCGCGAGCCGCTTCGATGATTGAAAATCTGGCGATGAATAATCCATCAGAAGAATTTCTGCGCGGAGATTTAGCGAGCAGCTATGATCGTCAGGGCAATATTTTGATGAAATCGAACGATCCACAGGCGGCGCTCGCGGTTTACGAAAAAGCGCAGACTATTTTTGAACAATCGTTAAAAACGCGTCGTGATGACAACAATCTGCTGCGCTCGATTGCTGCCGGACACGGTAAAATCGGCGGCGCGTATTTGAAGATGGGAGAAGTCGGTAAAGCGACCGAAAGCTTTCAAAAACTTTTGCAAATCAATGAATCAAGGCTTGCCAAAAATCCTTCAAACGCTAACACGCTTGACGATGTTGCCGGAAGTCTGCGAGTTTTCGGGGACGCGCGGATGGCGGCGAAAGATTACCAAGCGGCGTTTGCAGCTTATAATCGGCAATTGCAGATTTACCAACAGCTTACGGCAGTTGACTCCGTTAATGTTAAAAATCAGGTCGAGCTGGCAATTTCGCACAGCCGCCTCGGCGTTTTGCAAACACGCGCTGGCGACGCCGAAAACGCGCTCGAAAACCAGCGCAAAGCGCTGGCGATTTTACGCGAACTCGAAGTCAAGAATTCGCAGAATACTTTTGTCATCAATCAATTGCCGTTAATTTATTTTCATCTGGCGGATTCCGAATTTGTAGCCGCTTCCAAAAAATCTTCGAGCGCGGCGAAAACAAAACATCTGCGCGAAGCGCTTTCTTTTTACGAACAAAGCAAAACTGCTTATGCCGCGTTGCCGCCGCAGAGCGCCGCGTTTCCCGAAAACATCACGGAAATAAGCGACATTGAAAATCGTATTGCCGCGTGCAATCAGGCTTTGGAGAAACTCGTTTAAGATTCGTTCGCAATGTAAATTGCTGACGGGAAAAATGATTGAAAGCCTTTTGTTATTGCATTCCAGAAATTCAAGAAGATTTTCCGCTTCCTCATTCTTGATAAAAATCAAAAATTTCCGTAATCTTGAGACACTTTTTCCAATCATCAAAAAGCGTTTTTCTAAATTAAAATTTGAAATTTTTGCATCGTCCATAAAGCTGAAATTGCTTGAACGGGCTGAACAATGAGGTCTAAATGAATTTTTCCCGACGCGATTTTATCAAAACCGCCGGTCTGACGCTTGGCGCATTGACCGTTTTGCCGTCCTGGATTTACGAAGCCGAAGCGGAAACGCTTGCTTTTATTGATGTTAATAAAAACAATCTGGCGGACATCGCGCTTTCGACGGCGAAAAAACTCGGCGCGACTTATGCCGATATTCGTATCAATCGTTACCGGCTCGAAGCGGTTTCGACGCGTGAAAAACAAGTGCAAAACGTCCAGCGCGGGCAGAATTTCGGTTTCGGCGTGCGCGTTCTCGTCAAAGGAACGTGGGGATTTGCCGCGAGTCCGAACGTCACCGAAGCGGAAGTGCGCCGCGCCGTTGCCGAAGCGGTCGAAATCGCCAAAGCAAACTCGGTTTTTCAGAAAAAACCGATTGAAATGGTCGGCGCGCCGAAAGTGACGGCGAACTGGAAAAGTTCTTTCATCAAAGACCCGTTTGACGTTCCGGTTGACGATAAAATCGCATTTCTGCTGAAAATAAACGAAGCGGCGATGGCGGTCAAAGGCGTCAGTTTCGTTAATTCTTCGATGGCTTGGGTCAATGAACAAAAATATTTAGCGACAAGCGATGGTTCACGCATCGAGCAATATCTGATTCGCGGAAATCCGTCGTTTACGGTGACGGCGACCGACCGCGCGACCGGCGATTTTCAATCGCGCAATACTTTACAGGAAGGGCGGAGCATCGGCTACGAATATATGGAAACACACGACTGGATCGGCGAAGCCAAACAAGCCGCCGAAGAAGCCGTGATGAAACTGAAGGCGAAATCCGTCGAGCCGGGAAAATACGATCTGGTTCTGCATCCGTCGCATCTGTTTTTGACGATTCACGAATCGGTCGGGCATCCGACGGAACTCGACCGCGCGCTTTTGTGGGAAGCTAATTACGCCGGAACTTCGTTTTTAACGCCGGATAAAACCGGCAAACTGCAATTCGGCTCGAAAATCGTCAATTTCGTCGCAGACAGAACGCAGCCGGCTGGACTGGCAACGGTCGCTTATGACGACGAGAGTGTTCCCGCGCAAAAATGGCATCTGGTCAAAGACGGCGTTTTCGTTGACTGGCAAACGACGCGCGATTTGGCGCCGCTCGTCGGCAAAAAATCTTCTTACGGCTGTCTGCACGCCGACAGTTGGGGCAGCGTTCCGTTTCCCAGAATGCCGAACGTTTCGCTCGAACCTGCGAAGGAAAACGTTTCGCAAAACGATTTGATCGCGGGCGTCGAAAAAGGAATTTTGATTAACGGGCGCGGCAGTTATTCGATTGACCAGCAGCGTTACAACTTTCAATTCGGCGGACAGACTTTCTGGGAAATCAAAAACGGCAAAGTCGCCGGAATGTTAAAAGACGTCGCGTATCAATCGCGCACGACCGATTTCTGGGGCGCGTGCGATGGGCTTGGCGGGCAATCAACTTACCTGATTCCGGGCAGTTTCAACGACGGCAAAGGCGAACCGAGCCAGTCGAACGCAGTTTCGCACGGTTGTCCGTCAGCGCGTTTCCGCAACATCAACGTTTTAAACACAGCCGCACAGGCGTAGGAAAATTCAAGATTTAAGATTCAAAATATAAGGCAATTGAATTCTTGAATCTTAAATCTTGAATCTTAAACTTTACATCCAAAAATATGCTTTTAACCGAAAAAGAAGCCAAAACTATTACCGACAAAATTCTTTCGCTCGTCAAAGCCGACGACGCGACGGTCAGCGTCAGCAGCGACAAATTTTCGCATCTGCGTTTTGCCCGGAACGGATTCTTAACGAGCGGTCAAAGATTAGGACGCGGCGCGAATGTTACGGTTTGGATCGAAGGAAAACGCGGTTCGTCTTCAACTAATGATCTCGACGACGCCAGCCTTAAAACGATGGTCGATCAAGCCGAACAGCTGGCTCGGCTTGCGCCGGTTGACCGCGAATATTTGCCGACGCTAAAAGCGCAGACTTATAAGCCGACGGGCGGTTACGTCGAAGCGACGGCGAATCCTTCTTTGACGATGCGCGCCAAAGCCGTCGGCGACATTTTGGCTGAATGTGAAAAATCCGGTGTTATCGGAGCGGGTTTTCATCAAGCGCGTGCGAGCGCTGGAGCAAGCGCGACGAAAAACGGCAATTTCGAGTTCGAGCTAAATTCGGGAGTCAGCCTTTCAGTAACGACCAGAACGCCGGACGGCACGAGTTCCGGTTATTTTCTCCGCAGTCATTTCGATGTTAATCGGCTCGATACGATGCGCGTCGCCCGCGAATCCATTCGCAAAACTCTGGAAGGTAAAAACGCGCGCACGCTCGAACCTGGCAGTTACACCGTTATTCTCGAACCGCAAGCCGTAGCCGACGTTTTAGGGTCACTTTCCTTTGGCTTTAACGCCCGTAATGCGGATGAGGGGCGTAGTCCGTATTCCGCGCCGGGCGGCAAAACGCGTCTCGGCGAACGGATTTTCGATGAACGCATCAGCGTTTTAAGCGATCCGTGGAACGTCGAGATTCCCGGATCGCAGTCGGCGCAAGGCGGAATTCCGGCGCAGAAAATTTATCTGGTCAAAAATGGAGTGCTGGAAAATCTGATTTACAATCGATTCTGGGCGCAAAAACAATCGAAGGAACCGACGCCGGGACCGGTCAACACGATTATGGAAACGAGCGGCAAACCGTCGACGATGGCGGAAATGATCGCTTCGACAAAGCGCGGTTTGATCGTCAGCCGTTTCTGGTATATTCGCTCAACCGACCCGCGCACTGCAAGTCTGACGGGTTTAACGCGCGATGGCGTGTGGTTTGTCGAAAACGGGAAAATTCAATATCCGGTGAAAAACTTTCGCTTTAACCAATCTATCATTCAAATGCTCGCGCCCGGCAACGTCGAAATGGTCGGCGCGTCCGAGCGAGTCGGCAGTTCCGAAGGCGGCGGCGCGTTGCTGCTTCCCGCACTCAAACTGAAAACATTTAATTTCACATCGCAATCGGAAGCCGTTTAGAAAACCAAAACAAATCAAAAAGCCGCGAAGATTTTTAGTAATAAAGTCTTGCGGCTTTTTTGATGCGGATTATTTTTTTCGGCTAACATTCAAAACGACGAACTGTAAATTTTTATAAATCCATCATTAAAGGTTAATTTTTTTCTCTTACCAAATTGTTGAAAAGAAACTGCTTGCTTTGCTCTCGCAAAACTATCAAATAAAAACTCTCGCATCTTTTCCTTCAAAGACATAAAATACATATTTAGAACTTAAAGGCTGTGTTCAATTTTTCGGCAGATGATCAAGAGTATAAAACCTCGAAAATCGTTTAATAAATTGAATTTATCAACTAAATCTATCCGGGGGAGTTTAAAGTTATGTTCCGCAATATCGCTCGACTTTTGCGCGCTTTTCGTTTTTTCGCGTTTGCTCTTTTTATATTTTGCTTTTTAACCGTTTCAACCGAAGCTATTACTTTGCCTGCCGATTTTGAAGACGGATTAGTGGCGACAATCGGCGCGCCGACAGCGCTGGCTTTTACGCCAGACGGTCGGCTTTTGATTACGACTCAAAGCGGACGGGTGCGCGTTTATCAAAACAACGCGCTGCTCGAAACGCCCGCGCTCGATCTGAGCGCGAAAATTTGCACTAACAGCGAACGCGGCGTTTTAGGCATCGCAGTTGATCCGAATTTCACGACCAATCAGTTTATTTATCTCTACTATACTTTCAATAAACCCGGAAATTGCAATAATTCAACCGTTAATCGCGTCGCACGGTTCGTCCTTTCCGCCAATAATACGGTTGATCCGGCAAGCGAAACGGTGTTGATTGACAACATTCACTCGCCCGCCGGAAATCATAACGGCGGGGATCTGCATTTCGGCAAAGACGATCTGCTGTACATCAGCGTCGGCGACGGCGGCTGCGATTACGCCGGAAATTCGGGTTGCGCCGGGTCGAATGATGCGGCGCGAGACCGCCACGTTTTGCTCGGCAAAATTCTGCGCATCACGCGCGACGGCGCGATTCCGACGGGAAATCCGTATCAAGGCGCGAACAGCGGGCGCTGTAACATCACGGGCAGCACGACGGTTGGCAATTGGTGTCAGGAAACTTTTGCGAGCGGTTTGCGAAATCCGTTCCGTATTGCTTTTGACTCGAACGCTTCAAATACGCGTTTTTTTATCAACGATGTCGGGCAAGGCGTCTGGGAAGAAATTGATGAAGGAATCGCCGGAGCCGATTACGGCTGGAACATTAGAGAAGGTCACTGCGCCAATAATTCAACGACTAATTGCAGCAGCCAGCCAACCGTTACGGTTAACAACGAGGTTTTAACCAACCCGGTTTTCGATTACCAGCACACGAGCAATTGCTCGACGGCGGGCGTTCGGGGAAATTCCATTACCGGCGGCGCTTTCGTGCCGAACGGCGTTTGGTCGGTCGGTTACGATAATTCTTATCTCGTCGGCGAATACGTCTGCGGCAAAATATTCAAATTAACGCCGAACGGAACCGGCGGTTTCGCGGCGAGCGAATTTGCCACCGGACTCGGCGGAAGCAGCGCCGTGGCGATGATTTTCGGACCCTTTCAAACGACCAAAGCTCTTTATTACACGACTTACGCAAGCGGCGGTCAAATTCGCCGCATCAGCTATACAGGAATGGCGAACCGCAACCCTGTTGCTTCATTTACCGCAACTCCAACTTCAGGAGCCGCGCCACTCGATGTTACGTTTAACGCCTCCGCAAGCAGCGATCCGGACAACGACACATTTTCTTTCAGTTGGAATTTCGGCGACGGAAACACAGGAACGGGCATCAATCCGGTTCACCGCTACACAGCCAACGGAACTTATAATGCAGTTTTAACGGTCAGCGACGGACGCGGCGGAAGCAACAGCGCCAGTGCCCGCATTGATGTTGGCAACACAGCCCCGCAGCCGACAATCACCGCGCCCATAACCAGTAAACTCTTCCGTGTTGGCGAAACGATCACTCTGCAAGGCACTGCGACTGACGCGCAGGACGGAACTTTGGCGAACAATCGCTTAACGTGGGAAGTTATTCTGCACCACAACAATGATCACACGCATCCATTTTTGTCGCCGACCATCGGCAATAACATTTCTTTTACCGCGCCCGCGCCCGAAGACATCGCCGCCGCAACCGGCAGTTTTCTGGAAATCCGCCTGACCGCGACCGATTCTCAAGGACTAAGCACTACAATCGTGCAAAACCTTCAGCCGCGAAAAGTAAATGTTACTTTGGCGACCAACCCGAGCGGTTTGAATTTAACGGTCAACAGCGCAAATGTAACCGGACCTTACACTTTCGTTTCGTGGGACGGCTACGCTCTCAATGTCAACGCACCGAATCAAACTGCAAATGGTCAGCAATACACTTTTCAATCATGGTCAGACGCCGGTTCCGCTGCGCATACAATTATCACACCCGCCACTGCGACAACTTTCACTGCTACGTTTCGGGCAACACAAACGATTTCAGGAAAGGTAACTTATGGAATAACGGCAATGAATGAAACGCCGCAGGGCGTATCGAGAGTAAATCTGAACGGCTCGGGCGCGTCGGTTTTGTCGGCGATTAGTGATTCGTCGGGAAATTATCAGTTGTCAGGCTTAACTTCCGGCGGCAATTACACGGTCACTCCGTCAAAAGCCGCGCAAACTGATGTCAACGGCATCAATTCTCTGGATGCGACGCGCATTCAGCAGCATCTGATCGGACTGACAACCTTGACGCCGAATCAATTGATTGCTGCCGACACGGATAATAACGGCGTGGTCAACTCGCTCGATGCCACCAGAATTCAGCAGTACCTGGTTGGAATCCCGTCCACGCACGTTATCGGGCAGTGGAAGTTTCTGCCGGCAAGCAAGCAATACAATTCCGTTTCGAGTAATTTGACGGACGAGAATTATCAGGCTGTTTTAGTCGGCGAAGTTTCGGGAAATTGGTCATCAAGTTCAGGCTTTACGGCTCCGTCTGAAGAAATTGTTGCGGCAGACAAACAAAGCAAAACGACGCGAAGATTTGAAAACGAACTTAACGAGCAAATCGCTCGAAGAATGAAACAATCGGCTGTTTCGTTATCGAGTGGTTCCGAATCAGTAAAACCGGAACCAGCCGTGATGAGAGCAAGTATCGCCGTGTCATTACCATCGAATGCAGCAGCATCAACAGGCAATACCATTACTGTTCCTGTCTCAATCGGCGCTGTTGCCGCAGGCAAATCAATCGAGTCGTTTGATTTTTCCGTGTTTTACGATCCGTCCGTGCTGCGAATTAATTCTCAGGCTGGAAACAATTCGGGAACGTTGAGCTCCGGATGTTCTGTGGTTGTTAATTCTCCAATATCAGGCAGAGTTATCGTTTCCGGAGCATGCGGTTCTGCTCCGATTACAGCGAATACAGGCGGCACTTTGTATAATTTGAATTTCACGGTTATTGGAACGGGCAATCAAACGAGCAATTTGTCATTTACAACTTTTTCGTCTTCAGTCAATACGTTTCAGTTTAACAACGCAAATTCGGCAACGGCAGCCATAGACGGACAATTTACCGTCATCGGAGCCATCGCACCACAGATTTCAATTGCAGGAAAAGTAACGAACAATCAAGGCAGAGACATAAGTAATGTGATGATTACGATGATTGATTCAAACGGCAATGAAAGACACACGCCAACGGCAGGTTTCGGTTATTACAAATTCAATGATGCCGCAGTCGGAGAAACATTGACAATCACAGCAAAAGCGAGCCGTTACAGTTTTAATCAAACTTCGATTGTCAGAACTATTAATGATTTTGTATCGAACTTGAATTTCATTGCGGTCGGGGATTAGTTAAGTGCCATTTTGGGCTGAAATGGATTTAAAAAGTCGCGGATCAATGAAAACAATGTCATTAATCCGCGACTTTTTTACTTTTATTTGTTAAGATTGTCGTTTGTTTCTTTGCCACATTTGAATGTTGATATTCGATTGGTGGATTGGCTGCATCTCACGTAATTCTCAATAAAAATCAAAACTCTGGCTTTAATTTTGGCAGCCTGACCGAATTTTTTACGGAAATGCAAATACAGCTTTGACTGTTCCTAATATTTTTTTGACAAAATTTCATGTTAAAGTTATAATTTGCAGACACTTATTATAGTTCCCTTTAAAAAAAACAATTTATTTACTTTTGTTGTTAAAAGGTTCAATCATTCATCGAAGTTTTAAGCCGCTCGTGCCTGCTTTTTTGAATTAATCTTTGTATTCCGCATATATTCTGTTTGTTGAACCGGCAATTTTTTGGAGTTACGTTCTTATGTTTTTAACTAATGTCTTTCGGCAAAAATCAAAATTTTCGGCAATCGTTCTTGTTAGCTTAATGCTCATCAGCGCGTCGCTCTCATACGGCGCGTTCGGTTCAGGAGACGCCGAAAAACGTTATGAGGAAAAACTCGCTTTCGCTGCTCTCGGCTTTAAATCCATCATCAGCGGCGCATATTTTTCGCCCGCGGCGACGTTTACCGTTAATAATAACGGCGATTCAATTGACGTGACACCCGGCAACGGCATCTGCGCCGACGCCGATGGAAACTGCACGCTGCGCGCGGCGATTCAGGAAGCAAACGCCTCGGCGGGAATTGATTTAATCACATTTGATTTAACGAATACTCCGGCAACGATTCTATTAGACGCATCGCTTTCTCCGGCGGGATTAACCATCACCGAAGCAGTGACGATAAACGGTCCCGGCGCGAGACTTTTAACAGTCAGCGGAAATATCAACACGACGGACGGCATTTTTAAGATTTCTTCTCCCTTAACGGCACTTACGAGCATTAGCGGAATAACTGTTGATAAATCCCGCGGACACGGCTTTAACAACGAAGGCAGATTGAGTTTGTCGGACGTTTCGATAAAAACGAACAAAATCGGGATCAATAATTCCGGCAGGTTGACCGTCAACCGCGCCACTATTTCCTCGAATACCGGCAACGGAATTTACCTCGCGGCTTCGTCTTCAAACGTCAATATCAGCAATACGACGATAACTAATAACTTGTCGGCAACGTCTGGCGGCGGGATACATAGTTTGAGCGGCGACGTAACGCTCAATAACGTTACGATCAGCCACAACAACTCGGAAGCGAGCGGCGGCGGAATTTTTTACAACAACGCGACTAACGGCTTTTATCTGCGTAACACGATTGTCGCCAACAATACCGCGACGACCGGACCCGACATCTTCGCGTCTAATACCAATGGCAAATTCGTTTCTCGCGGCAACAATTTAATCGGTAAAAGCGCATTGAATATAGGCTTTGCCAACGCGATTAATAACGATAAGGTTGGAACTTTGACTGTAGGAATCGAGCCGATGCTCGGATCGCTGCAAAATAACGGCGGAGCGACAGACACACGCGCAATCTCAATGAGCAGCCCGGCGATTGACGCGGGCAATATGTGCGTTATCAGTTCAAGCTGTACAGATAATCCCCCGTTGTCAGTGCTTAGCACAGATCAGCGCGGAGCGGATTTTCCGAGAATCTACGACGGCAACGCCGACAGCACGGCGGCGGTTGACATCGGTGCGTTTGAAGCGTTTTATCCAATGGCTTCGATTACTTCGTTTGTCCCGAGCAATTGGGGAACCGGCAAAGGAGCGTTTGAACTCGTCATCAACGGCGCGAATTTCGTCGCCGGCTCGCAGGTTAAATGGAACGGACAAAACCGCGCAACGACGTTTATTTCCAACACTCAAATAAAAGCGCAAATTTTAGCGGGCGATACGACAACAGCCGGACAGTTTCCGGTAACGGTCGTTAATCCATCGCCGGGCGGCGGGACGTCTGAAGCGCTCAACTTCCCTGTCGTCAATTGTTCTTATTCGATTAATCCGACGGCTCAAACTTTTAACTCATCCGGCGGAAACAACAATTTTAGTGTCACGGCGGTTAACGGCTGCTCTTGGACGGCTGTTACCGACAGTGCGCCATGGCTCTCGATTGCCAGCGGAAGCGGCGCGGGAACAGGAAACGGAACGGTCGCTTATACGGTTGCTCCGAATAATGGTCCGTTTCGAAGCGCGACGATCAGCGTCGGCGGTCAAGCATTTAATATTAGTCAAGCAAACGGATGTAGTTATTCAATTTCACCGACGAGCGCGAACAATATTTCGGCAACAGGCGGCGGCGGAAGTATTACCGTTATGCCGTCCAGCAGCGCCTGCGGTTGGACGGCGCAGGCGAGCGCGTCTTGGATAACTCTCAGTAACCAATCGGGCACGAGCAGCGGCACAATCAATTATACGGTTGCGGCAAACGCAGGTCCGGTTCGAACCGGAACTATTACCGTTAACACAGAAGTATTTAACATTTCTCAACTGAGCGGATGTTCATACGCCATATCTTCCACAGGAGCTAATTTTCCAGCGGCGGCAGGCAACGGAGGTTTTAATGTAACTGCCGGAACCAACTGCTCATGGACGGCAACGAGCAGTCATTCTTGGGTAAAAATCAACTCCGGCGCGAGCGGAAGCGGAAACGGCTCGGTGCTTTTCAGCGTCGAAGCGAATACGGGACCGGCGAGAACCGCAACTATTACGGTTGATAACAAAACATACACAATAACTCAGTCCGAAGGTTGTGTTTACACGCTTTCGACAACATCGGCAAGCAATGTTCCGGCGGCGGGAACTTCATTAAACGTTACTGTAACAACCAATAATGGTTGCTCGTGGACG
>JAESGR010000328.1_pt1 | contig 48832 bp, 40 predicted proteins | sample 9269771 | NCBI WGS metagenome assembly JAESGR01 (sample SAMN15739572, study PRJNA653492) | algae metagenome | isolation source: Chroococcus sp. CMT-3BRIN-NPC107 and co-occurring heterotrophs from well... | place: USA: Clark Mountains Wilderness, California | collected 2010-04-18 | reverse complement strand
CGACATCGTGTTCGTTTCCAGGCCGAACCAGTTCACCCCCAGGATGCGCACGTTCCGGTTCTGGGTGTCCAGGATCCGGTCGCCGCTGGTGTGGAGATAGCCCGCAGGAATGGCATTCGGTGTGCCGGCTTCGGTCGCAGGCGTGCCCCAGATGGCGGCCAGGACAAGGAGAAGAGGTGCGACCCAGCGTTTGGTTGCGGACATGGCGGTTCTGTCCCGGTGAAGTGGTTACCTTGCAATTAGGTATGGATATCTAAATAGGACAGAAAGCCCAATAAAACCAGTTAAGTATTATTTACCAAGCTCATTTGGGTGTCCTATGCATTGGATCACTGCGGCTGGCTATCCCTTTGTGTCGACAATGCATACTTCAATCGAGAAAGCCGGAAACTCCGGCAAGAAAACAAGTCAAAGGCGTACAGGAGGGCCAATTTTCATCTTGTGGGTGACCTGACCCACGCGAGGCTGGTCATGATGACTCTATGTCACGAGCGAAAGTTCATGCCTGTACAATACCAGACGTGACGAATGTTGCGGCGGGACGATCCCTGCTAAAGGTCGGAGCGGACCAACGCGCGGGCCGGGACCTAGGAAGATGTCATGGAGATGGTGACCATCGGAATCGCCAGCCTCGGGAGGCCATGCCTGTCGCGTACGCTCGCCTCCCTGGGCGAGATCGAGGTCCCGGCAGGCTTGCAGGTCGAGATCGTCGTCGCCGACGACGACGCCGGCGGTGCCGCGGCCGCCAGGGTCGCGGCTGGTGCGCCATGGAAGCTGCCGGTTCGCGTCGTCCATGTCGCTGCCGGCAACATTTCCGCGGCCCGCAACGCCTGCCTGGAGGCGGCCAACGGGACCTGGATGGCTTTCGTCGACGACGACGAGTGGGTGGACCGGGACTGGCTCGTGCGGCTGTTCGCGGCACAGGCGGATTACCAGGCCGACGTGGTGGTGGGCCCGGTGTTCCCGCAATATCCGGCGGGCACGCCCGACTGGCTGGTAGCCGCCAACCCGCTCTATGTGGACTGGGGAAAGCGCGGCAGGGTCCTCGATACCGGACGGTCCGGCAACGTGCTGATCCGGCGGGCCCTGATCGGGCGGCACGGGCTGCGGTTCGACCTCCGGCTGGGCAAGACCGGCGGGGAGGACACGGATTTCTTCAACCGCCTGCACCGTGCCGGCGCCAGGCTCGTCGCGACGGATGATGCCCGGATCTACGAGGAAGTCCCCGCCGCGCGGCTGGACCCGGCCTATATCCGGCGCCGGGCGCTGCGCTCCGGGCAGTCCTATGCGCAGTTCCGGCTCAAAGGCACGACCGGCCGCGACCTTTCGGGCCTGATCTTCCATGCCGATGCGGCAGCCAAGTGCCTAGTGAACTTTGCCAGCGCCCTGGCGCTGCGGCCGATCCACCCGCCACGCTCGTTCCGCTTCCAGCAGCGCGGCTGGATGAACCTCGGCAAGCTCCGGCAGTTCACCGGACGGGGCCTGCCGTCGATGTACTGAAGCCGTACTTGCGGCCCCGCAGCAGGTTGCGCAGGCCTGATTCCATCGAGGCCCGCATCGATCGCCATCTCGGGATGTCGCGCGCGACAACGGTGGACTGCTTGACCGTGTGGCGCGGCATCAGCCAGCCCTCGCGGCAGGCGAGGGTCCCGGAACTCGTATAGACCCGGCGGTAGCCGGCCTCCCGGATCAGCCGCAGCACCCGTGCGTCGAAGGCGCCGAACGGGACCGAAACGGTGTCGACCTCCGCGCCGAGACAGTCCTGGATCGCCGTACGCGCGTCATGGAGCTCCCGCTGCATCTGCCGGTCAGAGGTCTGCGTCCAGTTCACATGGTCGAACCCATGGCTGCCGATCGTCATGCCCGCCGCCGCCAGCTCGACTACCTCCCGCCGCGCGAGCGAACCCGGCCGGTCCAGCCGCCCCGCCAGCACGAAGAAGCTGCCGGTGATCCCTGCCTGCAGCAGCATCGGCATGGCGATGTCGTGGTCGCTGGCGTAGCCGTCGTCGAAGGTGATGTGGATGTCGGCGTGGGCAGCCAGGGCGATCGTTTCGGCCAGGGCCTGGGCCGGCACCCAGTAAGGCGCCTCCTCGGCCGGAATGGGCATGTCCGGCACGCCCAGTCCATGGAACGTGACGATCAGGCGTCGCGGCAACAGCCGGTCGCCCCAACTCGATACCCTGTCGACGTGCTTCGGCATCTGCATGAGGGACTGGCCACACCCCTTGATTGCACAGTTGCTCGTCACCGCGGTTGGTGCTTTCCGGCCACTTATCCGGAAGAGCCGGTCTCGCGACATCCCGACAAGTCGGGTCATGCATGACTTCCGGTTGTGGCCGCGGCAAGAACATCTGTAGACATCAATCGCAGGTGACCGCGTGACTGTCCGATGGACCGGAAAAAGGTTCGTCGCCTGCAAGGTGAACGTTGTCGCATCCGCTCGATTCCGGCTGGAGATCTGCCAGGGTGTTGTCTCGCTTCGACACAGCCTCGGCTGGGCAGGTCGGTTTCGGCTCTCGGCCGGCCGAACCGCCGGAAACGCGACCGCTGCTCGGCCGCCTGTTCCGTGCCGACCGCATGGCCGACCTGTTGGTCGTGCTGCTCGTGCTCTACACCGGGTTCGTGCTGACACCGGTGTTCGAGGCAGCCGACTTCGACGATCTCGATCTGTCCCAGGAAATCGCGACCACGGCGGGCAGCAACATCGTCAACCAGCTGTTCTGGTTCGTCGCCACGATCCTCGGGCTGCTCGCCGTCGGGCCGCAGTGGCGGACGAGGTTGAGCCGTCTCGTCCTTGGCAATCCATGGCTGTTCGGCCTGGCGGCGTTGGGGATCGTGAGCTGCCTTTGGGCGCTCGAGCCCATGATCTCGCTGCGCCGCTCGATCCAGCAGGCGATGGTCATCTTCTGCATCGCCGCCGCGGTCGGCGGTGCCTCGTCGCTCGATCGGCTGCTGCGGATGATCTATCTGGGCTTCGCGATCACGCTCGTCGTGCACATGCTCGCACTGCCGCTGCCCACGTCCTATGACTGGCGTCATGCTTTCCGCGGGTTCTTCTCCGACAAGAACGGGCTGGGCGGCCTTGCGGCGGTAGCAATCCTTTTTGGCGGCGCCATCCGCAGCATCCTGGAAACGCGCGCGGCACGGATCTGGAACCTCGCCTATCTAGGCTGCTGGCTGGTCCTGCTCGTGCTCAGCCTGTCCAAGACCTCGATGGCGCTCGTGGTGATCGTGCCCGCGATCTACATGGGCCTGAACCTCGTGAGCCGCGCCACGCGGCTGGGCCTTGGCATCTACTTCGTCCTGGTACCGGTGATCCTGGGCTCGCTCCTGGCCTTCGTGGTCTTCGGCGCCGGGATCTCGTTCATGGAACTCGCCGCGATGATCAGCCCGGACGTCACGTTCACCGGGCGGACCAGTATCTGGGTGTTCGTGCTAGATCAGCTGCAGGGCCACTGGCTGCTCGGCTACGGCTTCCACTCCTTCTGGAGCATCGGCGAGAGCTCGCCCAGCCTGACAGCCCCGGACCACTTCATCCGCTTCCTGAACCAGGCGCATAACGGCTTCCTGGACCTGGTCCTTTCGGTGGGCTTGATCGGGCTTGGCCTGTTCCTGTGCGCCATCGTCCAAGGTGCCGCCGCCGCATCGCGGGTAAGGGGGGCCTGGCCGGCGATCCATCGGCTGTGCTGGCCGCTGATCATCTTCGCACTGATCCACAACATGTCAGAAAGTTCGCTGCTGCGAGGCTTCTCCCCACCATGGCTGTTCTTGCTGTTCGCGCTGCACATGGCGGCGCGCGCGGCCAGCGAAGCGGCCGGCCGGACAGAGCCAAGCCTCAGCGCCGAGCGCCCAGAGGCACGATGAGAACGATCCGCGAGGCCTACCAGCGCTGGCATCGGACCGACAATCCCAGCTACCTGCCGGGCCTCGACGGGGTGCGCGCCCTGTCGGTATCCCTGGTCATCGTCGCACATGCAGGCTTCGGCAACATCGTGCCGGGCGGGCTCGGCGTGACGGTCTTCTTCTTCGTCAGCGGCTTCCTGATCACCAACCTGCTGGTCTCGGAGCACGCCAAGAAGGGCCGCAACGACATCTGGTCGTTCTACGTCCGTCGCTACCTTCGCCTGTCGCCCGAGCTCTACCTCTACATCCTGGTCTGCGCGCTCCTCTCCCTCGTCTTCCTGCACAATGTCCCCTGGCTCGACGTCCTGGCGGGCCTGCTCTACTTCACGAACTACCTCCACATCTTCCATCATGTCGCGACGGACACGCCCTTCACGCTCGGGCATCTCTGGTCGCTGGCGGTCGAGGAACATTTCTACCTGACCTACCCGCTGCTCCTCGCGGCGACGGTCGCATGGCCAAGACGGCTCCTGGCGATCCTGGTGGGCATCTGCGTGTTCTCGCTCACCGTGCGCCTGCTGGGGCTCCACCTGCTGAACGCGGAGAACTATTCCTACTACGCCTCCGAGGCACGCCTGGATTCGATCGCCTATGGCTGCATCTGCGCGCTCCTCACCCGGGTCTTCTTCCGGCGCATCGACACGCTCGCGTCCTACGCCCGGACGACCTTCATCGCCGGTGCGCTGATGATGCTGGCCTCGCTCCTCGTTCGCGATCAGGTGTTCCGTGAAACCTTGCGCTACAGCATGCAGGGACTGGCGCTGCTCTTGTGCTTCATCTCGCTCTACGGAAGCTCGTTCGGCGCCTACCTGATCCGGATCCTCGAGCTGCCACCCCTGCGGTTCATCGGGCAGGTCTCCTACGGGATCTATCTCTGGCACTTCATGCCGATCCAGATCTACGCCAACCTGCGGGGCCACGAGCTGCCCGAGACCATGGGTGCGATGGACAAGCTGCTGGCGCTGGTGGTGGCCTTCGCGTTCGCGACAGCCGTCGCCTATCCTTCCTTCCGCTACGTTCTGGGCGCCGTCGCCGCGCTGCGCCGGCGTTTCGGCTCGCATGGGCTGCCCTCCGGTGGCGGCGCGCAGGCGGAGGTCGCGACCGGTTCCGTAGCTCCCCTCTGGCAGCCATCGCCGGCCGCGCAAGAGGCGGGCAAGCATGGCTGACCCTGGCCTCGGCGGACAGCTGAACCCTTGTCGTGCGCTCGATCCGGCGGTGGCCGGTCGAACCTCGACGGCGGTGTCGAGCGACGGGCGGTCGGGGAATGCGCGCCGCACCGTGCTGCATCTCGCGGTGGATTATCCGGATGCATTCGACCGCCAGAAGACGGTCGCCATCCGCAACTTCGTCGAGGCAAACCGAGCGGTCGACCATGTCGTCGTGGCGCTGACGCGCACGGAGGATCCGCGCAAGGTGGTGCTGGTGCATGGCGACGGTGCGGGCGATGGCCGCGTGTACTCGATGCGCTATCTCAGCCCGCCGTTCGGCATCCTGCTCTATCCGGCCATGGCGGTCGTGGCCTGGCGCATCCGCCGGCTGATCGAGCGGGAGCGTATCCGGGTCGACCTGATCCATGCCCACAAGCTCTGCTTCGAGGGGATCAGCGGCTATCTCCTGGCCCGCTGGCTGGACAAGCCGCTGGTGTGCTCGGTGCGTGCCGAAGCGGAATCCAAGATCGTGCGGTTCATGCCGCACTACCATCCATTGATCCGCCGGATCATCCGGCGCTGCGAGCGGCTCTATTATGTCTCGCTATGGTACCGGCCGACCATCGAGCGGCTGTTTCCCGAGGCGGCCAAGCGGGGCCGCCCGCTGCCCAATTTCTGCCCTGGCACGGCGCTGCCGGCCGATGCCCGGCCGGATCCGGACCGGTTCGTGACCATCCTGCATCTCGACATCTACAAGAAGAAGGGCCTGGACCGGCTCCTGGAGGGCTTTGCCCGCTTCGCCGCGCGCCATCCCGAGGCCAAGCTTGACATCATCGGGCGTGGCACGCCGCAAAGCATCGGGCGCATCGAAGGCCTGATCCGCCGCGTCGGTCTCGAAGGCCGTGCCAGGCTGCGCGGTGCGCTGCCGCGGAGCGAACTGCTGGCGGAACTGCCAGGCTTCGGCGCAATGTGCCTGCCCAGCCACAACGAGACGTTCGGCATGGTCTATGTGGAGGCGCTGTTGAGCGGTGTGCCGATTCTCTACTCCACCGGCACGGGCATCGACGGCTTCCTGGAGGAAGTCGACGGTGCCGTAGGAGTGGATCCCACCTCGGTCGACGCGATCACGCAGGGACTGGAAGAGCTGCGCGCGGGACACGCACGGATGCGGGCATCATTGATCGCTCGCCACGCGCAGATCGCCGCGCGATTCGAGGCGGCTCCGTTCGTCGAGCGCTACAACCGCGAACTGGGCCTCGCCGCTTGATCAGCCGGTCGAAGAGTTCCCTGCTCGTCTCGCTGCTGGACCAGGTGCTGGTCAGCGGCGTGAACCTGGCGCTGACCTTCTGGCTGATCAACCAGTGGCCGCCAGCGGAATTCGGCGTCTTCGCCATCATCACGAGCATCTCCATGAGCGGCCTTGCGGCCCATCAGGCCCTGGCGGGCTCCCAGCTGGCGCTGATGACCAGCCGCGCGCGCGATGCCGACGATCATCGGGGCGCGCTGGCGACGACATGGGCGATCGCGTTGGGCGTGGCCCTGCTGATCGGCCTTGCCACCATGACCGGCTTCCTGCTGCTGGGCGAGGCCCACGGCCTGCCGGTCGCCGTGGCCGCCGGCCTGTTCGTGGGCCTCCACGTATGCCGGGAGCACGTGCGCACCTATCACTTCGCGCAGTTCGAGGCGCGACGGGTCCTGTTCAACGACCTGGTCCACTCCCTGATCCTGTTCCTGGCTCTCGCCGCCGCCGTCATGGCGGGTGCCAGGATCGGCCTCCTGCTGGTCGTGGGCGCCCTGGCCGCCGCATCGCTGGCGACGATGCTGCCGACCTTGCTGCGCCGCAGGTCCGACTTCGTGCTGCGCCTGGACAAGGCGGTGCGCCGCCGCATGCGCCGGCTCTGGCGGGAACATGCGGGCTGGGCTCTGCTCGGTGCCGGGGCGGCGGAGATGCAGACCCGTGGCCACGTGCTTGCGGTGAGCACCTTCTTCAGCGTGACCGACCTCGGCATCATCCAGGCGGCACTCACCCTCTTGCGCCCGATCGGGGTGCTGGGGGCCGGATGGATGAAGGTCGCCCGGCCGGTCATGGCGCGCGAGTTCGCCCAAAAGCGTCCGGCCGCCGCGTCGCGCTACGCCAACCAGAGCGCGCTCGGGTTCGTCGTCGCGAGCCTCGGCTACCTTCTCGTCCTCTGGCTCGCCTGGCCGCTCCTGCAGGCGCATGTGCTGCCGCCGGACTACCATGGCCTCCAGGCCGTGGTGCCGCTTTGGGGCCTGTCGGTCCTGATCGGCCTGCTGCGCTCGGTCTACAGCCTGCAGGCGCAATGCGTGCCCCTGTTCCGCGAAGCGTTCTTCGCCAGCGCGCTCGCCATGGTCACGATCTTCTTCGGGCTGGTCATCGCGATCCTGTTCGGCACGGCGACATCCACGGTCCTGGCAGTCGCTGCCGGCGAGGGCGCAGCAATGATCGCGCTGGTCCTCATCGTCCGCCGCCATGTCGGGCGCGCGGAGCCCAAGGACATCGCGGTGCAAGGAGAGCGCCCGTCATGGCGGTGACCTATGATCGAGCAGGTCGGCAGGGTCCCTTGGCCAGCCAGGGGCGCTCGGTCCCCTTCTATGTCAGCGCCTTCGACGAGTTCCCGGGTCCGAGCGAGATCCTGCGTGTCCTCAAGCGGCACAAGCTGCTGGTCGCCTTCATCGTCCTGCCGGTCACGGCCATGGCCACGACCTATGGGGTGCTGGCACCCCAGCGCTACACCGCGTCGGCCATGATCGCGCTCGATCCCAAGGATGCGCCGCTGCGCAACCTCGGCACGCTGCCGGGCGGGCTGATCCGCGACATGCCGATCCTGGAGACCCAGCTGCACGTGGTGGTGTCACCCGTGGTGCTGGGCGAGGTGGCCGACAGGCTGCACCTCGCGGACAACCCGACCTTCGTATCGCCGCCGAGCGTGAAGACCCGTCTCGTGGAGATCGTCGAGGCCAAGGCAGCTCCATTCCAGGCCGAGCTCGGCCCGCTGAAGACGCTGCTCACGCCTTCGGCCGATCCTGCCGTGACGGAGCCGACCCGGGACGACGTGGTGAATGCCCTGGCCAGGAACCTGGAGGTCGCGACGGTCGGCCAGAGCTATGCCATGACCCTGTCCTATCGGGCCACCGACCCGGTACTGGCAGCCTCAGTCGTGAACGAGACGGCACGGGCCTATGTCCGCCATCAGCTCAAGAGCAAGCTGGCGACCACCAGCGGCGCGTCGAGCTATCTGGAGACGCGGCTCGCCACGCTGCGCAGCGAGGTGGAGGAGGCCGAGAGCGAGCTGGAGGCCTACCGGGCCCAGAACTCGCTGCCGATCGAGGGCAATGACGAGCCCCTGTCGCGCCGGGTCAACGAGCTGAACCTCGAGCTGATCGGGGTCCGCAGCGAGATCGCCGTGACGAGCGCCAGGGTCGAGGCGCTGAAGGGACTGCAGGCCGATGCCGACCCGACCGTGCTGGCGCGCGCCATGGAAAGCCAGACGGCGGAGACGCTCAGCCTGGAAGCCGTGAACCTGGCGCGGCGGCGGGCGGAGCTGCAGTTGAGCTTCGGGGACCAGCATCCCTCCGTGCAGGCGCTGCGGGCCGACGAGGCCGCCCTGCGCCGCAAGATCCGCGACGAGGCGGAGCGCAACCTGGCGGAGGTGACGCGCAGCCTGGACCTATTGCGGGTGAAGGCCGACGAGATCACGCGGGAGATCAAGACGGCGGAAGCGAAGATCGCGGCCGACCAGCATGCGATGGTGCAGATCGCCAACCTGAAGCGGGATGCCGACGTCAACCGGCGCCTCTACGAGGAGATGCTGACCCAGCGAAAGCTCCTGGCCGAGCAGCAGTCGCTGGTGCAGCCGGACGTGGAGATCATCGCCGAGGCGTCCGCCGACATCCGTTCGTCCTCGCCGCCCTTGTTCTTCTATCTGCTGATCGGCTTTGTCGGCTCCTCGGCACTCGCGATGCTGCTGGCCCTCCTGCGCGACCGCGCGGATCCACGGGTGCGCTCCGCCAGGCAGCTGGAGCGGCTCACCGGCCACCAGATCCTCGCCCGGCTGCCGACCGAGCGCCAGTTCCGCCGCCTCCGCCCCGAGCAGTTCGTCGAGCTTCATCCGAACGGCGCCTACGCCGAAAGCCTGCGGCACGCCTATCTCGAGCTGGAGGCGCGGCGCCCGGAGCGGGAATCGCTGGTGGTGCTGGTGACCAGCACGTTGCAGGGCGAGGGCAAGTCCTCCACCGTCTCGGGCCTTGCCGGCCTCTTGCGGCGCTCCGGCAAGCGGGTGGTCGTGATCGACCTGGACCTGCGCCGGCCGCGCCTGTCCAGACTGTTCCCGCAAGAGGAGCAGGCCGTCACGATCAACGAACTCCTCCAGTCCTCGAACGAGGTCTGGGAGACGCACATGGCCCGCCTGCTCACCCGGCCGTCGAGCGTCGTGCTGCCGGCCGAGCCGGCCGGCGACGAGGTGCTGCCGCTGCTGGAGAGCCGGCAGCTCTCGGCGACGATCAAGGCGCTGCGCCTGCGCTACGACTATGTGCTGCTGGACACGCCGCCCGTGCTTCCGACGAGCGATGCGACCTTCCTCATGCGGCACAGCGACGTCGCCCTGATGGTCTGCCGCTGGCTGGTGACGGAGGTCTCGGCGGTCAGGGAGGCGGCGGAGCGGCTCGACGTGCCGCAAGGGGCACCGCTGCTCGGCATCATCCTGAACATGATCGATCCCGCCGGCTACAAGGCCTATGCGCCCAGCTACGGCGAACGGACGCCCCTGGACGGCAGCTATCCCTATGGGAGCGCCAAGAAGTAGTTCTACTTTCCTTCGCGCGCGACGATCGCGATCATCGTCCGGTAGATGATCCACATGTCGAACCAGAGCGAGTTGTTGCGGACGTAGTAGCAGTCCATCTCGATCCGCTCGCGGAAGGTGCGCTGGTTGCGCCCGGAAACCTGCCAGAACCCGGTAATGCCCGGCCGGACGATGCTCAGCATGTCGGTGGCTGGACCGAGCTTGCTCACCTCGTCCATCGTGTAGGGACGGGGACCCACGATGCTCATGTCGCCGCGCCAGACATTGATGAGCTGGGGCAGCTCGTCGAGGCTGGTAGCCCGCAGGAAGCGGCCGATCTTGGTGACGCGCGGGTCGTTGTCCAGCTTGCGGTAGCGCGCATATTCCTGCTCGGCGTCCGGATTGTTCAGGAAGTGGCGGCGCAGGCGCCGCTCGCCGTCCGTGTACATCGTCCGGAACTTCATGGCCGTGAACTGCCGGTCCGCCCCAGCCCAGCGGGGCTGCGAAAAGATCGCAGGTCCCGGGCTGTCGGCGCGCACCATGGCGGAGAGCAGCGCGAACAGGGGCGACAGGAGGACGAGCACGCAGCCGCTCCCGATCTTGTCGAACGCCCGCTTGACCCATGCCGCCGCCTTGGACGGCCGCTCGCTGCCGGCCTGGATGGCCAGCATGCCGCCGACAGGCCGGATGCTCGAGTTGAGGCTGATCAGGTCGTGGCAGTTCGGGACGAGCAGGACCTTCTTGAAGATGCCGGTGGTGTACAGGCGCAGGATGAAGGTCCGCTCGACCAGTTGCTCGACGATGATCGCAGTCGTGGTGATGTTGAGCAGGGCCGCGTGCTGGCCCAGTTCCCGGAACCGGATGACCGGGATGCCCTGGGATTCGTCGGGAATGTAGATCGAGCTCTCGTCGACGATGCAGACCGGGTGGAGGCCTAGATGCGGGTAGAAGCCAAGCTGGCGCACGACCGCACTCGCAGCGTCGCCACCGCCAAAGATGAAGACGGGCTGCTGCCAGCGGCCCAGCCGGATGAGCAGGCGGCGGGCCATGGGCTCGCCCAGGCCGATCAGGACGGCCGTCATCAGGATCGGCCAGAAGGGAAAGCCGCTCTCGGTTTCCCCGACGAGCTGCCGGGCGACCTCGACCAAGCCGAGATTGGTCACCACCGCGGCCCCCACGGCAAGGATGACCTTCTGCATGCGCTGGGCCCGGGCGACGCCATGGCCGGGATACAGGCCGAAGATGGCCTTCCAGCCGATGAAGATGGCCAGCTGGACGAGCATCAGCATGAAGGACGGCAGCGTCCACCGGTCCGCCAGCAGGGCGACGATCAGGGCGGCAACGAGGATGAACGCATCGATGGTGATCAGGCCGTTGCCCGCAGTGCGCTCGGCTACGGCCGTGCGGCGGTTCGAGCGCTGCTTCGCCTTGCCGTCCTCGAGAAGGATGTTCGTGGCCACTGCCGCGGTCCTCAGGCTGCCGTCGGGGCCCGGCGCCGCCACCAGCGTCGCGAGACCCTCGAGGGGCCAGACTTGAACGTTTCCAGGATCACGGTCTCCTTGCCCGGCGCGGCGACAGGGTCGGGTTGCGGTGCCGGCGGCTCCACGATCACCGCCGGAACGGGTTTGCGGGCATGGCTCCCGCCCAGGAAGGCCAGCTTGCCGAGGCCCGCCGCCAGGCTGTGCAGCCCGGACATCCCTCGCTCCCGGCTGATTGGCCACAACAGCGCCCTCGCGCTGCCTGCCGCCGTCTGCAGCAGACCGATCCCGATCCAGCCGAGCAGGTCGCCATAGCTGGGCGGGTCTGCCATCGCCGTTCCGGCGGTCAACTGGCTCTGGCGGAACACGCGGCGGAGCAGGACCATGGGGCGGAGCTGGCCGGCCGGGATCTGTTCCTCCACCGTCGCCTCGGCGCACCAGACCAGCCGCTTGCCGCTGCGGAGCAGGCGGGCGAGGAAGACGCTGTCGTCGCTGCCGGCGCTGCTCATGGCAGCGTAGTTCGCCTTGAGCATCATGGCGTTGCGCGTGGCGAAGGGAACGAAGCTGCCGCCGCCGGTGAACTGCAGCGGCCGCCGCGGCTCCAGTGCCGTGCCGGTCGTGGCGTCGCTCCGGTAGGCGAATGCCCGGCGATAGTGGCTGCCATAGCTGGCAGGCTCTGTCTCGAACACCGGCTCGACCGGCCCCAGCACGACATCGGCATCGTAGATGCGGTGCACCTTCAGCATGGCTTCGAGCCAGGACGGCGTCGGCAGGGTGCATTCGGTGATGAAGGCCAGGAACTCGCCCTTCGCCTCGGTGGCGGCGAGGTTGCGCGCGCGGACCATGCCGATGCCCCGGCTGTGGAGATAGCGGATCCTGACGCGCGACCGCGTGGCGTGGCGCTCGACGATGGCGCGGGCCGAGCCTTCGGCGGAATAGTCGACGAAGACGATCTCGATCGCGTCGGCATTGAAGCCGGTCTGGGCACCGCAACGCTCGATCAGGCGGGGCAGCAGCTCCTCGTGACGATCGGTCGGCACGATTACGCTGACCAGGACCCGCTGCTCGCGCTGATGGTCGGCGGCGATCCGCAGGATCTTGGGCGCGTCGTAGAGGTAGCGCCGCCACATCCGCCTGGGCTCCTGCGCCAGCCGGTGCAGCCATTCCAGCTTGGCGCGCTGCATCCATAGCGGCGCGCGCTGCAGGTTGCCCGTGAGGAACAGGAGCGACGCGCCGACGCACAGCCCGATCCCGGTGGCCTGGCCGCGATGCTTGATCGCGCGTGCCAGGATCTCCTGCTGGGGCGAGCCCACCGCCAGGAACACAAAGCGGCTGGGGTTGCGCTCCACGAACTGGGCGGCCTCCATGACGGCAGCCGGGTCACGGATGAAGCCCATCGGCGGGTTGTGGTGGCGGATGTCGCGCAGCCCGTAGCGGCGCGCCAGCTTGGCGACCACCTCGGCGGACCCGCCGATGATGGTGATCCGCTCCTGCGGATCGATCGTGTATTCCAGGAGGATCGCCGTCAGGTCCGAGCCGGTCACCACAGGCAGCGAGACGCCGCTGAAGCGGCCGATCAGGCTGACTATCCGGCTGTCGCATAAAGACAGCTCGGCATCCTCGTAGATCTCCACGAGTTCGCCCTTGTCGCGCCAGTTGCGGACGACATGATCGACGTTCGGCGTGACGATGTAGGTGAAGGGGTCGTTGACGGTGCGCATGTCGAGATAGCGCAGCACGTCGCGCACGCCGACGCCGGTGAACGGCATCTCGCAGAACTTCTGCTTGAGCGGCCGGGCCCGGCCGGGCTGGACAGTCGTGTCCACCATGGCCGCGAGCTCACCGAGCTTCATGGCTGTCCGACCTGTGGATCAACCAACCTGTGGTTTGTGCACATTCGAGTAGTACGTATCCGCCCCAACTCACGCGTGAAGCGATGATGGTGCCAACCCCGCTTCGGCTGATTGGACGCATCGACATCTAGCCAAAAATGGTGCATTGCAAGGGCGCATTTCACCGCTATCCGTTTTCTCCGGACCTGCGGTGTGTGCCAGTCACGATTGCGACTGTAGCACATTTGCTGTGTACTCTGCCATATTATCTTCACGTGAGAATTTTACTTGACGAACTGGTCGCATCTGCTTCGAGTGTGCCCGCTTGCTATGATTGCTCGTGCGGATCTGCATCGGTTGCCGATCCAACTTCCTGCCGGTGCAAGCTTGGCATCTCTTTTTGATGCTTTCCGGTTGTCATCAGATCAAAAAATGTAAAGAAGATTTATTCGGTAGTCGGCGTCAAGGAGCCTGAGGGGAAAATTACGTGTCATTCCTGTCGAGAATTTTCTCAAGGCCCCAAGAAGAGCCCAAGAAAGACATGGTCGGGGTCGGCGCGGTCAATCGCCCCAGCATCCTCGTCGTGGACGACGATCCCCACCTGCTCGAGCTCGTCCGGTTCTCGCTGGAGCAGAAGGGCTATGCCGTGCGTGTCGGCGGGACCGGCGCCGATGCAATCCGCATGGCGCAGGAAGCGGCGCCGGACCTGATCATCCTGGATGGCAACATGCCGGTGATGGACGGCCTGGACGCACTGAAGAAGCTGCGAATGATCAAGAAGACCGAGAAGATCCCGGTCATCATGCTGACCATGCGCTCGCACCAGGTGGACATGATCTCCGGCTACCGGTTCGGCGCGCAGGAATATCTCACCAAGCCGATCGCGATCGAGCAGCTGCTGGTCAGCGTGAAGAGGCTGCTGACCGTACGATGAGCCGCTGGACGGCAGGCCCGTCCAGTGGCGGCGACTGATCTTCCTCCGGCATCGCCGGACGCCGGCCAGCCTGGGCCGTTCGATCCAGCGCAGACCCATCCGATGTCACGACCGGCTCCGTTGCGCCAGGACATCCCGCCCGGACCAAGGGCGCCCATGCGCAGTTTCATTCTCGTGCCGATGATCGTGATCGTGTTGCTGTTCGGGGCCTCGACCTACCTCGCCAAGCGCTTCATCGACGAAACTCGAACCGACCGTTCCCTGCTGGAGAGGTCCCACGCCATCGTGGAGCTGACGGCCAACCTCCGGATGGCCACCGTCGATAGCAGCCTTCGGGTCATGTACCACATCACTGGCCTGGGCGCGGAAGACCCGGCTACCTTGCGGCTGGCGATCGGTCAGGTGCCCGCCACGCTGGCGAAACTGGGGTCCCTCGTCGGGGAGGACCAGGAGCAGTCGGAGCGCCTCGACCGTATCACGGCCATGCTCCGCGCGCGGGCAGATCTCCTCGAGAGCCTGATCGGCAAGGGCTGGAACGGCGCGTTCGAGGAAAGGCGGCTGATCCTCGCCCGGTACAACCTGCACATCAACCCGGCTCGCGCCGCCATCCTGGCCTTCATGCGGCGCGAGGAGGAGAAGCTGGCGCTGCGCCACCAGACGCTCGAGCAGAGCCTGCGTCGGACGATCTGGCTGCTCGTGGCAGCCATGACGGGGGCCCTGATCGCCTGTCTCGCCGCCTTGTTCTTCTTTCGCAACCAGCAGCAGGAGCAGCGGCTGCGGATCGCCGAGCTCGACGACGTCAACCGCCAGATCCAGCGCCAGCACGAGGCGCTGCAGAGTGCGCAGCGCCGGTTGTCGGCCATCCTCGACAACGGGCTGGACGGCATCATGCTGGTATCGCCGGACGGCACGATCGTGCTGGCCAACCGGGCGGCCTCGGCGAGGTTGGGCGTCAGCGACCAGACGATCACCGGGCCGAGCTGAACAGGTTCCTCTCGGGCTTCGACATCATCGAGGGCCGGAACTGGAACGGCGATGCCGTCCGTTCGGACGGGACGAGCTTTCCCGCCGAAGTCACCGTCGGCGAGTGCCAGCTCGACAAAGGGCCGGCCTATGTCTGCATCATGCGCGACGTGACCGAGCGGCAGAAGCTGCAGCAGGTCAAGGACGACTTCGTCGCCACGGTGAGCCACGAGCTGCGCACACCGCTGACGTCCATCCGCGGCTCGCTCGGGCTGATCGTCAGCAACGCCGCCGGCGAGCTGCCGCCCAAGGCCAAGACCCTGCTCGACATCGCCCACAAGAACACCATCCGGCTGATCGATCTCGTCAACGACCTGCTCGACATCGAGAAGATCGAGACCCACCAGATCGAGATGGAGAAGGAGCAGCTCGATTTCGGCAAGCTCGTCAGGTCGACGGTCGAGGCGAACCAGGGATTTGCGGGACAGTTCTCGACGGAGCTGGTCTTCAAGGACGAGACGACGAGGGAGTTCCAGGTGCTGGGCAATCCCGGGCGGCTCCAGCAGGTGCTGTCCAACCTGATCTCCAACGCGATCAAGTTCACGCCTGCCGGCAAGGCGGCGCACGTCACGCTGAGGAACGACGAGGAGACTGTGACGGTCGAGGTCCGCGACTTCGGCAGCGGCATCCCCGAAAGCTTCAAGCCCCATCTGTTCAAGCGGTTCGCGCAGGCCGACAGCGGCAACACCCGCCGTAGCCGGGGCACGGGCCTCGGCTTGAGCATCGTCAAGGCAATCGTGGAGCGCCACGACGGCACCATCGACTTCGAAAGCCCGCTCCCGGACGGCGGGACGCGCTTCTGGCTGACGCTTCCCATCATCGCCTCCGCTCCCCCACCGGCCGAGACCATCGAGGACCATCGACCATGCGTCCTCATCTGCGAGGACGACGTCCTGATCGGCGCCATGCTGGCCAATGCGGTCGAGCAGGACGGTTGGCGGCCAATCGTGGCGAACAGCGCCGAGGAAGCGCTGCGCAGGCTGGCAAAGAGCCGGTTCGCGGCGATGACGGTGGATCTGGGCCTGCCCGACATGAGCGGCATCGAGTTGATCCGGAACGTCCGTAGCGACGAGCGTCACCACCTCATGCCGATCATCGTGGTGTCGGCAGACTCCCCGGATCGGCGCATCGAACTGGGCGATGCCCAGCATCAGGTCCTGGAATGGCTCACCAAGCCGGTCACGGAGACGACCCTGCGCAAGGTGCTGGATGCATGTGTCCATCATGCCGGCAAGCGGCACATTCTCCATGTCGAGGACGACCCGGACACGGTGGTGATCGTCCGAGAGATCCTGCGCAACGTCGCTGGCGATACGGTGCAGCTCGAGGTCGCGCTGTCCTTGCGGGTAGCTCGCGAGCTGCTCGAGCAGCGGCGCTTCGATCTCGTGGTTCTCGATGTGAACCTGCCTGATGGGAACGGGCTGGACCTCGTTCCGCTTCTTCGGACGACGAACCGTCAGGCGGCGCTGTTGATTCTGTCCGCCGAGGATGTTCGGGTCAGGGGACACGTCATGATCCAGGCGAGCCTGAACAAGGCCCGCATGGAGAACGACCAGCTGGCGGCGGCCATCGGGCGTCTCCTGGCCGAGACACGCCACAGCAGACACGGAGAAGACCAGGATGGCCATCGAGCCGCTTAGCAGGATCCTTTATGTCGACGACGACGACGACATACGAACCGTGGCGGTCTTCGCGCTGGAAGCGATCGGCAACTTCGAGATGGCCGCCTGCGGATCGGGCAAGGAGGCGCTGGAGCGGGCCGACGAGTTCAGGCCGCAACTCCTGCTTTTGGACGTGATGATGCCGGAGATGGACGGGCCGAGCGTGCTTGCCGAGTTTCGCAGGCGGGAACGGACTGCCGCCACGCCCGCCATCTTCATGACTGCCAAGGTGCAGCAGAGCGAGATCGACCAGTTCATGGCGCTCGGCGCCATCGACGTGATCGCCAAGCCCTTCGACCCGATGGCCCTGCCGGACCTGATTCGCGCGGCCTGGGCCAAGCAGGCAGCCTGAGCGCTCAGGCCGGCGTCTCCTCGAACGCTTCCTCGCGCTTCGCCCGGATCGCGGGCAGGGTCAGCACGACGATGATGGCGAGCGTGAGCAGGAGGAGGGCGAGGCTGATCGGCCGGGTGAGGAACGTCGTCATGTCGCCGCGCGCGAGGATGAGTGCCCGGCGCAGGTACTCCTCCATCATCGGCCCCAGGATGAAGCCCAGCAGCAGCGGGGCCGGCTCGCAGTCCAGGCGGACCAGCACGTAGCCGACCAGGCCGAACAGGATCATCACGAAGACGTCGGACGGCAGGTTGTTCAGGCTGAGCACGCCCACGCAGCAGAACACCAGGATGGCGGGGTAGAGCAGCCGGTAGGGGATGGTGAGCAGGCGGACCCAGAGCCCGATCAGGGGCAGGTTCAGGACGATCAGGAACAGGTTGCCGATCCACATGGAAGCGATCACGCCCCAGAACAGCTCGGGCTGCTCGGTCATGACCTGGGGCCCCGGCTGGATGCCCTGGATGGTCAAGGCACCCACCATGAGCGCCATGACCGGGTTCGAGGGGATGCCTAGCGTCAGCATCGGGATGAAGCTGGTCTGCGCCCCGGCATTGTTGGCGGCCTCGGGTGCTGCCACGCCCTCGATGGCGCCCTTGCCGAACTCCGATGGCGTGCGCGAGATCTTCTTCTCGAGGGCATAGGCGGCGAACGCCGCGAGCACGGCGCCGCCACCCGGCAGGATTCCCAGAAGGGAACCGAGCCCGGTGCCGCGCAGGATCGGGCCCACGATCCGGCGCATCTCCGCGCGCGACGGCAGCAGGCTGCCGATGACCCTGGTCAGCGGCGTGCGCGTCGCCTCGTGGTCGAGGTTGGTCAGGATCTCGGCGATCCCGAACATGCCCATGGCCAGCGCCACGAAGTTGATGCCTTCGGCCAGTTCCGGGATGCCGAAGGTAAAGCGCTGCTCGCCGGAGTTCACGTCGGTGCCGACCGTGCCCAGCAGCAGGCCCAGCACCACCATGGCCACGGCCTTGAGCACGGAGCCGCGGGCGAGGGCAACGGAGGCCACCAAGCCCAGCACCATCAGCGCGAAGTACTCGGCAGCACCAAAGCGCAGGGCCACGGCGGCAAGCGGCGGCGCCAAGAAGGCCACCAGCGCCGTGGCGATCGTGCCGGCGAAGAATGAGCCGATGGCCGCGGTCGCCAGCGCGGCACCGGCCCGGCCCTTGCGCGCCATCTGGTAGCCGTCGAGGGCGGTCACGACCGAGGAGGTCTCGCCCGGCAGGTTGATCAGGATCGCCGTGGTCGAGCCACCATACTGGGCGCCGTAATAGATGCCGGCCAGCATGATCAGCGACGAGACCGCCGGCAGCCCGAAGGTCACCGGCAAGAGCATCGCGATCGTGGCGGCCGGTCCCAGCCCCGGCAGCACGCCGATCAGCGTGCCCAGGAGGACTCCGATCAGGCACCAGCCGAGATTGAGCGGGGTCAGGACCACGGACAGGCCGAGGCCGATATCGCCGAGCAGTTCCACGGGCGCCTATCCTCCCAGCCAGCGGCCGAACACCGGGATCGGCAGGCCCAGGCCGTAGGCGAACACCAGGATCGAGAACAGGCCGAGGACCAGCGCCAGGATGAGGGACGTCGTCGGCCTGGCCTGCCGGCTGGCGAACGACGACACCAGCACCACGGCCGGCACGGTCGCGATCAGTCCGAACGATCGGATCGTCAGGCCGAACAGGACCCCGGCCCCCAGTACCAGGAGCATGGCGCGCCAGGGCCAAGGGCCGATCGCCTGACCCTCTGCGCGCAGGCCGCGCACGAGGATGGCCGTCCCCATGATCCCCAGAAGGATCGCCAGGACTGATGGGAAGAAGGCCGGGCCCATCCGGTTCGGCCGTCCAAACGCATGGTTCTGCGCGAACCACAGGAAGGCCAGCGCCACCACGAGGAACAGGAGGCCCGCGGCGATGTCGCGGGAACTGCGCGTGCCCATTGCGGGCCGGTCAGTCGGCGAACTGGCCGGCCGCTTCGATCACGGGCCGCCAGCGTGCGATCTCGTCCTTCACCAGCTTGTCGAGGGCTGCGGGCGTCGCCTCTTCCTTGGTGGCAGGCTCGGCACCCAGGTCCGCCAGCTTCTGGACGACGCCCGGATCGGTCACGGCAGCCTGCAGCGCCTGCTCCAGCCTCGTCACCACGGCCGGATCGGTGCCGTTCGGCGCATAGAGGCCGTGCCAGATGCCGACCTGCACGGCGGCGAGGTCGACTTCCGCGGTGGTGGGGACATCGGGCAGGGACGGCACCCGCTCCGGGCTGGTCACCGCATAGACCTTGATCTTGCCGCCCTTGATCTGACCGGTCGTGTTGGTGGTCTGGTCGCACATCAGGTCGACCTGACTGCCCAGCAGGTCGTTCATCGCCGGGGCGGTTCCCTTGTAGGCCACCGTGGTGAGCGGAACGTCGAAAGCCTGCATCAACAGCATGCCGCACAGATGCGACGCCGAACCGATCCCGGCATTGGCATAGGTGATCACATCACCCTCAGCCTTCACCTGCTCGATCAGGGCCTTCATGTCGTTGGCCGGAAAGTCGCCGCGAGCCACGATCGTCATCGGCACGTCCACCACGATGCCGATCGGCGCGAAGTCGGCCGCCGGGTCGTAGCTGAGCTGGCGATAGAGGATGGCCGAGGTGGCCTGGCCGATATGGTGCAGGAGCAGGGTGTAGCCGTCCGGCTCCGCCTTCGCGACACGCGCGGCACCCAGCGTGCCGCCGGCACCGCCGACATTCTCGACGATCACCTGCTGGCCCAGCGTTCCGGTCATCGACTGGGCCACGAGGCGGGTTACCGTGTCGGTCGGACCGCCAGCCGCGAACGGCACGACGATGGTGACCGGCTTGGTGGGATATTCCTGGGCGTCGGCTGGCGCGGCCTGCGCCAGCATGGCGGCGGCGGCGGCGATGAGATGATATCCGCGCAATGATCAGCTCCCCGATTTTCAGGCAGCAGACCACGGAACGGCGGAAGAATCCATCGGTCTCGGATGGCCATGCCGAGGGCCAGTGTGGAACCGCTCCAAGCTGGAATGGTTGGGTTCACACCATCGAACCCAGGTTCAGTACTTTCGGCCGGCGCGCCGGAAGCACGGCAGAGATTACCATGCAAGCTACCGATACCGTCGCCAAGCCCATTTCCGCGGCCGACCAGGCGCAGCGGATCCCGATCACGCTGACCGTCAATGGTGTCGCCCACCAGCTGGAGGTGGAGCCCTGGACCAGCCTTCTCGACCTCCTGCGCGAGCAACTGGACCTGACCGGCACCAAGAAGGGCTGCGACCACGGCCAATGCGGCGCCTGCACCGTGCTGGTGGACGACCGGCGGGTGAACGCCTGCCTGACGCTGGCGGTGATGAAGGATGGGGCGAAGGTCACGACCATCGAGGGCCTGGCGGAGAACGGCAAGCTGCACCCGCTGCAGGACGCCTTCATCGAGCACGACGCCTTCCAGTGCGGCTACTGCACGCCCGGCCAGATCTGCTCGGCGGTGGGCCTGCTGAAGGAAGGCCGCGCCAAGGAGCGACACGAGATCCGCGAGCTGATGAGCGGCAATCTCTGCCGCTGCGGGGCGTACGTGAACATCGTGGCGGCGATCGAGCATGTGCTGAGCCAGGGCGAGCAGGAGGCCCGGCCATGAACCGCTTCTCCTATGTCCGTGCCGAGGACGTGCAGTCGGCCGTGCGGGCGCGTGCCCAGGATCCCTCGGCCTGTTTCATCGCCGGCGGCACCAACCTGCTCGACCTGATGAAGTACCATGTCGAGGCGCCGACCCGGCTGATCGACATCACCCATCTGCCGCTGAAGGCGATCGAGGAGGTCGACGGCGGCCTTCGCATCGGCGCGCTCGTGCCGAACACCGATGTCGCCTACGACGCCCGCGTCGAGCAGCGCTACCCTCTGCTGGCAAGCGCGATCCTGGCGGGTGCCACCGCCCAGTTGCGCAACATGGCCTCCACCGGCGGCAACCTCCTGCAGCGCACGCGCTGCCTCTACTTCTACGACACGGCCACCCCCTGCAACAAACGCCAGCCCGGCACCGGCTGCGCGGCGCTGAACGGGCTGAACCGGCAGCACGCCATCCTCGGCACCAGCGACCACTGCATCGCGACGCATCCCTCCGACATGGCCGTGGCGCTGGCGGCGCTCGATGCCACGGTGCGCGTGGCAGGATCGGCAGGCGAGCGGCGGATCGCGTTCGAGGACTTCCACCGGCTGCCGGGCAACGAGCCCGAGCGCGACACCAACATGCGGCCGGACGAGCTGATCCTCTCGGTCGACCTGCCGACCGAGGGCTTTGCCGGCAACTACACCTATCTCAAGCTGCGCGACCGGCTGTCCTACGCCTTCGCGCTCGTCTCGGTCGCGGCCGCCTTGCGGCTGGAAGGCGACCGGATCGTCGAGGCGCGTCTGGCCATGGGCGGCGTGGCGCACAAGCCCTGGCGCGACCGGGAGGTGGAGCAACGGCTGGCGGGCCAGCCCGCCACGAAGGAGAGCTTCCGGCAGGCGGCCCTGCAGTTCCTACAAGGAGCCCAGGGCAAGGGCTTCAACGACTTCAAGATCGAGCTGGCGCGCCGTGCGATCGTGCGTGCGCTGGGCCAGGCGGCGGCCGGCACGCCGCAGTCGCAGACCGACAAGCGCATCCAGTGAGGACACCCGTCATGGCGACCACGCAAACCTATGTCGGGACGGCGCAGCGCCGGGTCGACGGGCCGCTCAAGGTCACCGGCGCCGCGAAATATGCGGGCGAGTACAAGGCGCCGGACCTGCTCCATGGCCGCGTCGTCTCATCCGCCATCGCGCACGGCACCATCGAGCGGATCGACACGAGCAAGGCCCTGGCGGTGCCCGGCGTCGTCCGGATATTCACCCACGAGAACCGGCGCCGCACGGCCTGGTTCGATTCCAAGTACCAGGACCAGGTGGCCCCGCCCGGCTCGCCGTTCCGGCCGCTCTACGACAAGACGATCCACTATAGCGGTCAGCCGATCGCGCTGGTGGTGGCAGACAGCTTCGAGACCGCGCGCCATGCGGCGTCGCTCATCGAGATCGAGTATCGGCTGGAGTCGCATCAGACCGACCTCGCGGTGGAAGAGCAGCGGGCCTACGTGCCGCCCAAGAAGCGCTCGGGCATCGATCCGCCGCCGGACGACCGGGGTGATTTCGCCAAGGCGTTCGCGGCAGCCAAGTACCAGGTCCAGGCGGACTATTATCATGGTGCGCAGCACCACAATCCGATGGAGCCGCATGCCAGCACCGTCGTCTGGAACGACGGCAAGCTCACGGTCTACGACAAGATCCAGGGCGTGCAGAACGGGCAGCAATACATCACCTCGGTGTTCGGCCTCTCAGCGGACGACGTGCAGGTCGTGTCGCCTTTCGTCGGCGGGGCGTTCGGCTCGGGGCTGCGGCCGCAATACCAGCTGTTCCTGGCGGTGATGGCGGCGCTCGAGCTGAAGCGGTCGGTGCGGGTGACGCTCTCACGCGACCAGATGTTCACCTTCACGCACCGGCCCGAGACGCGGCAGACCATGTCGTTGGGTGCGGACGAGAACGGCAAGCTGGTGGCGCTGCGCCATGCGGCGGTGGCCGGCACCTCGACCTTCGAGGACTACCAGGAGGTGGTCGTCAACTGGTCGGGGCTGGCCTATCACTGCGACAACGTCTCGTTCGAGTACAAGCTCGCGAAGCTCCACACCTACACGCCCGGCGACATGCGCGCTCCCGGTGCGCCGACCGGCATGTTCGCGCTGGAATCGGCCATCGACGAGCTGGCGGAAAAGGCCGGGGTCGATCCGCTCGAGTTCAGGATCCGCAACTATGCAGAAAAGGACCTGAACGAGGACAAGCCGTTTTCCTCCAAGGAGCTGATGGCCTGTTATCGCCAGGGTGCGGAGCGGTTCGGCTGGTCGAAGCGCCAGCCGGCACCCCGCTCAATGCGAGAAGGCCGCGAGCTGATCGGCTACGGCATGGCGACCGGCATCTGGGAGGCCCAGATGCAGGAAGCGACCGCACGGGCGACCGTGCAAGCCGACGGCAAGGTCGAGGTCGCAACGGCGACGTCCGACATCGGCACCGGCACCTACACCATTCTGGCACAGCTGGCAGCGGACGGCGTGGGCGTGCCGATCGAGGACGTGACGGTGAAGATCGCCGACTCCTCGCTGCCCAAGTCGCCACTGGAGGGCGGCTCATGGACCGCGGCGTCGGTGGGATCGGCCGTGGTGCTTGCCTGCCAGACATTGCGCCAGCAGCTGTTCGAGCATGCGCGCGGCATGGAGAACTCGCCGCTCGCCAACGAGGCGCTGGAGCGGATCGAGTTCCGCAACGGGCGGCTGGCCGTGCAGAACGATCCAAGCCGCAGCTTGTCGATCGGCGAGGTGCTGCGCGCAGCCGGTGTCGGCCAACTGGTGGCGGAGGAGAAGTCGACACCTGATCCCAAGGTCCAGAAGTCCCATGCCCGCTACACGCACATCGCCGTGTTCGCCGAGGTGCGGGTGGACGAGGAACTCGGGCTGGTCCGGGCCACGAGACTGGTGGGTGCCGTGGCGGCGGGCCGCATCCTGAACCTGAACACGGCACGCAGCCAGATCATCGGCGGGCTCGTCTTCGGCCAGGCGATGGCGCTGGAAGAGCACAGCGAGATGGACCACCATTTCGGGCGGTTCATGAACCACAACATCGCCGAGTACCACATCCCCGTGAACGCCGACATCCACGAGATCGACGTGATCTTTGTGGAGGAGCACGACGTCATGGCGAGCCCGATCGGCGTGAAGGGGGTGGGCGAGATCGGCATCGTCGGGACGGCAGCAGCGATCGCCAATGCGGTCCACCATGCGACGGGCAAGCGGGTGCGCGACCTGCCCATCACCATGGACAAGGTCATGCCTGAACTCGATGGTCCGGTTGCGCCGATGAACGCGTCTATGACGAGTGCGCAGATCTGATCGATGCCGGCCAATGTGTTGTAAAAAGATGTACAATGCTGGCTGGCGCATGATCCGACGGTCCGGAACCGCCCTGGGATGCTCTCGTTGTACAAACAGAGCATCGCCAGTGCGGGCTGGAGCCGAACATTGCCCTCAGTCTATCTCAATCGCATCGCGACGGCTGTTCCGCCCAATGATGTTCATCACACATTTGTAAAATTCGCGGATCGACTGCTGCAGGACCAGCGGGGTCATGCCCTTTTCCGCCGCATGGCGGATCGCAGCCAGATCGAGCATCGCTGGTCCTGCCTGGCACCTGCGAAGGGCGACGCCGACGAGTCGGTCGACGACGGCGGTTTCTACCGCTTTGGGAGCTTCCCCTCGACGGCGTCCAGGATGCGCCGGTTCGAGGCCGAAGCCCCCGATCTGGCCGCCGAGGCGGTCGGGCGGCTCCGCCTCGATTTGGACCCCAGAGCGCCGACCCATCTGATCATCATCTCCTGCACGGGGCTCTCTGCCCCTGGGCTCGACTTCGAATTGATCGAGCGGTTCGGGCTCAGCCCCTCGATCGAGCGCACGGTCGTGGGCTTCATGGGCTGCTATGCGGCCATCAACGGCCTGAAGCTGGCCCGCCATATCGTCCGCTCGGAGCCGGCCGCGCGCGTCCTGCTGGTCAGCCTGGAGCTGTGCACGCTGCACCTGCAGGAGACGACCGACCTGGAGCAGGTGCTGACCTTCATGATCTTCGGCGACGGCTGTGCTGCCGCCTTGGTCAGCGCGGAGCGCTCGGGCTTCGAGCTCGACAGCTTCCATGCGGTGCTGGTGCCGGACACGGCGGCGCACATCACCTGGACCATCCGCGATTCCGGCTTCGACATGATGCTGGCCGGCAAGGTGCCGGGCTGCATTGGCGACGGCCTGCGGGCTCGTGGGCAGGACATCCTTCAAGGGCGGCCGGTCGACCAGGTGGATCTTTGGGCCGTGCATCCGGGCGGACGGTCCGTGCTGGACGCGGTCGAGACCGCCCTGGAGCTGCCGGTCCCGGCGATGGCCGCCTCGCGACAGGTGCTGCGCGACCACGGCAACATGTCCTCTGCTTCAATCCTGTTCGTGCTGAAGGCACTTCTGCAGGAAGAACCTGCGGGCAAGAACGGCTGCGCCATGGCGTTCGGTCCCGGGCTCGTCGCGGAAACGATGCTGTTCAGCCAAGCCCGGCACTGATGACCGCCATCGATTTCTCCCGGCGTGCGACGACGCCGGAGCTGATGGACACGGAAGACTGCGACTTCGCGACGTTCCGGGGCTGCCTGCGCGACCTGGCCCGGGTGAATCGGCTGACCCTGGCCTACCGGCCCACCCTGTCCTTCCTGAATGCCCTGGCCGAGGGCGGCCGGCTTCCGGCAGGTCGGCCCTTGCGGATCCTCGATGTCGCGTCGGGCCAGGGCGACATGCTGCGGCGCATCGCCCGCTGGGGAGGGCGACGCGGCCTGCCGCTGGAGCTGACCGGGCTGGACCTGAACCCTTGGGCTGTAGCGTCGGCCCGCGAGGCGACGCCTGCCGACCTGCCGATCGAGTGGCGCACGGGGAACATCTTCGACTTCCGGCCGGACCGTCCTGTCGACCTCGTCATCAGTTCCCTGTTCACGCACCACCTGGACGACGTGCCGCTCGTCCGCTTCCTGCGCTGGATGGAGGACGAGGCGGCGCTCGGCTGGTTCGTCAACGACCTCCACCGCCATCCGCTGCCCTACCGGCTGTTCGCCCGGGCATCGCGGCTCATGCGGCTGCACCGGTTCGTCCAGAACGACGGGCCCATCTCGATCGCCCGCAGTTTCCGGGCGGAGGACTGGCGGCGCTACCTGACAGCTGCCGGCCTGCCGGAGGATGCAGCGGCGATCGGATGGTGGATGCCGTTCCGCCTGTGCGTCGCGCGGGTGCGCCCGGCGTGACCCGCCTTCACGACGCGCTGGTGATCGGCGGCGGGCCGGCCGGATCCGCCCTGGCGCAGGCCTTGGCGCGCGCCGGGCGGGATGTCGTGCTGGTCGAGCGCGAGGCGGGTCCGCACGACAAGGTCTGCGGCGAATTCCTCAGCCATGAGGCGGTGCACTATCTCCGCGATCTCGGCGTGCAACCGGAGCGACTGGGAGCGGTGCCCATCGACGAGGTGGGATTCTCGGCGGCAAAGGGCATGGCACGGTGCCGCCTGCCGTTCCCTGCCTGGAGCCTGTCGCGTCGGCGCATGGACGAGGCGCTGATCGAGCGGGCGCGGGCGGCGGGCGCGGTTGTCCGACGTGGGCTGGCCGTGCGGCAGTTGGATCGGGGCGGACACTGGATCGCCCAGCTGGCCGACGGCTCGCCCGTGAGCGCACGGGATGCCTTTATCGGGACCGGCAAGCATGACCTGCGCGGCTGGAAGCGTGGCCCGGGGCGGCAGAACGACCTGATCGGCCTGAAGATGCATGTCAGGCTGGCGGCCGGGCAGGCAGCCCGCCTCGGGCGCCGGGTGGAGCTGTTCCTGTTCCCGGGCGGCTATGGCGGATTGGAGCCGATCGAGGAGGGAGCTGCAAACATCTGCCTGCTCGTGCGCAAGCAGGCCTTCCAGCAGTTCGGCCAGGGCTGGGAAGCGCTGCTGGACCATGTGGGGAGGGCCAACCCCCATCTGGGCGAACGTCTGGCTGGGGCGAGTTCCATGCATGATCGCCCGCTCGCCATCGCCGGCATCCCCTATGGGCTGGTCCAGCAGCCCGACGACGGCTGCTGGCGCCTTGGCGACCAGGCGGCCGTCATCCCCTCCTTCGCGGGGGAGGGGATGTCGATCGCCCTGCACAGTGCCTGCCTGGCGGCGGACTACCACCTGCGAGGGCGGACATCGGCTGCATTCCACCACCGCATGCGTGCCGACGTCGCGGCGAGGGTGGGTGGAGCGACCCTCTTGTCCCGGCTGCTGGTGCAGGCATGGCCGCAGGCTGTCCTGGGCCACGCCGCGCGGCTCTGCCCTGGTGCGCTGGCCGCCGTGGCCGCGCTCACCCGGATCCCTGACCGTGCCCTGCGCCGGCTGCCGCTCTCTATGGTCGCCGGTGGAGCGGGCTCGTAGTCTGGCGGCAGGCGCAACGCAGGGGCAGGAACAATGGCGGTCGATGTCACCGTTCTGACGAGGCGGATCCTGGCTGCCCGCGGCCTGGAGCCGTGCGATCTTTCGATCGAGGGGGCGCAGCTGGTCGACGTCGCCTCGGGCAGCGTGCGGAATGCCTCGGTCGGCATCGTCGGCGACACGATCGTCTCGGTGGGCGAGCCGCGGCCTGCCCTGCGGGTGGTCGAGGCTCGCGGCCGGTTCCTGGCGCCGGGCTTCATCGACACGCATGTCCACGTGGAGAGCTCGCTGGTCACGCCGGCCGAGTTCGAGCGGCTGGTGCTGCCGCGCGGGACCACGACGGCGATCTGCGACCCGCACGAGATCGCCAACGTCACCGGTACCGAGGGTATCGCCTGGTTCCTGGAAGCGGCCACGACGCTGGTCATGAGCCTCAAGGTCAACCTGCCGTCCTGCGTGCCGGCCAGCGAGTTGGAGACGGCGGGGGCGAGGCTGGAGGTGGACGACCTCCTGCCGCTGGCCGCTCATCCGAGCGCGCTGGGCCTGGCCGAGATGATGAACTTTCCGGGCGTCATCGAGGCCGACCTGCACCTGCTGCGCAAGCTGGCCGCCTTTGCCGACAAGCCCATCGACGGCCATGCGCCGCTGCTGATGGGCGAGGCGCTGGATGCCTACCTGTGCGGCGGGCCGCGGACCGACCACGAGTGCACGATCCTGGAGGAGGCGCGGGAGAAGCTCGAGAAGGGCATGATCGTGCTGATGCGGGAGGGCTCGGTCACCCGCAACGTCGCTGCGCTGGCCGCACTGCTGACCGAGGCGACCTGGCCGCGGATCGCGTTCTGCACCGACGATCGCAAGCCGGTCGACATCATCGCCGAGGGCCATATCGACCATGCCATGCGCGCGGCGATCACGGCGGGGGCGCCCGTCATCCCTGTCTATCGCTCGGCGAGCCTGACCGCGGCGACCGCGTTCCGGCTGTACGACCGGGGCCTGATCGCGCCCGGGCGGCGGGCGGACCTCGTCCTGGTCGACGAACTGGAGACGGTGTCGGTGAGCGGGGTGGTGGCGGCCGGGCAGGTGGTCGAAGCGACGCTGTTCCAGGACCGCGAGCATCCCGAGCCGGTAGGCTACCGTTCGGTGCTGCTGCCACCCGTCGATGCGACGAGCTTCGCCATTCCGGCGCCGAAGGGGGACATGGACGTCATCGGGGTCGTGCCGCTGTCGGTGATCACCGAGCATCGCCGCGAGGAGCCGCCGGTCGAGGACGGCCTCGTGGTCGCCGACCCCGAGCGGTCGCTGCACTTGATCGCCGTGCTGGAACGGCATGGCAGGAACGGCAATATCGGCCGCGGCCTGGTCCACGGCTTCGGGCCGATGCACGGCGCGCTGGCCTGCTCGATCGGGCATGACAGCCACAACGTCACCGTCGTGGGCTCGAACGCCGAGGACATGGCAGTGGCCGTGAACCGGATCGCGGCGATCCAGGGCGGCATCGTCGCGGTGCGGGACAGGCAGGTACTGGCGGAGCTGGCGCTGCCGGTGGCAGGCCTGATGTCGGACCGGCCCTTCGAGGAGGTGGCCGAACGGTTCGGGGCGATCCGCACGGCCGTGCACGGCATGGGCTGCCCGATGCCGGAACCGCTGCAGCCCCTGGCCTTCCTGCCGCTCTCGGTCATCCCGCACCTCAAGCTCACCGACCGCGGCTACGTCACCGCGGGACCGGAGGGCCTGAAGCTGCTGGGCTGACGACGGCCGGACGCAACAAAGCCGCGGAGGCGACCTCGCGCGGCTTCATCTGCGTGCCCGCTGCCCGGCATGCCGGGCAGGAATCTTCAGCCCTGGCGGGCCTTGAAGCGCGGGTTGGTCTTGTTGATCACGTAGACGCGGCCCTTGCGCCGGATGATCCGGCAGTCCTTGTGGCGGCTCTTCGCGGTCTTGAGCGAATTGATGACCTTCATGACACCGATCTCTTCAAGTAATCAGGCATCTGCCTTGCGGCGGAAGCCCTGGAAACGCTTGTTGAACTTCTCGACCTGGCCGCGCTCGATGACGCGGACGTTGCCGCCAGTCCAGGCCGGATGCGACTTGGGATCGACGTCGAGCTGCATACTGTCGCCAGCCTTGCCCCAGGTCGAGGAGGTCTCGAAGGTCGACCCATCCGTCATCACGACCGTGATGGGATGGTAGTCGGGGTGGATGTCCTTCTTCACGACACTTTCCTCAGGTGCGGGCCGCCGCTATATATCCATCGGCATCCGGGGACTCAAGGGGTCACGGCACCCTTTCGTGCGTGCCTGCTTCCAAGCGGCATGCATCCCACGGTTCGCCATCCACAAAAAGGGCCGAGGTCGATCGATGGAAGGTGCTGGGCGTGCGCTCGACCGGGCGGGAGGGCGACGCGAGGGCTCGCGCAACCTCAAGCAGCTGCGCAGGCTTGCCACCTATCTCCGTCCCCATCGAGGCCTCGTCGTCGGCACGGGCATCGCCCTCGTCCTCGCGGCCCTGGCGGTGCTCTCCATCGGCGAAGGGCTGCGCCACCTGGTCGACGGTGGGTTCGTCGGCGGTGATCGCGGTGCCCTCGACCATGCGCTGGAGGCGGTCGGGATCGTCATCCTGGTGCTGGCCGTCGCCACCTTCTTCCGTTCCTACCTCGTCACCCGGCTGGGCGAGCGGGTCGTGGCCGACCTGCGCAAGGACGTGTTCGGCCATGTGATCCGGCTCTCGCCCGGCTTCTTCGAGCAGACCCGCACGGGCGAGGTCATCTCCCGGATCACCACCGACACCGCCGTCATCCAGACCGTCATCGGCGCCTCGGTCACCCAGGCCCTGCGCAACCTCCTGATGCTGGTCGGCGGCCTGGCGGTCCTGCTGGTCACCAGCCCCAGGCTGACCGGCTTCGTGCTGCTGGTGGTGCCGGTCGTGGTGGTGCCGATCGTGATGATCGGGCGCCGGGTCCGCCAACTGTCACGTGCCCTGCAGGACCGGATCGCCGATGTCGGCGTGCGGGTCGAGGAAACGCTGAACGGCGTGCGCACCGTCCAGAGCTTCGGCCAGGAAGGGCGCGAGGCGGAGCGGTTCGGTGCCGAGGCCGAACGGACCTACGAGACGGCGGTCCGCTACGCCAAGGCGCGGTCGATCCTGAGCGCTGTCGTGATCGGACTGGTGTTCGGCGCCATCGGCGTCGTGCTCTGGATCGGCGGCCAGGACGTGCTGAGCGGCCGGATCACCGGCGGCGAGCTGTCCGCCTTTGTGTTCTATGCCGCGCTTGTCGCCAGTGCGGTCGGTGGCCTGTCCGACCTGATGGGCGATCTCCAGCGGGCAGCCGGGGCCACCGAGCGGCTGTTCGAACTGCTGGACACGCAGCCGCTGGTGATGGCACCGGCCCATCCGCGGCCGATCACCGCGACGCGCGGGGCCGTGCGTTTCGAGAAGGTCCGCTTCGCCTACCCGGCCATTCCCGACCGCGACATCCTGACCGATTTCGACCTCGACGTGGCGCCCGGCGAGCGGGTGGCCCTGGTCGGTCCGTCCGGTGCCGGCAAGACCAGCGTGCTGCAGCTGCTGCTGCGGTTCTACGATCCGAGCGGCGGGCGCATCACGGTCGACGGCGTGCCGCTCGACGAGCTGGACCCGGTGGCGCATCGGGCGCGGCTGGCCTGGGTGCCCCAGGAGCCGATGATCTTCTCCGGGACGGCGCTGGCCAACATCCGCTACGGCCGGCCCGATGCGACAGCCGACGAGGTCCGGGCGGCCGCCGACGCCGCCGCGGCCCTAGGCTTCATCGACGCCCTGCCGGACGGCTTCGACACCTTCCTCGGCGAGAAGGGCGTGCGGCTGTCGGGGGGGCAGCGGCAGCGCATCGCGATCGCGCGGGCACTGCTGGCCGATCCCAGGATCCTCCTGCTCGACGAGGCGACCTCGGCCCTGGATGCCGAGAACGAACGCCTCGTGCAGATGGCCCTGGAGCGCCTGATGGAAGGGCGTACCACCCTGGTCATCGCGCACCGGCTGGCGACCGTGATGGCCGCCGACCGCATCGTCGTGCTCGATCATGGCAAGGTGATCGAAACCGGGCGGCACGAGGAACTGCTCGGCCAGGGCGGCCTTTACGGACGGCTGGCGGCGCTGCAGTTCACCGATGGCAGCGCCGCCGGGATGCGCGCTGCCTGAGCCTGCTCAGCTGGACGAGAGAGTGATCTCGATCCGGCGGTTCTGGGCTCGTGCCGCCACATCCGTGCCCTTGACCGCCGGGCGGGACGAACCGAAGCCGGCCGGCACCACCCGGTTCGCAGGCAGGCCGGCATCGATCAGGAACTGTGCCACCGCCGCGGCGCGCGCTGTCGAGAGCTCCAGATTGTTCTGCCAGCGACCGCCGCGTATCGGCAGGTCGTCGGTGTGGCCGTCGACCCGGAGCATCCAGGAGGCAAGCGGCGGCAACTCGTCGATCACCCGCCGCATCCGCTGGGCGAACTGTGTGAGGGCCTGCTTGCCACCGTCGTTCAGCTCGGCACTGCCTGAATCGAAGAGCACGCCGGACGGCAGCCGGATCCGCCCGCCTTCCAGCAGGCTCTGATCCTCCACCCCGTCGATGCTGGAGAGGACAATGCCGCGGGTGGCGCTGTCTTCCATGTTGCGCTGCCTGATGCCCTGCTCGAGCTCGGCGGCGGTCGGAACGGCCTTCGACAGGCTGTCGGCCAACTGGGCCTGCACCAGTGCCAAGGCTTCCGTGCCCCGCGCATCCCGTTGCAGGGCATCGACCTGGGCCGAGATCTGCTCGAGCTGGGCCGCCAACTGGTCGCGCTCCTGCTGGAGGGCATCGCGTTCGGAGCGCACGCTCACCTGGGCATTGGTCGCCTCGCTGACAGCCGCCCGCAGTTCGGCATCCTGCTGCTCGGCAGCCCGGACCTGCGCCTCCAGTTCGGCCGCCCTGGCGGTACGGTCCTCCAGCTCGTCCTGGAGCGAGCTGCGCGCCTGCTCCAGCCCTGTGATCTCGGCGCGCGTGCGCTCGAGTTCGTCATCGATCTTTGCGGCATCGGAAACGGCCTTCTCAAGCTCGGCGATCCGCGCGTTCGCGGCCTCGAGACGCGCCTGCATCTCGGCCCGTTCCTGCTTCAGGCCTTCCAGTTCGGCGCGGACGGTTTCCAGCGCGGCGGCTGCTTCCCGTGCCTGGTTCCGTTCTGTTTCCAGCTCGGCGGCACGTTGCTCGACCTCGCCAAGACGCGCCTGCAGCTCGGCCCTGGCCTTCTCGGCATCACCGACACGCGCTTCCAGAGCGATCGCTTCGTCGGTGGCAGCATCCAGCTGGCGCTGCATGTCGGCCCGGACGTTCTGCAGCGCCTCGATCTCCGTCCTGGCCTGCGCCAGGGCCTGCTGGTCGGCCTGGCCCTGCTCGGCAACCTGTTCCAGCTCGGCGATGCGCGCCGACCTTGCATCAAGCTGCTGCTGGAGATCGGCGACACGCTTCTCCTGTTGGGCCGCATCGGCACGGGCCTGTTCCAGCGCCTGGGATGCCTGCTCCAGCTCCGCGATCCGCTGGCTGCGGGTTTCCAGCTCGCCTTCCAGGCCGGCGGCACGCTGCCGCAGCGTCTCCATTTCCGCACGGGCCTGGTCGAGGGCCGCTCTTGCCTCTTCCGCCTGCGCCGCAGCCTGTTCCAGTTCCGCGATCCGCTGCTCACGTGAGCTCAAATCCGCCTGCAGCGCATCCCTGGCCTGCTCCAAGGCAGCGATCCGGCTGCGGGCATCGGTCAGGGCCTGCTCGTCCTGCGGTGCCGGGGCCGGGGCAGCCAACAAACGGCTTTCGCTCTCGGCGGCGCGATCGTCGGCCTGATCGAGCGCTGCCTGCATCTGCGCCCGGATCTTCTGCAGGGCGCCCACTTCCACCTGGGCCGTGGCAAGCTGTTCCTCGGCCCGCGCCAGCCGTGCCGTCAGGTCGGCGACCTCGGCGGACGTCCCCCCGCTGGCCTGGCCGCGCGCCTCCACGGCCTCGTCTCGCTCACGGGTCACCTGCTCCAGGGTGGCGGCCACCTGCGCCTGCTCGCCCCTGGCCGCGTCCCGCTCGGCGGTCAGCGCCGCGATCTGCTGCTCGAGGCCGGCGATCCGCTCCGCGCTGGCCGAATCAGCCGTGCTGGCAGTGTTCAGCCTGGCCTGCAGGTCGTCCCGCTCCGCGGTCAGGGTGCGGACCTGCTCATTGACCGTATCCAGCCTGCTGGCCAACTCCGCGAGCTTGCCGCCTGCCGACGAGTTGGCCGCGTCGACCGCAGCACGCGCCTCGTCACGCTCGATCCCGACCTGGTCCAGCGACTGCTGCAACTCCGCCAGGCGTACGCCGGCCTTGCCGAGCTGCGCTTCCAGTCCCGACCTGGCCTGCTGCTCCGCATTTAGCGACTCCGTCAGCGCCACCACCGAATCGCGGGCTGCATCGACCTCGACCCTGCCATAGCCCCACCAGCCCAAGGCGACGAGGACCGGCACCGCGACCAGTGCAGACGTGCGCAGCAGCCGGTTGCGTTCCCACGCGCCGAATGTCTGTTCGAGTTCGGCCAGACGGCGTTCCTGAGTCATCGGATCATGGTCTCGTATAGGCAGGCCGCCGGTCGGTCAGCCGTGGGTCTTGCGAATGAGGTCGGACAGTCGGTCCATGTCGGCACTCGTGGTATCTGGCTGGCCGGCCAGGCTTCGCCAAGTGCTCCGCAGGCTCTCCAGCCGCGTTGCGCGGTCCATGCGGTCGAGCGCTTCCGACAACGGGAAGACGGCGGTGGCTGCGATGAATAGGCCGAGCCAGAACGTCGCGGAGTGCCATCCTGCGGCAGCGGTCAGTCCATAGCCCGCGATCACGAGGCCGATGAGGGCGAGCGCGGCCGTGCGCTTGCCCCAGAAGCTCCTGGACTCGCGATGGCGCTCGATCATCCCCACGAAGTCCGGCTCACGCTCCTTCTTGAGCGTTCCGTCCATTCCATTCGCCATGCCGGCCGCTACCCCCGAACCATCAGCACGCCTGTCCCATGGTATCGAACGCGGCGCAGAGCGCACGCAATTCTGCCCGATCGCGCGGAACGTGCAAGCCAAGGCCCCGTAAAACCTCAGAAATTCGTGAGCTGGAGCTCGATGCGCCGATTGCGGCGGTAGGCCTCCTCGTTGTCGGCCGGATCGAGCGGCCGGAACTCGGCGAAGCCTGCCGCGGCGACCCGGTCGGACGGGAGGCCGTTGGCAACAAGAAAGCGCGCGACGGTAATGGCGCGGGCCGTCGAGAGTTCCCAATTGGACGGGAATTCCGGGGTATTGATCGGCCGTTTGTCGGTGTGGCCATCGACGCGGAGGATCCAGGGCAGGTCGGCCGGGATCTCCTCCACGATCTGGTTCAGGGTGATCGCGAACTGGGTCAGCTGCTCCTGGCCTTCCGGGCTGAGCGTGGCGCTGCCTCCCTCGAACAGGACACCCGACTCGAACACGAACCGGTCGCCCACGATCTGGACGCCGCTGCGTTCGCCCAGGATGCCGCGCAGCCTTCCGAAGAAGTCGGAGCGGAACTGGGACAGCTCCTGCACCTTGTCGGCCAGCGCCAGGTTCAGCTTGCGGCCGAGATCCTCGATCGAGCCTGCCTGGCGATCGATCTCCTCCTGCTTGACCTCCAGCGCCTGCCCGAGCTGGGCCAGTTGGGCGCCCAGCTCCTGGATCTGCCGGTTGAGTAGCGCCACCTGCGCCACGGCCTCGTCGCGCGACGTGCTGACCTCGCCCTTCTCGGCCTGAAGCTGGTCGCGTATCGCCTGCAGGGCCGCCACCTGCTGCTGCAGCTCGGCCAGCTGGCCCACCTGCAGCTCGACCGTTTCCCGATCGGCCGCGATCTGCCGCCGCGCCTCCGCAAGGGCCTGTTCCAGCTCCTCGCGGGTGCGGGCCTCCTGCTCCAGCGTTCCCCGCGTGTCGTCGAGGTTGCGGCCGAGCGAGGCGGTCTGCGCCAGGATGCTGGCCAGGCGGTCCGAGAGCGTCGTGCGCTCCTCCTCGCTCGTCTGCAGCTGGGACTGGAGGTCGTCGCGCTCGACCGTCAGGTTCTGAAGGTCGGCATCCAGCCGGCGCAGGTTGCGGCGCAGCTCGTCCGCCTCGCCTCGCGAGAGCTGCAGCTGGCTGGCCAGGTCCTCCACCTGGACCTGCAGGCGATCCATCTGCTCGGTGCGGCCGGCCAGCAGCCGGCTCATGAAGAACTGGCCGAGCACGAACACGACGAGCAGGAAGGTGATGCCCATCAGCAGCGTGGACAAGGCGTCCACGAAGCCCGGCCAGATATCGTCCTGCTCGGCCCGGTCCCGGCGTGAACGCGCCACGGTGCCTTACTCTCCGACCATGCCGGGCTCGCCAGCCGCGGCGGCGATCACCCGGCTGACCATCTTGATCTCGTTGCGCAGCTCGCGCGTCGTGTCTTCCCGCCCGCGCCGGAGCTCGTCGGTCAGGCGGGCGAGCTGCAGGTCGAGGTTGCGGACATGGCTGCGGGTCTGCTCGTCGAGCGCGGAGCGGGTCGGGTCGGAAACGCGGGCGAAGGTCTGCACCACGCTCTCCTGCGCCTCGAAGAGCTTGGCCAGCATGCGCTGCTGGCCCACCAGGTGATCGTTCAGGAGGCCCAGCTGCTCGCCCAGTCGGTTGATGCCCATGGCCAGCTTGCCGCGGTCCTCCTCGCCATGGGTGAGGACACGCTGCATCTGCTCCAGGTTCTCGGCCGTCTGCTGCAGCAGGGCCTGGACATAGGCCGGCAGCGGTGCGGAGGAAGCCAGGTCGGCCAGGCGGGAGCCGCCCGGTGCAGCCAAGGTGTCCGCGCCTAGCAGCTGGGCCTGACTGGACAGCCATTCTTCCAGCTCGTTGTAGAAGACGTTCTGCGCGCGGGTCGCCTGCAGGTCGATGAAGCGCAGCACCAGCGAGCCGGCCAGGCCGAACAGGGAGGCCGAGAAGGCGGTGCCCATGCCGGCCAGGGGAGCCGTCAGGCCGGCCTTCAGGTCATCGAAGATCCGCACGAGGTCGCCGCCACCGATCGACAGGCCGTTGATGACCTCGCCGATCGAGCCCATCGTCTGGATCAGGCCCCAGAACGTGCCGAGCAAGCCCAGGAAGATTGGCAGGCCCGACAAATAGCGGGAGATGTCCCGGCTCTCCTCCAGGCGGTTGTCGATGCTGTCCAGGAGGTAGCGCATCGACACCGCCGTCAGCGTCGTGCGGCTCTTCTTGCTGGTCTGGGCCAGCACCGTCGCCAGCGGGGTCAGGAGGGCAGGCGGGTCCTGCACGGAGAAGCCGGGCGCCCCGGTCCGGTAGCCTTCCAGCCAGCGGATTTCCGGCCGGAGCTGAAGGATGCGCCGGAAGGTGTAGCCGATGCCGGTCAGCACCACGAGAAGGATCAGCCCGTTGATCGCGAGGTTGTGGAGAAACGCGTCGATCACGACCTGATGCAGCACGCCGACCACGATCAGAACGACGATCAGGAACAGGATCGTCCGGGTCAGGTAGCGCTGCGGTGTAGACATCGGCTGGACTAGACTCGTGCGACGTTCGGTGTCGGATCGACACTAGCGGAGTGCGTCCTCCGCGCCACGTTGAAATCAGCGGCTGGCAGTTCCGGCGACTGCATCAACCAAGGATTGTGGGTGATGGGGCACGCCGTCAATCCCTCGCCTGCACCAGGACATACTCGCCCGGGGCAGGGCAAAGGGGCGGCATCGGTCCGTCCGCAGGGTTTCGTGCCGCGACCTGCTCGCCCTCGAACGCACGCAGCCATTCCCGCCAATGCGGCCACCAGGACCCCGGATGGTTTTCGGCCGCAGCCAGCCAGGCCTCTGGATCATCCATGTCGGCCTTTCCCGTCCAGTAGCCGTACTTGCTCGACTCGGCCGGATTGATCACGCCGGCGATATGCCCCGACCCGGCCAGGACGAACTCGACCGGTCCGCCGAAGCGTCGGCTGCCGGCATAGGTGCTCTTCCAGGGAGCGATGTGATCCTCCCGCGTGCTGAGGAAGAACATCGGCAGCTCGATCCTGCCAAGGTCGATCGGCGAGCCGAGCAGGGTCAGCGCGCCGGGCTCGATCAGCCGGTTCCTCAGGTACATCTCGCGCAGGTAGAACGCATGCATCATCCTGGGCATGCGCGTGCCGTCCGAGTTCCAGTAGAGCAGGTCGAAGGCCATGGGCTCGCGGCCCATCAGGTAGTTGTTGACCGCAAAGCCCCAGATCAGGTCGTTGGCCCTGAGCATCGCGAACACGCGCGCCATGTAGTCGGCTTCGAGATAGCCCTTCTGCTCCATGTGCTTCTCGAGCCGGGCGATCTGGTCCTCGTCGATGAACACGCCGACCTCGCCCGGGTCGGCGAAATCGGTCAGGCAGGCGAACAGGGTGGCCGAGCGGATCCGCTCCGCCTGGCCCGAGGCCGCCAGATGGGCGAGCAGGCAGGACGTCAGCGTCCCGCCCAGGCAGTAGCCGATCACGTTCATCACGCGCTCGCCGGTCTGCCGCTCGATCACGTCCATGGCGGCGAGCGGACCCTCGCGCAGGTAGTCCTCGAAGGTCTTGCCGGCCAAGCTGGCATCCGGGTTGACCCAGGAGACCAGGAACACGGTCTGTCCCTGCGAGACGGCCCATCGGATGAAGCTGTTCTTCGGCTTCAAGTCGAGGATGTAGAACTTGTTGATCCAGGGCGGGACGATCAGCAGCGGTGCCTGGGCCACGGTCGGCGTGGACGGCGCGTACTGGATCAACTCCATCAGGTCGTTGCGGAAGACGACCTCGCCGGGTGTCGTCGCGATGTCCTCGCCGATTCGGAAGGCCGACCTCGGCGTCATGCTCGGCGTGAATTCACCCCGCGCCCGCTCCATGTCGTCGAGCAGATGCTCCAGGCCGTCGAGCAGGCTCTCGCCCCCCGTCTCGGCCGCATGAGCCAAGGCGGCCGGATTGGTCATCACGAAGTTGGTCGGCGAGCAGGCGTCGACCATCTGCCGCGTGTAGAACTCGACCTTGGCCCGCGTCTTCGGGTCCAGGCCCGGGGTGTCCGCGGCCAGGCTCTTCAGCCAGCGGGCATTCACGAGATAGGACTGCTTGAGCCAGTCATAGGCCGGCCCTTCGGTCCATGCATCGTCACGGAAGCGGCGGTCGCCGGGTTCGGGCTCCGCCACCTCGACGGCAGGCCCGCCGAACAGCTTCATGAACTGGGCATTCCAGAGCCGGCCATGGTCCAGCCACAACTGCATCTGGGCCTGCATCAGGCGGTCAGGATCCTGCATCAGGGCCTTGCCAAGCTCGCCGAACGCCTGGCCCACGACCTCGGGATCCGGGATCGAGAACCGGTCGCCCGGATCGCGCTCCAGCATGGCCTTGAGGACACGCGCCGCCCGCTCGGAGATCCGGATGGCCCGCTGCGCGCGCTCTTCCAGCGTCATTGGTGGGGTAGCGATGGCTTGGTCGCTCAAGTCGGTCGTCCACCATCCAGGTTGCTTGCCTAGAGATGGAGCAGTTGACGGGCGATGCTAGTTCCCGGTGGACGATGGAGCCGGGACCGGGCTGCAAATTTCGACCGGAAACCCGTTCGGGTCACGCACGAAGCCCACGATCTGCCCCAGGGCTTGCGTCCGGGCGCCTGCACCGGCTCGGCGCCGGAAGCGACCGCTTGCCGATAGGTCTCCTCCACCTGCTCGGCCGGGTCACGAATGCGATCTCCATGCCGCGTGGGCGACCTTCGCCCGGGTTCTCGAAGCCCATCCGCTCGACCAGGCGATGCGCCGAGAAGGCCAGCACCGTCGTTCCCGTTTCCATCTCCGCGAACTCGCCCTGGTCGTCGACGAAGCGGCGTGTCAGGCCGAAAGCCCTTTCATAGAATGCCACCGCCTCGCGCACGTCCGGGACGTGCAGAATGGTCCAGCCGAACAGCATCACGTCTTCTCCTTGCAGGAGGCCAGACCGAATGATGCTCCCGGCGCAAGGCACCGTCTTGTAGGAATCGGACTCTGACGAAGCGGCGGCGGTGGCCGCGTGCCGGAAGGGGTCAGGCCGGCAATGTCCCTGAACTCGGCCGTCATGTGCGACTGATCCGCATAGCCGGCCGCCTGGGCGATTTCGGCCAAGGAAACGCGCGACGGGCAGCGGATCAGCGCCAGTGCATGCTGGAAACGGAGGATGCGCGCCATCGGCTTGGGTGGAAGCCCCGTCCAGTCGAGCAGACCCCGGTGCAGCGATCGTGGCGAAATGCTGAGCTCGCGGGCGAGCCGGTCGATCCGCACGGCTGGGCCGACATCGCCCAGGCGCGACAGGGCTTCACGGATGCGGGGGGTGGCCCATGGCCCATCCGGGATGCGCAGCGGCGGCCTGCCTCCCGCTGCAGCACCGACAGCACCGCCGGGGCACCCGACCTCGCAGCCTCGGCAAGCTGCTCGGCGAGGTCGGCGAAGGCAGGATCCAACTCCGTTGCCATGACGTCGCGGCCAGCCAGCATCCTCGGGTCGGCGTCGAGGAGGGTCCGCGCCATCCCGGGGCGGAGCCGCACGCCGGCAAGGCACGTCCCGGGCTCGACCATGACCAGCTGGGCGCTGGTCGTCGTGCCTGTCATGAACAGCGCCATGTCGGCGCTGTCCTGCCGGTGGCTGCGCTCGCGCCAACGGAAGATGAGATCCATGCAGCCGTCGGGGAGAACCCGCGTGGGCGCAAGGTCGCCGTCAGGGGCCGCCGGCCGATCCGCCAGGACCCAGAAGGCATCGATCATGCCAGCCAGGGCGGCCGGCGGCCGAAACTGGTGAGCCGCGCTGCTCATGGCCCAGCATAGGATGCCCCAGGGCCGGTCCACCAACGAAAATGGCCGCCGGCTCGTGCCGGCGGCCAACTCGCGCAGGAGATCGAAAGAAGGTCAGTGCACGGCTTCGCCATGCAGGGCCAGATCCAGGCCCTCCCGCTCGACATCCTGGTCGACCCGCAGGCCGATCACGACGTCGATAATCTTCAGGAGCACGAAGCTGACGATGGTCGTGTAGATGATCGTCACCACGACGCCGTAGATCTGGGTCATGAACTGGGCAGCGTTGCCGTAGAGCAGGCCGTTCAGGCCTTCGACGCCGCTGATCGTCTCGGTGGCGAACACCCCGGTCAGGATGGCGCCGACGATGCCGCCGATGCCATGGACGCCGAAGCAGTCCAGGCTGTCGTCATAGCCCAGCATGTGCTTCAGGCTGGTGGATGCCCAAAAGCAGATCAGGCCGGCGGCGATGCCGATGACCAGCGCACCGGTCGGGTTCACGAAGCCCGAGGCCGGGGTGATGGCGACGAGGCCCGCGACGGCGCCCGAGATGATGCCCAGCACCGACGGCTTGCTGCGGGTGGCCCACTCGGCGAACATCCAGGCCAGACCGGCCACGGCGGCAGCCAGCATGGTGACGAGCATCGCCATCCCGGCTCGGCCATTGGCAGCCGCGGCGGAACCGGCGTTGAAGCCGAACCAGCCCACCCAGAGGAGCGAGGCGCCCATGACGCTCAGCACCAGGTTGTGCGGGCTCATCTGCTCGCTCGGGTAGCCGCGACGCTTGCCGAGCACGATGGCCGCGACCAGGCCGGCGACGCCCGCATTGATGTGGACGACCGTGCCGCCCGCGAAGTCGAGCACGCCCCAGTCCCACATGAAGCCCGACGGATGCCAGACCCAGTGGGCGATCGGCGCGTAGACCACGAGCGACCAGATGCCCATGAACCAGAGCAGGGCCGAGAACTTCATCCGGTCGGCGAACGCGCCGGTGATCAGGGCGGGAGTGATGATCGCGAAGGTCATCTGGAACATGATCCAGACGCTCTCGGGGATCGTGAACGCCACCGGGTCGTCGGCCGGGCCCATGGTGAAGGGCGAGGTGATGCCGAGGTCGATGCCGTTCAGGAAGAGCTTGCTGAGGTCGCCGACATAGGCGCCGCCATTGCCGAATGCGATCGAGTAGCCGGCGATCATCCACAAGACCGCCACCAGCGAGCAGATGGCGAAGCTCTGCATGACCGTGGCCAGCACGTTCATCTTGCGGACCATGCCGCCGTAGAACAAGGCCAGCCCGGGGATGGTCATCATCAGGACCAGCGCCGTGGCGGTGATCATCCAGGCCGTGTCGCCGGAATCGATGGTCGGGGTCTCCGGCGCATCCTGGGCAAGCGCCGGCAGGCTCGCCAGGAGGAGCGCCGGCATTAAAGTGAGCAAGGCAGATCGGCGGCTCATCGAAGATCCTCTTTCGAGACGTCGACCCACCGCAGCCATAAGGGTGGGGAGACGCATCCTCTTGTCGGTGTTTCGGGCCGGCATGCGGAAGATGACCACCGCACCACAACCCAAGCCATGGAAGGACTCTTCAAGAACCGTGCCGACTTGCCGGCATCATCCGATGATTCACCCTTTCGGCTGCACTGGCTGAACGGGTCGTGGGCAAGCCGACGGCAGACCGGCTGAAGATTGCCCAAAAAGTAGGCAGGAAGCTAGGCAGACAAGGAAATTGCCACCAACATGATCAGGCCGAACCCGATCCTGTACCAGCCGAAGACGGCGAACGTGTTCCGCGCGAGAAAGGCCATGAGAGCCTTGACCACCAGCGCGGCGCTGATGAACGCGCAGACGAAGCCAACCACGATCAGGCCGGAGTCCTGGAAGGTGATGACGTCCCGCTGCTTCCACAGGTCGTAGGACGCCGCGGCCAGCATGGTCGGCATGGCGAGGAAGAAGCTGAACTCGGCGGCTGCGCGCCGATCCACCCCGAGCACCAGGGCTCCCATGATCGTGGCGCCCGAACGCGAGACGCCCGGCACCATGGCCAGGGCCTGGCAGAAGCCGATGATCAGGGCGCGCAGCGGAGTCATGGCCTCGGCGCGATGGATCTCCGCCGGCGGGTGGAAGCGCTCGATCAGCAGGATGGCGATGCCGCCCAGAATCAGCGTGATCGGGACCACGATGACATGCTGGAACAGGCTCTTGATCGGCCCGTGCAGGGCCAGGCCGATCAGGGCGGCCGGCAGGAAGCCCAGGATGATCGCGAGCGTGAAGCGGCGCGCCTCCGCCGACCGGCCGAGATTGGTGGCGACTGCCCAGATGCGGGAGAGGTAGAGGCTCAGCACGGCCAGGATCGCGCCGAACTGGATCGGTACCACGAACACGTCGACGAACCGCTCGTCCACGCCCAGGAGCCAGCCGACCAGAAGGAGATGGCCGGTGGACGAGACCGGCAGGAACTCGGTGAGGCCCTCCACGATTCCCAGGAGCGCAGCCTGAAACAGCGAGAGATCGCTTTCCATTGTCGACCTGTTCCTCGGGGTGATCGGGTGGCGTGGCCGGGGCGGATGCCCGTGCGCAAGGCGGCCCGGGAGAGGCACTTCCTCTAGAGTCGGCGCAAAGCGCTGTCTATCGGCAGGGGATGCGGCTTATGATGCACCCAAGACAGGCCGTCGGGTGAGGAGACCGCGTTGGGGCTGAGTGCGTGGAAGGTGATGCTGATTGCGGGAGTGGTCTTGCTGCTGTTCCTGCCGCGCTTCATCCGCATGGGCGGGATGCTCAAGAGCTTGAGCGAGCGCTTCATCGACAGGGAGGAGGCGGAGCCGCAGGCTCATGCCTATCGCCGTGACGGCTCGCCCGTCATCGACGGCAGCACCGGGCTCGTCGTCGAGCCGGAAGCCCAGCCAGCCAAGCTCTCGTTCGCGGAGCGGATCGGCATGGCGCTGGCGCGGCTCGTCCGCATGTTCACTCAGCGCCTCTCCGCCTGACGGATCCGCCCGGGCTCGACCTGGGTAGTCAGGTCGAAGCCCAGCATGCCGCGCAGGTCGATGAGCCGGGGCGGCTTCTTGGTGACGAACGGCAGCGGGCGCAGGAGCTGGATCGCCTGCAGGCCCAGCCGGCCGGCCAGCAGCGCATTCCCGGCACCCTGGCCGGCCTTGGCCGACAGGATGCTCATGAACGAGGCGCCGAGATGCTCGGTCGTGGCGTGGGTGAGCACGTCGGCGGCCCCGGCCATCGCGGCGTTGCGGAAGCTGACCCGCATCAGCCGGATGACCGTCATGCGGTCGGGCGGAACGCCATAGAGGCCCGCCAGCCGCTGCAGCATCGCAAACGTCCGGGTGAGGACCACCAGGGCGTCCAGGAGGCCGGTCGGCGTGACGGCGGTCAGTACGGCGATGTCGCGCGCACTCATGCCGACGATCCGCACCGCCCGCTCGTCCAGTTCCGTCAGCACGACCCGCTCGAAGAGCTGGACGCGCTCACCGTCGGACAGGGCATCGGAGGCCTGGGCCTCAAAGCGAGCCAGCGTCGCCGACATGCCCGGCACCGGCTTGATCAGGTCTGAAACCTCGCGCAGCCTCGCCGGGCCCTCGCCGTGGAGGTCGGACATCGACAGGCGCCCGATCCGGGCCCGGAGCTCAGCCCGTTCGTCCAGCGAGTGCCAGCGGCGGACGCCGCGCCAGGCGAGTGCCGTGCCGGTGACGGCGGCGACCACCGCCAATGCCCCCAGAGGACCCGCCAGCCAAGGCGAGGCGTCGGTCAGGTCGCGGACCCACAGGACGAACTGGCCGAGCAGGACCGTCACGACCAGGAGCGCGATGGAGACGCGAAACCAGAAGGCGGCGCCGCGCCTGGTCTTGCCGACCGGCGGATCCGGGATCAGTTCGGCAGTTTCGTCGGCGGTGGCCGGTTCGGGTACCAGCTCCATCGACCCGACCCGCGGGTCGTCTGGCTTCAGTTCGAACGGCCTGATCGGTCCGCGGTCGGTCATGTGAGGCGGTCTCCGATGGCTGCCTCGAGCAGCTGGTCGAGCCGGATATGGCTGGCCGCACCGTTGCGGCCGCGCGGCAGGCGTCTCGGTGCGAAGTCGCGGAAGCGGAACCGGCCGGATGTCCAGTCGTCGGCCTCGGGCAGGTCGGGCGGCAGCTCGCCGGGGTAGAGCACGGTCTCCTCGCCCGTCTCGACCAGGCGGCCCTTCAGGCAGGACAGGACCTGCCCGTGCAGCTCGGTCCGCACCACGTCGGTGGACCTCAGGGCCGCCACCGCCAGCACGTCGTGCGGGGCGCCGGAAAAGCGGGTGTGCCGGGCGGATGGCGCCACCATGATCTCCAGCAGCTGCTTCATCGCGGCATGCTGCGAGGGCGCGATGTGATCCGCCTTCGTCGCGGCGAACACGATCCGGTCGATCCGCGGGATCAGCCAGTTGCTGAGGATGCTGCCGTTGCCGTAGCGGAACGAGCGCACCACCGTGGCGATCGATTCCTGGACATCCTCGAAATGCTCCGGACCGCGGTTGAGCGCGGTCAGCAGGTCGACCAGGACGATCTGCCGGTCGAAGCGCGAGAAATGGTTGCGATAGAACGGCTTCACCAGTTCGTCGCGGTAGCGTTCGAACCGCTCCTCGAACCTGGCGCCGATCGACCCCTCCGGCAGGGATCCCGAAGGCAATGCCAGCGGGCAGAAGGTCACGAGCTCCTCGTCCGCCACCAGGGTCCGGTCGACGAACCGGCCGGGCTGGATCAGCGACAGGCCTAGCTCTTCCTGGCAGGTGTGCAGGTAGGCACGGTAGGCATCGGCCAGTCGACGTTCCGCCGCCGGGTCACCAGGGCCCAGAACGTCCGTCTCCGCCAGCACGGCGCGCCATTCGGCGGCTGCCGGCGCGCGGATCGCCCGGTCCGCCAGCCCGAACGCATGGGCGGAGAACGAGCGGAAGTCCTGCTCCAGCAAGGGAAGGTCGAGCAGCCACTCGCCGGGATAGTCGACGATCTCGATGAAGTGCCGCCGGCTCGGGTCGATCAGCCGGCCGATCCGGTGGCCGGTGCGGTACATGATCTCGATGGCGAGGCCGCTCAGCCGGTCGGTCGGCTTCGGCCAGACCGGCGTCGCTGCCGCAAGGCCGGCAATGGCCTCCTCGACCGGAAAGGGCGGCAGGTCGCCGAGGGGGACCAGGCGCGTGGCATCCAGCCTGTTTTCTGCCACCACGGACAGGAAGGGTAGGCCAGAGGGCTCCAGCAGGTGGTGGGCGAGGCAGGTGGTCAGCACGGTCTTGCCGCTGCGGCGCAGGCCGGTGATGGCAAGGCGGGTCCGGTCTCGCACAAGGCCGGTGGCGAGGTCGGTGAGGCCGCGGCGCAGGCCATCGATCTCGTCCGTGATCGTCGTGAACAGCGAGGTGGCCAGCTTCAAGACGACAGCACCCAGCTATCCGCGGCCAGCGCCGCGAACAGGGCCAGGCCGACAAATCGGTGCCGGCGGAAAGCGTTCAGGCAAGCCGTCGGATCGTCGATCGGCACGGTGCGGGCCTCGCGGATGAGATAGATGGCGATGAACAGGAGGACGGCCAGGAAGAGCAGGCCCTTGCCTGCCAGCCAGCCGCCAGCTGCCCAACCGCATATGGTGATGGCGTACAGCACGAAAAGCCACGCGTGCGTCGCGTTCCCGAACAGCCGGGCGGTGGAGCGCACGCCGATCAGCGCGTCGTCAGCCTTGTCCTGGTGCGCGTAGATCGTGTCGTAGCCGATCGTCCAGGCGATGGAGCCGGCATAAACGAGCAGGATCGCAGGCAGGGGCGCCTCCACCGCCACGCCGCCGACCAGGACGCCCCAGTTAAAGGTGAGGCCGAGAAAGGCCTGCGGCCACCAGGTGATCCGCTTCATGAAGGGGTAGATGACGACCAGGGGGATCGCCAGGACGGCCACGAGCGCGGCATCCCAGGGCAGGAGCAGCAGCACGAGACCGCCTGTCGCCGCCTGCAGCAGGGTGAACAGGGCCGCGGCGCGCATGCCGAGCGTGCCGGCCGCCAGCGGCCGCTGCCGGGTCCGCTCCACCTGCCGGTCGAAGTCGCGATCCGCCATGTCGTTCACGGTGCAGCCGGCGCCGCGCATCGCGATGGCGCCGAAGGCGAAGGCCAGCATGAGGACCGGGTCGGGCAGGTTCGGGGACAGGGCCAGGCCGAACCAGCAGGGCAGCAGGAGCAGCCAAGTGCCGATCGGCCGGTCCCAGCGGGCCAGGACGGCGTAGGGGCGCACTGACGGGGGAAGTCGGCCGGTCCAGCTGGTCTGGCGATCGGCCACGGATAGCGAGGGCATGTTCGACATGGCCGGCTTTTAGCGGCACAGAGCCGCCACGCGAAGATGGAGTACCTGCCTTGAGCACGATCCGCCTCTACGTACAGGCGCCGCTGGCGGTCGGCGCAGCCGTGCAACTGGACGAGGCGCGCGCCCACTATCTCAGCCGGGTGATGCGCCGGGTGGAAGGCGATCGCGTGGAGCTGTTCGATGGGCAGAGCGGCGCCTTTGGCGGACGGATCGCAAGCGTCGGCAAGCGCAGCGCCACCATCGAGCTGGACACCCAGCTCCGGCCGATGCCGGGCACGAGGTCGGCGCCAGTCCTGTTCCAGGCGGTGATCAAGCGGCCGCGCTTCGAGTGGCTGGTCGAGAAGGCGACCGAACTGGACGTGGGCTGCATCGTTCCGGTGCGCACCCGGCGCGTTTCGAACCCGCTCGGACGCCTGGAGCGCCTGCACGCGATCGCGATCGAGGCGGCGGAGCAGAGCGGCCGACTGGACGTTCCGGCCGTGATCGAGGAGGTGCCGCTTGCCGCCATTGGTGCCCATCGCCGCCGGGGCGTGCCGCTCCTGGTGCTCGATCCCACCGCCCCGGCCCTGGCTGCAGAGCTGGCAGGCTCGGTGGACGGCGACCTTGACCTGCTGGTGGGACCGGAGGGCGGGCTGGCACCGGAAGACGAGCACGCGATCGGTTCGATGGAGACGGTCTGGCGCGGGCGGATCGCGCCCACGATCCTGAGGGCTGAGACAGCGGCCGTAGCCGGCCTCGCCGCCTCCGCCATGTTCCGCTGTTCGGGCCTCCGCCTGGCCGAAAGCCCCTCTGTGTCCAGTGTCGAATCGGTGCAGAACCCGCGGTAAATGCTGAAGATGTCAAAAATTGCGGCAATCTGTCACTCGCGGGGGGGAGGGGCCTCTCCATATGGTCCGGCACGAGCCGGGGAGTGCGCATTCCCCGTCGGGAACGTCGTTCGTCCGTGGTTCCCGACCAGGGGTCCGTGGGCGATGAGCGAGGGGAAGAAGGAAGCGGTGTCGATGCGAATGCGCGCGCTACCGGTGCTGGCGATGGCGTTGGTCATGCTGCTCGCCGGCGGGATTTTTGCGGCTTACGGGGCCCAGCCCGAGCCCTGGCAAATGAATCTACAGCCGCCGGCCTCCCCCGTGGACGACCGGATGCATGCGTTTCATAACCTGCTGCTGGTGATCATCACGGCCATCTCGGTCTTCGTGCTGGCCCTGCTACTCTACACATGCTGGCGATTTGCGGAGAAGCGGAACGAGATTCCGTCCCGGCGCTCGCACCACACGGTGCTCGAGATCGTCTGGACGGCCGTGCCCGTCCTCATCCTCGTGATCATCGCGATCCCGTCGTTCCGGCTTCTCTACTATGTGGACGTGGTGCCGCCGACCGAGATGACGCTGAAGGTCGTCGGCCATCAGTGGTACTGGTCGTACGAGTACCCCGATCACGGCAACTTCAGCTTCGACGCCAACATGGTGCAGGAAGGCGACCTGCAGCCCGGCCAGCCCCGGCTCCTCCAGACGGACAACCTCGTGGTCCTGCCCGTCGAGACCAGCATCAAGGTTCAGATCACCGCGGCGGACGTGATCCACAGCTGGGGCGTACCGTCCATGGGCTTCACGCGGGACGCGGTCCCCGGGCGGCTGAACGAAACGTGGATCCGGATCGAGAAGCCTGGGATGTATTACGGGCAGTGCCGGGAATTGTGCGGCGACCTGCACGCCTTCATGCCCGTCTCGATCAAGGCGGTGCCGAAGGAAGAGTTCCTGGCCTGGACCGAAGCGGCCAAGCAGCAATTCGCAAGCGCCGGTGGCAATGCGGTGGTGGCCGATGCCGCCTCCGTCGTCGCTCCGCAACACTGACCGGTCACGGAGATAGGTGATGGCTCACGAAGCCACCCATGCCCACATTGACCCGACAAGTCATCCGATTGGCTGGCAGCGCTGGGTCTATTCGACCAACCATAAAGACATCGGCACGCTCTATCTCTGGTTCGCCGGTACCGCTGGCATCATCGGCATGATCGCTTCCATGGTGATGCGTGCCGAGCTGATGGCGCCGGGCGACCAGATCATCACCGACCACCATTTCTACAACATCCTGGTGAGCGCCCATGGCCTCATCATGGTGTTCTTCTTCGTGATGCCCGCGCTGATCGGCGGGTTCGGGAACTGGATGGTGCCGCTGATGATCGGCGCGCCGGACATGGCCTTCCCGCGCCTGAACAATATCAGCTTCTGGCTGCTGGTGCCGGCCTTCCTCCTGCTCGTCGGCTCCAGCTTCGTCGGCGGGTTCGGTGGCGGCTGGACGATGTACCCGCCATTGTCGTCGCTCATCGGTCATCCCAACGCGTCGGTCGATTTCGCGATCTTCTCGCTGCATCTGGCCGGCGTGTCGTCGCTCCTGGGCGCGGTGAACTTCATCACCACGATCTTCAACATGCGCGCGCCCGGCATGACGCTGCACAAGATGCCGCTGTTTGCCTGGGGCATGCTGGTGACGGCGTTCCTGCTGCTCCTGGCGGTGCCGGTGCTGGCGGGTGCCATCACGATGCTGCTGACCGACCGTAACTTCGGCACGGCCTTCTTCGATCCG